>ENA-OPTX01000021-OPTX01000021.1-human-gut-metagenome-genome-assembly--contig:-NODE-21-length-108560-cov-6.642717_pt1 | contig 108560 bp, 117 predicted proteins | sample MGYA00241465_ERZ501922 | MGnify/ENA primary metagenome ERZ501922 (study PRJEB25962, sample SAMEA2042399) | human gut metagenome | biome: human gut; feature: human-associated habitat; material: faeces...
TCTATAAATACAATCCATATCGCTTACAGGCACCCAATTCTTCTTCAATTCTCAGCAACCGGTTATATTTTGCTGTCCGGTCAGAACGGCAGGGCGCGCCGGTCTTAATCTGTCCCGCGTTGACTGCCACTGCAATGTCCGCAATGATGGAATCCTCTGTCTCGCCGGAACGGTGGGATACGACCGTCTTGTAGCCTGCCTTTTGAGCCATCTCAATCGCATCGAATGCTTCTGTGAGCGTTCCAATCTGATTAACCTTGATCAGGATGGCATTGGCCACTTCCCGTTCAATTCCCTTCTTAAGCCTTCTGGTGTTGGTGACAAACAGATCATCCCCCACCAGCTGCGTATCCAAGCCCATCCTGGTGGTCAGTAGTTCCCATCCTTCCCAGTCCTCTTCATCCAAAGGATCTTCGATGGAGGCAATCGGGAATTCTTCCGCAAGTTCTTCATAATAATCAATCAGTTCTTCCACTGATCGGATGACTTTATGGCCGTGCATCCTGCCTTCGCCTTCAAACACATATTTCTTGAAACTCTTGTCATACAATTCCGTGGCCGCTACGTCCAGCGCTATGACAATGTCTTCTCCCGGCTTATATCCGGCCTTTGTAATGGCCTCCGTGATGAACCGCAGGGCTTCCTTGGCATCCGGAAGATTCGGCGCGAATCCGCCTTCATCTCCCACCGCCGTACTGTATCCCTGGTCTTTTAAGAGTTTCTTCAATACGTGGTATATCTCAGCGCACATTCTAAGACCTTCCTTGAAGCAGCACGCACCGGTGGGCATGATCATGAATTCCTGGATATCAATAGTATTATCCGCATGCTTGCCGCCATTCATGATGTTCATCATTGGCACCGGCATCTTCTTGGCATTGGTACCTCCCAGATAAGCATACAGCGGCATATGCAGCGCGCCTGCCGCTGCCCTGGCTGCTGCCATGGACACTCCCAGCATAGCATTGGCGCCGAGATGAGACTTATTCTGGGTACCATCCAGCTGCAGCAGGATGGCGTCAAGGGCCGGCTGTTCAAATACATTCACGCCGATCACTGCCGGAGCGATCTTGGCATTCACATGGTCTACCGCCCTTTCCACTCCAAGGCCGCCATACCGCTCTTCCCTATCCCTGAGTTCTACTGCCTCATACTGCCCGGTAGACGCGCCGGACGGCACACTGGCCCTTCCCAGGTATTCGTCCCCTGCCAGCACTTCCACTTCTATAGTCGGATTCCCGCGGGAATCTAAGATTTCTCTTGCGTATACATCCGTAATCGGTAAATACTTATACATCGCTTATCTCCTCCTTCATGGAGGATATTATGTGTAATTAATGTTTTTCTAATGCAATAATGGACTAATATAGCCTTCTGTATATTTCTGCCATCTGCTGCAATGGCAGACACCGCTCAGCGGATAGGACATTGCATGGACAGCGCCCGTACCCGCATTCCCAAATGCGATTCCTGCAAGGTTGCTGACCGTCAGGAATTCATCAGCAGTTTTATGCTGAACATCTCTGTATACAGATTCGCCTTCGGAGAAACGTAGGACTACTTTTCCATCTCCTTGCTTACATTATTCTTCTTCCAATATAGCATGAATTCGTTGACATTTCTACACGGCAGATTTACAATGCAGACAAAGGAGGGAATTATGAAATCAAAATTAAAAAGTTTCTTCTTATTAACCTTCAGTACCATTATTATGGCAGTAGGCATCTACTTCTTTAAATTCGCCAACAACTTTACGTTTGGCGGAATCACGGGACTTGCGGTCCTGGTAGCGAAGACAGGCCGGATCTCTGCCAGCGATTTTACGTTTATCGCCAACATGGTGCTTCTTGCCGTCGGCTTCGTGATCCTTGGCAAGAAATTCGCGGAAAAGACAGCCTACTGCAGCATCCTTTTGTCTGTCACCTTATCCGTATTGGAACGGCTGTATCCATTGAATCAGCCGCTTACCGATCAGCCGGTGATGGAACTGGCTTTTGCCATCGCGCTTCCTTCCCTTGGCTCCGCAGTACTCTTTAATATCGGCGCATCCAGCGGGGGAACGGATATCATTGCCATGATCATGAAAAAATATACCAGCACTGATATTGGAAAGGCTCTTTTGATCACTGACTTTATTATTACCCTTGCCGGCTGCTTCGTATTCGATATCGAGACCGGGCTTTATTCTTTTCTGGGACTTGCCGTCCGCTCCTTTATGATTGACGGCTTTATTGAAAGTTTGAATCTATCCAAGTATTTCAACGTAGTGTGCACAAGTCCCAAGGCGATCTGCGACTTTATCAAGGATGACTTGCACCGAAGCGCCACCATTGTTCTTGCCCAAGGCGCATTCTCCGGCGAGGATAAGTATATCATCTTTACAGCGCTTAATCGGATCGAGGCCGTCAAACTCAGGAATTTTATTAAGGAAAATGCGCCGGACGCATTCCTTCTTATCTCCAATACCAGCGAAATCATAGGAAAAGGGTTCCACTCCATCTAGAGCGGAACCCTTTTGTTCACTTTTTATGCTTTCATAGCCTACTGAACTACCAGTCCTTGTGCCTTGATCACATCGACTACCTGGCCCACATATTTGGCGCAAAGTTCATCCGTGGCCGCTTCCACCATTACCCGGATCACCGGCTCGGTTCCGCTCTCCCTTACCAGGATGCGTCCGTCATCTCCCAGCGCCTCTGCCACTGCGTCGATTGCTTTCATGACCTTAGGATTCTCCCTTGCCGTCTTCTTATCTGCCACCCGCACATTCTGAAGCAGCTGCGGATAGATCTTCACATCCTCGGCAAGCTTGGCAAGACTTAACTTCTTCTCCAGCATGACTTCCATGATCATAAGGGAGGTCAGGATGCCGTCTCCCGTGGTTGCATGCTTGCTGAAAATGATATGTCCGGACTGTTCCCCTCCGAGAGAGAAGTTATTCTGAACCATATTTTCATAGACATACTTATCGCCCACGGCAGTCTTCTCATATTTCAAGCCTACCTTGTCACAGGCTTTGTATAACCCCAGGTTGGACATGATCGTCGTGACAATGGTATCTCCGTTGAGGCGTCCGTTTTCCTTCATATACTTGCCGCAGATATATAAGATCAAATCGCCATCTATCACATTGCCGTTCTCGTCCACCGCGATGCATCGATCTGCGTCTCCATCAAATGCGAATCCCACATCCAGATGATTTGCCTTTACATACTCCTTGAGCACCTCAATATGGGTGGAGCCGCAGTTCGTATTGATATTGGTGCCGTCGGGCTCGCAGTTGATCACAAAAGTCTTTGCCCCCAATGCATCATAAACGCTCTTTGCAATGGCAAACGCGCTTCCGTTGGAACAGTCCAGGCCCACCTTCTTATCTTCAAATGACCGGGTAGCCAAGGAGATCAGATAGCCTATGTAACGGTTTCTTCCTGCCGCATAGTCTACGGTACGGCCGATCTCTTCCTTCTTGGCAAGCGGCAGCTCGCCCATCTCGCCATCTATATAACGTTCTATCTTTTCTTCTACTTCTGCCTCCAACTTATGTCCTTTTCCGTTGATCACCTTGATCCCATTATCATAGAAAGGATTGTGGCTGGCGGAAATCATGATTCCACAGTCAAAATTCTCCGTCCTTGTCACATAAGATACGCTTGGCGTCGTCGTAACGTGGAGCAGATACGCATTTGCCCCGGATGCCGTTAGTCCCGCAACCAGCGCATACTCGAACATGTAGCTGCTTCTTCTGGTATCCTTTCCGATCACGACCTTGGCCTTATGATCCTGGCCATAATACCATCCAAGAAACCTTCCCACTTTGAATGCATGTTCAACCGTCAATACCTCATTGGCTTCCCCGCGGAATCCGTCCGTTCCAAAATATTTTCCCATAGCAATACTTCTCCTTCAAATCATTTGCCATATTTACCGATTTTTTTGCACTATCAGCATTCACATCTTTACTATTATATATTTTTTTTACTCTATATACAACCCAAATGTAAAAAAATAACGTCAAAAGGGGCCGTAACATTATCAGAAGCATTATGCCCCCTTTTCTATTCTTACCTGTCTCTACTTCGCTAATATGCTTCTTGCAACACTTATGCCATTGGCGGATGCCTGCTGAAGCCCTCTGGTGATGGAAGCGCCGTCGCCCATTGCCCGAAGACCTTTTACGCTGGTCTCAAAATCCTGATTCACGACCACTTTATTGGAATAGAACTTCACTTCCACGCCATACAAAAGCGTCTCATCGGAAGCGATACCCGGGGTCACTTTGTCAAGCGCCTGGATCATCTCATCAATGGCTACCATGATCCGGTGCGGGAATACCAACGACAGATCTCCCGGAACAGCGTCTTTCAGCGTCGGCACGATGTTGTTGCGGTTCAGTCGTTCCTCGGTAGTACGCCTGCCCCGCCGGAAATCCCCATAGCGCTGCAGAAGTATCTTGCCATCGCACAGCATATTTCCAAGCTGCGCGATCTGCTTGCCGTATTCAATGGGTGATTTGAACGGCTCCGTAAAATTCTTGGAAACCAGCAGCGCAAAGTTGGTATTATTTGTCTTCATATCCTTGGATTTATAAGCATGGCCGTTTACCACTGCCAGGCCGTCATCGTAATACTCCGTTGCCACTTCCCCTGACGGGTTGGTGCAGAACACGCGGACTTTATCGTCAAACGTCGGCGTATAATATACCAGCTTCGCCTCGTAAAGCTTCTCATTGAGTTCCTTCATGATCTCATCCCGGACTTCCACACGTACGCCTACATCTACCGTGCCGTTGCGCGTCTCGATCTCATGCTCCTTGCAGATATGAGAGAACCACTCTGAACCCTCTCTTCCGATTCCCGCCACAATCTCCGGCGCATAGAATTCTTCGCCCTTATCCGTCACGACTCCTGTTGCAGCGCCGTCTTCCACGATAATATCCTTGACCATGGTCATGAATCTGATCTCAACGCCGCAGGATTCCAGATGCTCCTGAAGCCTGGTATAGATCTTATATCCTTCCTCGGTTCCAAGATGGCGGATTGGACATTCAATCAACTTCAGGTTCGCGCGGATTGCCTTGGCGCGAATATTCTCAATGGCCTCATAATCCTCGATTCCATAGACCTTCTGATCTGCTCCGAACTTCAGATAGATGTTATCTGCTTCGTGGATCAGTTCTGCTGCCCTCTCATATCCCAAAATCTCAGGAAGCGTTCCTCCCACGTCCGGGGAGAGGGATAATTTACCATCCGAAAATGCTCCGGCTCCGGCAAATCCCGTAGTAATAGAGCAGGGCTGGCAGCCCACGCAAGTCTTAGTCTTTCTCTTCGGGCACTGTCTCTTCTCGATCGAACGTCCCTTTTCAATCATTAAAACCTTCAGATCCGGTTTTTGTCTCATCAATTCATATGCGCAGAAAATCCCGGAGGGACCCGCGCCTATAATAATTACGTCATACAGATTCATGCTATCACTTCTCTCCTAATGTTTCAGGGCTTTTTACACTTCGACTATCATACCATTGGGGACATAAAAAAACAAGGCATTAATTAGAAATTATGATCCCAATTAATAACCCTGCCTAATATATCGTCATCGATAATCTCCAACAGCGAATGGGACATCAGAAATTCATAAAACTTAAGCGCCGTATCCGCGGATATCTCATCCGTTTCATACAGCAGCCAGTATTTGATCCCATTTACCAAAGTGATGGACTGGAATCTTAAGAATATCTCCTCGCTAATGATGGGCGCGTCCTCTTCCACTTTCAGAGGATGCTTCTCTATCAGTTTCCGGGCCACGTCGTAGATCCTCTGATACAGCATCTCTTCAAAAGAATTCTGTCCCTCTACTTCAAAGACTTTTCTATAATACGCCTTGTCCGCTCCCATCTTGCGGAACAGCATCTTCATTGCTTCCAGCGCCATATCCATGGAAATAAGTTCTGTCACGCTTTGAAAGACGTCTTCCCATAACAGCCATTCCATGACCTCATATTTATCTTGAAAATAATTATAAAAAGTAGGCCGGATGACCCCTGCCGCATCCGTAATCATCTTAATTGTTATTTTTTCAAAAGACTTTTCCACCACCAGTTCTTTAAATTCCTCGCCAAGCAAAGCCTTTGTCTTTTCGCTTCTACGTTCCATTCAATCACCCTTTGTCACCATTTGCCTTCCAGTATTTGTGGAATATTATAACACAGATGCCACCAAGCGCACAAGGAACCATATAGGTTGCAAACCGGTAGAGCAGCATGGCGGAAGCCGCCTCGATGCCTCCCGCGATCCTGGAAAACAGCAGTATGAACACTCCCTCCGTGCTGCCAAGCCCGCCAGGCGCGGGAATAATGCCCGCCAGCATCAATATTAGCGAAGTGACGCAGGCCGTCTCAAAAATTCCCGATCCCGCAGGGTGCAGGATCATATACGGAATCACGTACCAGCAGCCCAGTTTTACCAGTTCCATCAGCAGTACCAGGATTATATCCCTCCTGTCCTTCATAAGGTTCGCCGTCTCCTGCCTTAGAAGCATGCCTTTGCCTTCCATCTGCATAATCTTATCTTCATATTTGTGCTTTCTGTCTGCTTTTCTTCCCAGCCATGCCAGCGTACGGTGGAACCGTTCGGATACGCAGGCCAGTATCAGGACCAGACAGATGACGGCAGTCAGGCCATAGCCCAGAATCAGTTCCATGCGGTATTCTCCAAACCAACGGTTCATATAGGGGCCACAGAAAAGGAATCCTGCCCCTCCAAACACAGCCACCGCAATCCTCTGCAATACATATTGGACTGCACAGATGGCAACCCCTTCCGGCACCTGGATCCCTTTCTTATATAAAAAATATACTGTCGCTGCCGCCGTCCCGCTTCCAAGGGTAACCGTACGGTAAAACGCAGTATAGTAAGAGCAGGCGATGCCATCCCTGTAATGAAAATCATTCTGATGTCTCCTGGCAAGCCAGACATATACTAGTCCCTCCGATAGGTTATAGAATACGCCGCAAAGGCAGATTCCAAGTATTGTCTGCCCTGCCGTATCCGATATTTCCTTTTGTATAGAAAAGAAGGAATCTCCAAATAACAGACAGAGGATGATGAGGACTATTACAATGAATATGATTTTCCACCAGTTATTTTTCTTCAAGGGGATTCCTTCTTTCCTAGCAGAACAAAGAATGTGCTCTGCACATTCTCGCGCCTCCGGCGGCCGCCTGCGACAATTTCGGCTTACGCCGGAGTGCGCATCCCCCGGATGGTTCTTATATCATAGGGAACGGAGTTCCCTATGATATAAGAAAGGTCAGCTTGCCGACTTATGGCTCTGCTTATAATTTTCATAATTCATCTTATGATGAGGATTCTCTTCCCATATCTTCTCGGCGGTTTCCTTCCAGTTCTCGGCATACTCATGACATTTGCCGCACAGATGCTCCACCGTCTCAGGCGACTTAAGGTCCGTAGACTTTGCGCCTGTCTCCTTTACCATACGCATCAGGATCTCCGGATTCTCAAGCATCGGGCATGGCCGCAGATGATTGCCGTTGAATGGCTGATTATCCCTGTATGCCATAAACAAGGGCTGCCTGAGCGCATCCAGCAGAGAGACTTCCCTGATATTCGCGCTGGAATAATGGATGAATACACACGGTTCTACATCGCCGTTGGGATTGATATGACAATAGTTCCGTCCGCCTGCAATGCAGCCGCCTACAAACTCACCATCATTCTGGAAATCCATGGCATAGATCGGCTTACCGCCTTCCATTGCCCGGATTTCCCGTATCCTGTGGTACATGTACTCCCTCTGCTCCTTCGTTGGCAGAAGTTCCGGCGCCGCATCGTTTCCCACCGGCATATAGTGGAAATACCAGGTAAACCGGCAGCCTTTTTCTATAATCAGATCCAGGAATTCATCCGAAGTCACCGTATCAATATTCTTGCTCGTATAGCAGATGGATGTCCCGAATATCTGCCCGGACTGCTTTAGCAGATCCATGGCATGCATTACCTTGTCAAATACCCCGTTCCCTCTGCGAAAATCATTGACCTCTTCAAAGCCTTCCAGACTGATAGACAAGGAAAGATTCCCCACTCTTCTCATATCCTCGCAAAACGCCTCGTCTACCAGCGTCCCATTGGTAAATGCATGGAAGGCACAGTCATTATGCTTCTCGCATAGTTTTATAATATCGGCCTTACGTACCAGCGGCTCTCCGCCGGTATACATATAGAAATAAATCCCCAGTTCTTTGCCCTGGGTAATGATTCCGTCCAATTCATCGAACGTAAGATTCAGCCTGTTGCCATATTCTGCTGCCCAGCATCCGGTGCAATGCAGATTGCAGGCGCTGGTGGGGTCCATCAGAATCAGCCAAGGGATATTGCAGTCATACTTTTTTCTCATCTCCCGTATGGTCTTGGTCCCATAAAGTCCTGCTTCATAGCCAAGATTCAGGGCCGACTGGCGGATGACATAGGGATCCACCTCGTCCAGCAGACGGTTGATATACTTCATCCATTTACTCTCAGGATCCTTTATCATACACCTCGCAGCCTCATAATTCTTGCTGTCAAAATGGCTGCCCATATAGCGTTCTGTCAGATCCACCAGTTGAAGCATTCCTTTTTCCCTGTCCTTATTCATGTGCCTTAGCACCATGTCGATCGCGGTTCCATACGCGCCTCTTGCCGCTTTGTGTGATAATGTACTCATAATATGCTTCCTCCTTCTTCTTTCGTTCAATCTATATATAATAGTGGATTACTACGTCCGCGCTGGCCAAAAGAAGCATTGCGCCCCCGATCCAGTATGCATGCCTGTTGTGCTTCAGGCCAAGCCTGTACCCTGCATATACGCCAAAGATAACCTGCAGGACTGTTACCGGAAATAATGTGATCGCCTGGGCAATCACCTCTGTATCCAAAAATCCCATCCCTACGCCTGCCATAAATGCATCTATGCTGGTCACCAGAGCCAGAACCGTCGTCGTCTTCCATTCGATCGCATCTTTCCGGCGTTCCAGGACCTGTTCCCTCTTCACGCCCTTGCATATCATATAGATTCCAAGTCCCGCAAAGATCAGTACCGTTATTCCTTCCCAGCCATCAGCCACATTCTTCGAGTGGTCTGTCGGAACTGCCGGAAGCAAAGTGACCAGATTGCCGATAATCAGGCCTCCAAGCTGCATCCCGCCAAATAAAAGGCTAAGCCCGGCCAAATTCCTTGCAAGGATCTTCGAAAAACCCGCCCCAAGATATGCCACCGCCACAAATACATCAATGGATAGGCCGATGGAGATAACCAGAATCTCTGCTATGGACATCTGCATCACCTTCCTTTAAAATCTATTGTAAGGGAAATATTCAGAAAATTGAATGTACAAAGAAAGACGAACGTCTAAAGAATACTACATTTGGGGAGATTTGTAGTGAAATTGGCGAACGCGAGGGAGGGGATGGGATGGATTCTTCGTCCTGTCCGCTTCCCTGCAGAATCCGCCCCATCTCCACCCTCGCTGTCGGCAATTTACCGACAACGTCATGAGGTGTGCTGGCGTTCATGTACACCTTCTCCGCCGCGATAGTTTCTTGAACTTTAGTGAACGCCAGGCGTCTGCAGGGGGCAGGTGGCTTTACCTTTCCGTCGGATGAGCCGTAGGAACTGTTACTGAAAATGCAGCCAAAATAAGGAATGGGGATTTTGCCACAAGCAAAATCCCCAAGTGCCTCTGAGACGGGAAATCATCCAGATTTCCTGCCGAATAGGCACGGTTTCCTTATTTTGACTGCATTTGAAGTTACAAATCCAAGGCGAAGCAAGTCGGAAAAGAAAAGCCACCTGCCCCCTGCAGACGCCGTCCTTCTTCCAAGTTCCAACAAACCACGCCCAAAAATCCCTAATGATGGAACAGCCGGATTCCCGTAAAGGACATCACCATTCCATACTTATTACAGGTTGCGATCACATTGTCGTCTCTAACAGAGCCGCCTGGCTGTGCAATATACTTCACGCCGCTTTTATGGACGCGCTCGATGTTGTCCCCAAACGGGAAGAAAGCGTCTGAGCCAAGGGCTACATCTGTCATCTTGTCAAGCCATTCTCTCTTTGCTTCCCTTGAGAATACTTCCGGCTTCTCTTTGAAGATTGCCGGCCATGCATCATCTGCCAGGACATCCATATAATCGTCCCCAATATAAAGGTCAATGGCATTGTCCCGGTCAGCGCGGCGGATGGAATCCACAAATGGAAGGTTCATAACCTGCGGGGACTGTCTCAGCCACCAGTTGTCAGCCTTGGTGCCTGCCAGGCGCGTGCAGTGGATTCTGGACTGCTGTCCTGCGCCGATGCCGATCGCCTGTCCGTCTTTTACGAAGCATACGGAATTGGACTGGGTGTATTTTAATGTGATCATAGAGATGGCAAGATCCATCTTGGCCTGCTCTGTCAGTTCCTTGTTATCCGTCACGATATTGGAGAAGAATTCCTCATCGATCCTCAGTTCATTTCTTCCCTGCTCGAACGTGATGCCGAACACATCCTTGTGCTCCAGCGGCTCCGGCACATAATCCGGATCAATCTGGATGACATTGTAATTACCATTCTTCTTCTGCTTTAGAAGTTCGAGAGCCTCCGGCTCATATCCTGGCGCAATAACGCCATCGGATACCTCGCGCTTGATCAGCCTGGCCGTGTCCACATCGCACACATCGGATAAGGAGATGAAATCTCCGAATGAAGACATGCGGTCTGCTCCCCTGGCTCTTGCATATGCACAGGCAAGCGGGGACAATTCTCCCAGATCATCTACCCAGTAGATCTTTGCCAGCGTATCACTCAGCGGCAGTCCTACGGCCGCCCCCGCCGGTGATACATGCTTGAAGGAGGTTGCTGCCGGAAGTCCCGTGGCCTTCTTAAGCTCGCTTACCAGCTGCCACCCATTAAACGCGTCCAGGAAGTTAATATATCCCGGCCTTCCGCATAATACCTGGATGGGAAGTTCCCCGCCGCCTGCCATATAGATCCTGGATGGCTTCTGATTTGGATTGCAGCCATATTTCAACTCTAATTCTTTCATCTTCTCTTGCTCCTTTGCATTTATTATCCTTGCCTTTTGACTTACTGGTTCTTATTTACAATCCTGGTCGCACATGTACCGGAAGCGATATCAATGTAGCGGACGAACAGAGACACCTTATTGTCTTCATTCAAACTGTTCCACAATGTATCTGTAAATGCATCTATATCATCCGGAACCGCGATCAGTTTCGGCTCACCCTCAAAACTTGGCAGCGGGTCGCCGTCACACTTGTATGTATGGATAAAATGTCCTTCGCCTGCCGCCGGGTTCTCATATGCGAACGTATAGCGATTACAACTGTCCGGACTGCCGTTATTGCTCTTTAAGATAGACATCGCATAGTTATATGTGCCATTCTCGATATGCATGATTCCCGAAATCCTTGGCGTATAGTTGGGACCGTCCGGCTCAAACTCCCTGCTTCTTAATGACTGTTCAAACGTCATCTGCTTGTCCATTCCCTCATAGATGGTATCCGTCTGGTCTCCATTTGTTACAATTGTCTTATTGCCAAGCACACGCACTGGCGCATAGATAATCAGGCTTGGATCAGTCAGTTTAGACGGATCATATGCCTGCGTGCGGATGCCTTCCCCATCCTCCACAAAGATTCGGTTGCGGCTGTTAACGCTTCTTCCCATAATAAAATAAGCGGTTACGGCCTTGGTCCCGTCAGTGCTCCTGCCTATGATAATCCCGCGTCCCGGATATGAATTTCCCTGCAGTTCTTTCTCAATTGATAACATTTCCATGAATACATCTCCTTTTTTCATTGGTTTTGACCTGTTATCTTATTATATATAAAATACATGGGTTTTTCCAGTGGTATTTGAAACTTCTTGAACCTCCTGTTGAAGCAGCTGTTTCTTGATGTTACAATTAATACAGTTATTATAATTTTATATTTAAGAAAGGAATGAGGGTTAGCGTTATGAAAAAGAAAATCATCCTATCCGCCGCCTTCCTGCTGTCCATGCTATTCCTGGCCGGATGCGGCAAGGACTCCGCCGATAAATACGTCGGCGAGGAGATTACTTCTATGAAAAAGGAAAAGGCGGATTGCTTCGCCGCCGTTCTGGAGGATGGAATCGCCAAAAGCAATCAGGAGTATGTACTCCAATTCCCGGAAGAACTAAAGGAGCCCTATCAGAAGTTCCTGCAGGAATGCTTCAAGACCATAGAGTTTGAAGTAGCCTCCGCCAAAAAGGGCGATGACGGAAACTATAAAGTGGACGTCACCTATACCCCGCTCAATGTGGGAGAGACCTTAAAGTCTTCCGACAGCGAGAAAGCCAACGCCTTGAAATCATCCGATCTGACTGCGGAGACTTCCGCCCTTCTTGAATCAGACGCAAAAATACTTGCCGATAAGCCAAAGTACCAGGCCGAAGTCATCTCGACTTTGAAGGTAAAGAAGGATGGGGATTCCTTCGCTATAAGCAACGACAGCCTGAAAGCGTTTCTTTCCCAGGCTTTGTATGACCGCATGGAGCCATACAATGCAGTCTGTGAAATCCTGGACGTCCAGAACTTTATGCAATCTTATCTGGATGCCAGTTTTAAGGGAGAAGTAGAGCAATTTGCCAAACATACCAACCGCACCGAGGAAGAGGCTCTTGCCTGGTATGAGACGGAGACGTTCGATCCTCCTTCAGACTTAGGCGAGGCCTATGTGCAGAGATATAAGGATGCCCTTAAGAACATTATGAAGCAGTGCCAGTACACTACAGGAATTCCCAAAAAGGATGCCGGCGGCTTCAATTACACTATGGATGTCACTGTCGTGCCAAATAACAGCCTGATTGATGCAATGAATGAGTTCCAGCAGGGCACTTATTATTCGATTGACGAGGTATCGGCAGGCCTGGTAGCAACCTTGGAAAAATATGCTGCGGCGCCTACTTTCGGGGAAGAGACCACGGTGAATGTGCCGGTGAATTTTAATTCCCTGATCTCCGCCGGGGAGGACAATGCGGATCTGACCAACTTATCCCTTCTGATTCTTCCCACCCCGGAATAGAATCGGGCATAAAAAACGGTTCCTGATCGGAACCGTTTTTTTAGCCTTTAGGAGTCGTCCCTCCATTTTCTTTTTATATCTTCATACTCTTCCTGCCTATTATCTGCTTCCCCGCCAGCGCCTTCCCGTCGCTTTTTCTTATTCTTCCAGTCGATCACTTCAGTCGCGATCAGCAAGATGCCATTCAGGGCAATAATAAACGGCGTAATAAAGACAATAAAATCTCCCATACGATCACCTTCCAGAATATGGCTGAAACTGCAGCATGACTATCTGCCGCTTCGTCTACGAGTGCCTTATATCTGTATTATAAACCTAGATTCCCTCTTTTATCCATTAATATAAAAATGTTACAAATTCATGAAAAGATCATTAATTTATACATTTTACTTCTTGTCCTAATAAAGATTCCTCTCTTGGCGGTCGCATGTGGCCTAGTCCACGCTCTCCCCGGGCCGCACGATACGCTTTACCCATTCCTTCTTAATCTCCCAGATATTGCCGCAGACGTTGAATATGGTCCAGTTGTCGATCTCAAAGACCCGCTTCCAGCTGGCGCGGATGCGCTCTACTTCCTCCGGGAACATGCCCTTGTATCTGCCCTCAAAGAATTCAAACCCATTCTCTACCCCGATCTCTTTCAGGTGCCGCTTATAAGCGGCGGCATCTTCGTCATCCTTCGGAAGATAGATACGGTTCAGTACATAATCCCACTTCACATCATCAAAGTAAATGATCTGATCCTGGGGCACTTCCAGCACATAGACCACGGTATCCGGAATCGGCTTTAAACAGTTATCCGGGCTTATCGAGCACCAGATCGGGGCCTTTACATCCTCAGGCTTTGCCACTTTCTTAGCCGCCTCCCTGGTAAACCAGTCGTAGCTTTCCATAAATAAGGGGGCGATATCTCCAAAATGCAGTTCTACATAGATCCTTTCATTGATAATCCTGCCATTTCGCTCCAACTGATACAAAGTCTTATCATTCTGACGGGTATATAGATTCACGGTCTTCTGTTCCATCTGCTCATCCTCCTGCCGGTTATTCCGGTATCCTTATATTGTCCCGCTCTATCTCGTTATCTCCATGCGCCAGCACTAGCGCCTCCGGCACCTCAGGCATACTCCTGCGCCGATCATGATGACGGCGCCGGCCAGCAGATAGTATTTCTCGTCATAACTGCCTTTCTGCATGGAAAATGGATAGAACATTCTCAAGTATTTATCTCCGCTTCCTATCGCAACGATATAGTAGAAAAACGGTATCATATATCCTATTACAAGATTATCAGAAAGTCCGTAAAAGAACAACCCTAATCCGCCAAGGAACAGCATTTCCGCCAGAGTACCGCAATAATAGCCGGCAACCGGGAAACTGCAATTTCCTCTGGCAAGGATCCAGACGTATATCCCCAGAAGCGCTGCAAGAATCAGCACGCTTGTCATTAGCCGGATGCCATACACGATTCCACAGCCCGTATACTTGGAACGGATCAATTCCCGGATGTCCCGGTTCTGCTCCGGCAGAAACACCGACGGGATCATGATGATGCCAATGAGCGCCACGAACATTTCCAGTACCTTTGCGGTATCACGTTCTCCCAGATTGCTGGTGCCCAGCACTAGCGGGGAGGCGCACAGAAGCAGGGCGCAGGCCAGCAAATGCCACAGGACATTATGCATTAGATTGACTTTTACGATTTGCAGATATCTTTCCACGAATATTCATCCTCCCTTTCCTTTTCTGCGAATAGATCCAGGCTGTCACGGATACAGCAATGACCGCAAGCGATGCATACAAGATTCTGTTAGTCAGCAGCTGCGAGAACCCCTCCTGGTATCCGCTGTAATTCAGAATCGTATTATGCCTGGGAATCAGATTCCATCCATACCTTCCTCCGTCCATCGTCTTCGCCCCCATAAAGATGGAGACGAACCACCAGGCTCCCTGTACCAGCACTGCAAGCGCAGTATCCGTCAGTTCCGTCAAGAGTATGCCAAGCGCCGTCACCACCATGACGGTGGGCAGCAGCCATCCTGCAATATACTTTGCAAATGCCAGGTAATCCACCGATATTCCGGCTGTTTTTGCATACGTAACGCAGCTTGCCAAAGGCTGTATGGACAGCGCAAAAACCGGAATCAATATCATGACGACCATAGACAGGTACCTGCTTGCAATGATCGTCATGGAAGAGGATCTTCGGACATAGATCAACTCCTGCATATTCGCCCTTCGATCCCGCAGTTCCCTGGTAACGGCCAGGAATACCGGAAGAATTCCCAGAATGATCACCATGTAGTCGCTGAAAAGGCGGGCATAGCCTCCGGTATAGCCGTCCTTTTGTACCAGTTCTTCGTACTCTTTCACCGCATCTTCATAGGTCTTAGGCTCAGATCCGTTATCTCCGAGCGAATCCAAAGCGTAGGATGATCCGCCTCCCAGCATGTCATCTACTTCCTGCATGATCTCTTCAAACCGCCCGTAAGAGAGGCTTTCCAATGGCTCAAGCACTGGCCTGGAGGTAATGATGCCGCCGCTGTTTTCATAGAATTCATCTATCTTCTCTTCTATCTCTTCTTTGTCAAGCCCCGTGGCTTCTTTCAATATCTCTCCTACTTTCGCCTCTTCTTCCTTGCCAAGCGTCACTGACTTGACAAATCCGATGGGATAGGTCGTGTATCTTCCTTCGGCGTATTCGCCGGCAAGCATTCCCAAGGTTGCGCTCATAATGATATTCTTATCCTTGCTCGGCTTGACGCCATAATCCTCCAAGCCTTTTTCCGGCGCCTTCTCCATATCCATCTGTCCCATCTGGGAGGCGAAAAACAGCACCATGATGATCACCAACAGCCAATAAGTCAGGCTTTTTGCCGTTTGGGAACATTCTTTCATGAAAAGTTTAAAGAACATTATCGTCCACCCCGCTTCCCATGCATCAGATACAGATAGGCGTCCTCCACCCCTGCTTCGCAAAGTTTCGCCGACTCAAAGGGCCTGGTTTCAGATATAAAACGCGCCATCACATTATTACCCAGGGTAAGCATGCTGGTCACCACGTATTTTTCCTTTAATGTTTCCATTTCTTTCCTGCTGATTTCCGCCATATATACCTTGCCTTCTGCCAGGCTGGTCAATTCTGCAGCCGTACCCTGGTAGATCAGGCTTCCCTCGTCCAGCACCGCGATGTCCTCGCAGGTAGCCTCAATATCCCCCACGATATGCGTAGACAGAATCACAATCCGATCCTTTGCTATCTCGCACAGCAGATTGCGGAACCTGACACGCTCCTCAGGGTCCAGTCCCGCCGTAGGCTCATCCACTATCAGTATCTTGGGATCATGCAGGATAGCCTGGGCTATCCCCAGCCGTCTCTTCATTCCCCCTGATAATGCTTTTACTTTTTTCTTCTGGTCTTCCTGTAGATTTACCTTATATAAAAGTTTTGGAATCTTCTGTTTTCTGCTTTTTTGATCCATGCCGGAAAGCACGCCCAGATAATCCATCGCCTCATATACCGTCATATTCGGATACATGGAGAATTCCTGGGGCAGATACCCTACGGTCCGTCTGATTTCCCTGGCATCCTCCACCGGGATGCCACATATTGATACCTTTCCCTCGGACTTCTTAAGAAGCGTGGCCAGGACCTTCATAAGGGTCGTCTTTCCTGCCCCATTCCTTCCAAGCAGTCCGAACATGCCCGTCTTGATATAAAGATTCACATCCTTAAGCGCCTGTTTTCTGCCATAATATTGATTCAGGCCTTCTATCTTGATACTTATATCCATTCTGATTCTCCTCTCTTTCTATTCGGATATCTATAGCATAGAATACAAATATCTATATTTTCCCTACGAAATATTAAGATTCTCTTGATTCCTTTTTGCAGGAGAAGGATGCTGTGGCGATGGCACCGCCTTCCACGCTGTTGGCAATGTCCAGCGTTCCGCCGTGCTTGCGGCACAGCTGCCTGCAGATATGGAGCCCTATGCCGAAGTGTTCATCCTTTGCATCGTCTTCATACTCTTTATAATAAGGCCTGAGCGCCTTTCGCATCTGTTCTTTGGCAAATCCCGGCCCATCATCTCTGACTGCCAGGATCAGCTCGCTGCTGGCCGCATCATAGTCATCCATTACCTGGATCTTTGTCCTGGCATAGCGAATAGCGTTGGAAAGCAGATTCTCAAGTACTTCCACGATCAGGCTGTCATCCGCGTATATCTCGCATTCCGTATCAGATCTGGCATAATCGATCCAGATATCCCCGATCTGGTTCAAGGCAAATACCACTTCTCCTATCTTGCTCTGTATCCCCTCAAGTGCCATATCCTCAGCCCGCAGCGGTACCTCGTCGATTCCTCTGACTTCTTTCATGGTATAGCTGTAGCGTTCCAGCCTCTTAATATGATCCGACATCAATTCCAGGGTATCCTGCATCTTTTCCTGGCTTACCTTGCCCTCCGGGATATATCTGGCCAGAAAATCCGTATATCCTTTTAATACCGTTAGCGGCGTTCGAAGATCATGGGCAAACGCCGCATTCAACTCTTTCTGCCGATCCACCAGTTTCCACATGTTTTCCTTATTGCATACCAGTTCCTGGCGCATCTCTTCAAAGGACTGGCACAGCCTGCCCATCTCATCCCTGCTGTCATAGGCGATCCGAAAGTCCAGATCATTTCCTCTGATGGCAGCCGCGGAGTCTTCCAGAATTCCAAGCGGCGTCCGAAGCCGCCTTCGGTAAAAAAGGCAGATCGCCACAATGATTCCTGCCAGGAAATAGAAGAACGGACACCAGACCCGGATCATATCCAATACTATCAGCCTGCCATCTACCTGCTGCCTCCACATCGAATTCATCCACATCAAGCCATTTTCAACTATGACATTGCCTAAGTCATTGATACTGTCATATTGTTTCCACAGACTGTTCTCCCACTGCCAGCACAGGCGCATTGTAACAAAAGATAATGCCCATACGATAACGGATGTCAATAGGATATAAGCGATCATTGCCCTGCGGAAAGTAAGATTCCTCACCCAGGAAAACAGTTTTTCAAATTTCTCATTTATCCAATCCATCGATATCCCACTCCCCATACCGTCTCAATATATGCCTTATCTGTGTAACGGCTGATCTTTGCCCTGATTCTTCGGATATGCTCTGTTATGATGCCTGCATCTGCATCCCCTTCATACCCCCGGACTTTTTCATAGAGCTGCTCTTTGCTGAATACCTGTCCTGGATTGAGAGACAGAAGTTCCAGGATTCCATATTCTGTCTTGGTAAGCCCAAGCAAATCTTCCCCGATATATACGCAGCGTTCTTCATAGCGTATTGCCAGCGCTCCACAGATCTTCACCGGCTTGCTGCGCTTAATTCGTTCTTCCCTTCGCAGATGGGCTTCCACCCTGGCTCCCAGTTCTTCGATACTGAAGGGTTTCAATATATAGTCATCGCCTCCCAGCATCAGGCCCTTGATCCTGTCAGCCTCTTCTATCTTTGCCGTCAAAAAAAGGATGGGGCAGGAGACATGCGCGCGGATTCTCTCGCATACTTCAAATCCATCCAATCCTGGCATATTCACATCCAGAAGAATAATATCCGGGTTCAGGGATATCTTCTCCAGTACTTCCATCCCATTTTCGGCCTCTATCACCTGGTAGTCCTGCATTTCAAAATAATCCTTTAACAGATGGATGATTCCCGGCTCATCATCCGCTGCCAGCATCTTTTTCTTTATTTCCATAAAAATATCGCCCTGCCTTTCGGGAAATATTATAGCATGATATTCTCTATAAATTCCCTATGCAGGACGATATTCAAATAATCTTAATCTTTAGAAAGATGGATCGGTCAGAGCCTGCCTTGCGAGCCCAAACATCAGAATAGGCGCTTCGACCATTGAAAGCGTCGCATATCCACATGATCGTCTATAAATCCTACCCCTTCTTTTTTCAGCAATTCCATCTGCCGGTTGCAGATGCCGCCGCTAAAGGCGCAGGATACATTACCATCCTTAGTTACCACCCGGTGGCAGGGAAGCTCGCTGTCTTCTGGCACAGCATGAAGGGCATAGCCTACCACCCGTGCCCACCGGCGGTTTCCCGCAAGTTCTGCGACCTGTCCATAGGAAGCCACCTTTCCTTCGGGAATCTCCCGGATAATATCGTAGATTCTCTCAAATGCGCTTTTTTCCTCTTTCATCTTCTTTCCATCCTTCTTCATCCTAGTCTTTTTAGCCGGGGACTTTCCCGCTATGTTAACTTCTGCGCCATGCCTCAATTGCTTCCAGCCGTTCCTTTACCCTTTCTTCTTCTCCCTGCGTGGTGGGCCGGTAGTATTTCCTGTCTTCCATTCCCTCAGGCATGCACTGCATATGCGTCAGCTTCTCTTTTGTATCGTGGGCATATTCATAGCCTTTCCCATAGTCCAGTTCCTTCATCAGGCTGGTAGGCGCATTGCGAATCTGCAGGGGAACCGGCTGGGCACGCAGATTCTTCACATCCTTCTTGCATGCCTCGCATGCCATATAAAGGGCATTGGACTTAGGAGCCACGGACAGATAGGTGACTGCATGGGTCAGGTGCACATCGCACTCCGGCATTCCCAGAAAATGACACGCCTGATAGGCCGCAACTGCCACCTGAAGAGCATGGCTGTCCGCCATTCCAATATCCTCGCTTGCAAAACGGATCAGCCTTCTCGCGATATACAGGGGATTCTCCCCTCCCTCCAGCATGCGGCACATCCAGTAGATGGCTGCATCCGGGTCGCTGTTACGCATGGACTTGTGAAGCGCCGATATCAAGTTATAATGTTCTTCACCATTTTTATCATATAAAAGGGACTTCTTGCTGATGCACTGCTCCAGTCCTTCATTGGTGACCGTCATGCCATCTGCCGTGATCTCGCCGTTTATCACCGCCATCTCCAGAATATTCAGCGCCGTTCTGGCATCCCCGTTGGCAAACGCCGCAATGGCCTTAAGCTGCTGCTGCGTAATACGGACATTCTGGTCTTTTAGGCCCGCCGGGCTATTCAGGGCATTGGTCAATAATTTTACCAAATCCGTCTCTTCCAAAGCCTTCAGCACGAATACCCGGCACCTGGAAAGAAGCGCCGCATTCACTTCAAAGGAGGGATTCTCTGTAGTGGCGCCGATCAGGACGATGCTCCCTTTTTCCACAAATGGAAGGAAGGCATCCTGCTGGGCCTTATTGAACCGGTGAATCTCATCGACGAATAGTACGGTTCGAATCCCCATGCAGCGGCTTTCCTCCGCCTGCCTCATGACCTCCTTGATCTCCTTGATTCCGCTGGTGACTGCGCTGAAATTGATAAAATCCGCCTTCGTGCGTCCGGCTATGATACTGGCAAGCGTCGTCTTTCCTACGCCGGGCGGCCCCCAGAATATCATGGAAGATATCTGGTCTCGCTCGATCAGCTGTCTTAACATCCTTCCCTTCCCAAGAAGGTGCTCCTGGCCCACGAAGTCTTCCAAAGAAGAGGGCCTTAATCGGCTTGCCAGCGGCGCGCTGGCCTGCCGGTCGTCAAACAAGGACATCTGTTCCATCTTAATTCCTCCCGCACTTGCTAATAGTATGAGCTGCTAATTCCATATACATGTATCATACCACGCCGAACTTATGTTCGCAATCCATGTTTGAGCAAAATGTCCTAAAAATTATTCGCCCCCAAGATTGCCTATCCGCACTTGCTTCGTAGCCACCTTCTCGCAGAATGCCGCATCGTGCTCCACGAAGATCATAGCAGGCTTATATGCCATCAGCAGCTGCTCGATCTGTATTCTGGAGAGAACGTCAATGTAGTTAAGAGGCTCATCCCAGATATACAGGTGGGCTCTCTGGCAAAGGCTTCTTGCGAGCAGCACCTTCTTCTTCTGTCCGGCGCTGTACTGCCCGATGTCCTTATCAAACTGGCTCCTTTCCAGATCCAGCTTCCTCAGCATTGCCTTAAACAGGCTTTCATCCAGATCATATTCCAGCGCCATATCTTCCAGGCTTCCCTGCAAGAATGAAGCATCCTGGGGAACATAAGATATCTTTATTCCTGTTCCGACCTGCATTTCTCCGGTGTATGGAATCTTTTCTCCCAGAATCATCTTCAGGATGCTGGATTTTCCACATCCATTTCTTCCTCTCAGACAGATCCTTTCCCCGCGTCTTACTTCGAAGTTCACGCCTTCGCATACTTTTCGTCCATCGTAAGAGATTGACACATTCTTAAATTCTGCCAGCCGGTCCGTATGATATTCCAGGGGATAGAGTCTGAGTTCTTCTGCGGTATCAATATTTTTAAGCAGCCGGGACTTCTCCTCAACCGCCTGCCGCCTACGGCCTTCTAACACCTTGGAGCGCTTCATCATCTTCGCAGCCTGATGTCCGATATGCCCCCTATCCGGCCTGAGGCCTGCTACCCGCTGGCCCTTTTTACTTTTCTCCACTTTGTCAGACCATTCCCCGGAGCGTCTGGCAGCCTGACTTAACCGTCGGACTTCTTTTTTCAATTTTTCATTTTGTTCCATCTCCTGCTGGTCTTTTGCCTCTTTATTGGCATACCAGGAACTAAAAGTTCCCTTCTGCACCTCAATATCCATCTTGTTGATGGAAAGGATATGATCCACGCAGGCATCTAGGAACCTGCGGTCATGGGATACCAGGATAAATCCTTTCTTGCTGTTCAAATACCGGGCCACCTTATCCCTTGCTTCCATATCCAGATGGTTGGTCGGCTCATCGATCAGAAGGAATCGCTCCTCGCCTGCAAATAACACGGCCAGCATAACTTTTGTCCGTTCGCCGTGGCTTAGCGTTTCAAAAGGGCGGAATAAGACCTCTGCTGCCACCTCCAGCAGATTCAGTTCCCGGTAAATCCGCCATTGTTCAAAGCCGGGGCAGATCTCTTCTAAAATCTCGATCGTCATACGCCTTTTATCCTTTGCTTCATATGGAAAATACGCAAATTCCATATTGGAAGATATCCTCCCCTGATATTCGTAGTTTCCCAAAAGCAGATTCAAAAATGTCGTCTTCCCGCGCCCGTTACGCCCAACAAATCCTAATTTCCAGTCCGTGTCTATCTGAAACGACACATGTTCAAATACGTTATCATAACTGCCCTCATAGGCGAAGCTTAAATCTACTACATCTATCAATGCCATAATGCATGCCCCCATTCAACTATTAAAACTTATCAAAAAAAGACTGCAGGAAAGCCTTCCCTGCAGTCTTGGCAGCACGTTCTTTTAGCATCTTGTCGCATGGATGCGCAAAGTCGGTCACTACGTAATAACGTACGCAAAATATTCTCTATTTAAAGACGAATGAATTGCCTGCCCAGCAGATGGATTTGTTCAACTTTCCTGCTATTCGTGCACAGCAAAACGAATGGGCATGCAATCCCCATGTACATCCTGCTATGCAGTTACGTTTCCATTAGCAAGAAGCTGTCCTCATCCTCTCATCTCCATTTCATCTTGGTTTTCTTTGGATAGGATAGCATAGAAATTCCAGAAAGGCAAGCATCGATTCTTATTCTACAATATTACCCTTCCCGTATTCTCCCAAGTCTCTCCCATATCCGTGCTGATATACTTGTATAATACGCCCGCCATTTCTTCGTATCCATCCTGCCCTACGTAGAATATCCATGTATCATTTTCTTTCTGCGGGGCATAAACCATGGTCCACCCCTCTGCCGGAGGATCCATACGTACTTCCTCCCAGGTATTCCCTCCGTCTTTTGTCCTCTTAAAGTCCAGCATTTCATGGTCTGTGACCGCCGCCATTCCATTCATGCTGTCAAAGAAGGTAAAGCCATTTACTAGGAACGTCATAAAATCATCGATCGGCTTTTTGGCTGTCCATGTGTTTCCCATGTCCGTGCTGACAGAAAGTACGGTCGCTTCGGACCCCATGGTCTTATCCACGCACATCAGCGCATAGATAAAACTGCCATCCCCGCTCATCCCTGCATAACTACGTCTAACGCCGGGGTGATCCAGCACTTCCTTGTTGGTCCATGTCTCTCCGGCATCCTCCGACACGATCATGGTGACCGGCATTTTCTCCCGTCCTCCGTAGACGAAGAAGGTCTTATCCGGCGCAATATAATAACTGCCGCTTAAAAGAGAGATCCGATCTGTCTGAGTATCTTCCCCGAACAACTGATCCATCGTGATAGGAACGCTTTTCCAGGTACCTCCGTTGTCATAGGAAATGGACAGAGTCTCTCCCTCTATCTTATACCGATCCGGCGAAACAGGAGTCGCCTCTGCCCGGACAGGCTGGAACTTTTCTTCAATAGCGTTTAATACGTCCTCCGTCTGTGCGATGCCTTTTAGATTAAAGGTATAATCCTTAGCCTGTTCGCCATATACCGTAAGGTTGCAGTGTATGGCATTGTCATTGCCGATTTCCCCAAATTCCGTATATATGGTATCCTCCGGGTTTACATCGTGGATCTTGACTGCGGCAGCAACAGCAAATTCCTCCCTGCTTCCGGCCAGCGGCCTGGACCATTGCACCTCGATATAAGAGTAATACTTCTCCTTTGGAATATTCGGCTCGTCAATAGTTTCTGTATCTTCATAAAGATAGGAGGCAAAATACTGCTCCAGCATGGTAGCAGCAGCGGCTGCATAGTCATCCGGATCCGCAGCCAGAACCTCGTATGGGTTCTTCGGAATCTCCATAGACTGCACGTCTTTGCTCTCATAGCGGTCTTCTGTCACAATGACATCCGACTCCTCCAAAGGCGTCAATTTTTTTATTTCGTTAATAACATTTTCGTTAAAAGACTCGGGACGCTTTGCCTTTTTGAGGGCTGCCGGCAGGTCATACTGTCCTGAATCCGTGTAGCCCGGCTTCACATCCTGCCCATCTTTAAACAGTTTTCCAATTACCGGAATCTGCTCAAAAAATTGATACCTGCATCCAGTGCACAGCACCGCGGCACAGACGCATAAGGCTATGACTCCTGCCATTTTTCTGTACTTGCTCATTCTACTCGCTCTCCTTCTTCCTAGTCGTATCCTCTGTTCCTGATTGGCACGTATTACATGGTTTCCGACGGTGCATAGACAAATCGGATGGGCGTCCGTTCTTCCTTCTTATCTGGGCAGTAGATGGAGAGGCTTGGCCCATTCACTTCCACGCTTGAATAATCGTCAGGCAGCGTAACCTTTCCTTTCTGGTCGATATAGCGGATACCATCCGCCGCTCCCAGATATCCCCAGGATGCAATTCCTTTGTAATAGAATCCGTAACGCTCTTCATCCCACTGCCTTACTACATCCTGGACATTAATATTCTCCGCCATTTGAAAGAGTATCTCCATATCATTGTCCGGATCGTATTCTTTCTGCTCGCTCTTATCGACTCCCGTCCAGTCTTGAGTGTGTATCAGCATCCGCTTGTCTGTCTGCGGCTCGTAGGATACCAGATACGTAGTCCTGAGCTTATAGTCCATATCGTATCCATAGATGAAGGCATAGATGCTTTCAATCTCTCCATCCTTCTTAAATATAATATCCACATTCTCGGTCATAAGGTGAGGCATCAGTTCTATTTTCGTTTGCACCCTATCCATAATTCCTGAAAGCCCGGTTTTGTAGAAGTTCTTTTCCTTAAGCCTTACCTTTTTGTCTGTCTTTGCCTCCTGAATCTTCCAGGCCAGCTTTCCATTGAGATTCACCATGCACCTTCCTACGGCAAAGGTGCCGCATGCTGTTACGAATATCCAGAATGCTGCAATCACGATGCGCAGTTTTATGCCCCGGACGCGCCTGGCATGCTTTTTCAGCAGACTCTCCTGGGCCTCTGTCATATCCTGCCTGGGAATTGGCAGAAAACGCCGCCCTTCCAGGATAAGGAAATAATAATGCCTGCTTTCCTTTACCCGCTTTACTTCCCGCCAGTGGATGTCAGCCTTCTTGCGGTAGGACATGTCCACCACGACGATACCCTCTTCCGACAGTTCCAGGAACTCCCCGCCAAGGATCACCCGGCGTCTTGCCGCAATATAGACAGCGGCTGCCCCTTCCAGGATAAACAGCAATATTCCGAATGAATAGATGGACAGCCATAAAAGATTCCTTTTCAGCATTCCGATATAGGCTAACTGGTACATGGTCTGCCATGCTTCCAGATACAAGAATATCAGCACCGGGTTGGCCAGCCTGATGAATAACCGGTCTTTGATCAGAAGCCACAGATATCTACTGTCTGACACACGGTACACGCTCCTGTCTTCTCTGTCTCTGCCTGCTGCCGCCGGGCGGCCACCTGTCAGTTCTTCAACGGATACCCGAAGAATCTCCGCCAGACGTATGATATTCTCCGTGCTGGGGCTTGACAGATCCTTCTCCCACTTGGAGACCGCCTGCCGGCTTACGCCCACCAGAGTCGCAATGTCTTCCTGTGAAAAATTCTGGCTCTTTCTCCTGGATGCGATATTTTTTCCTAGCGACATCCTGCTCACCTCCATGTAACAAGCATAACAGAATAGGCGGTTGCAATCTACCAACTATTTGTCAACTATTGGTTGCAACCGCCTATTTTCTACTATTTTTCATTAGGAACTATTTTTTCTGCTTCAGAATCCTGCTTACGATCAGGCACAGAAGAATGGTGATTACCATATCCGGAAGTGTATTGCCTACCGGCATATCTATGTGCATCAGAATCCTGTATATAGCAAATCCCACAATCCATACCAGCAGGTTGGGGATATTGGCCCGATCTTTGCTGCTGTCCCTTTTCAAAAGGAAGAAGTCCGCGATCTGGATGGCGATCATCGGCGCGAACACAGAGCCTATCAAATACAGGAAGTCCGTGATATTGTCCATCGGATACACGATAGCCGCAATCGTTCCGATCACCGTCACAATGACAGCCACATGCTTTCCGTTCCACCTGGCGATGATAGATTCGCTGGATATTCCGGCGGAATATGCATCCAGAAAGGTTGTGGTGACCGTGGAGAACACGATGATCAGAAGGCCTGCAATGCCAAGTCCCGCCTTCAGCATAATCTGGGCAATATTATACTCTCCCGTATAGATCGCGGCCCCCATTCCAATCACGTACATCCAACAGCTGACAAGCCCATATACGATAGCGCTTGCCGCCGTCGCCTTTACAGGCTCCCTGGCCTCCCTGGTGTAATCGCCGATTAGCGGAAGCCAGGATAGGGGCATGGCAACAGACAGTTCCACTGCCGCTCCGAAGGTCATGCTGTCATCGGCGGCCATGCCTATGGCACCACTGTCAAAGAAGATCACCTTGCACAGAATCAGCGTCAGAATAAAGAGCGCTGTCATGGCAAAGGCATTGACTTTCCCAAGATTGGTGATCCCAATCATGATCCAGAGAATGATCAGAATGCCGATGACGAGGCACCATACCCATCTGCCGGTACGGACCACGCCGTTCGCCGCCAGCGCTCCATCGTAGATCATGATGGCCGTCCAGCCCACCAGCTGCAATACATTCAGAACAGAGAACAGAAGGCTTCCTTTCTGGCCGAAGCTCATCTTCACGGTCTCCATGGCGCTTCGTCTGGCCTTGCCTCCGATCACGCCCGCCAGAAACAGCATGACACATCCAATGATATGGCCAAGGACGATAGCCGTCAGTCCTCTTTTAAATCCCAGCGGCGCAAGATAGGTACCCGTAAGAATCTCCGCAATTGATACCCCTGCGCCAAACCAGATCAGTCCATTTTCAAATATAGAGGTACGCTTTTCTTCCATTTCCTAGCACGCCTCCCCTTTGTTTGAATCAGGAGCAATTCTCTCTTCCTTCTCCCGGATAAACTCTCCCGTCAGGGCAAATCCGTGATCCATCGGGCCGCTTCCCCGTCCCAGGTCAAGCATCGCGCCCAGCGCGCCGGATATATATGCCTTAGCACGTTCTACAGAGGCGTCAAGGTCAAATCCTTTCGCCAGATTCGAGGCGATGGCGCTTGAAAGCGTGCAGCCCGTGCCGTGAGTATTCGGGTTATCTATGCGCCTGCCATTGAACCATTTATAAGAATCTTCCCGGTACAGAAGGTCATTGGCATCATTGATCTGATGGCCTCCTTTTAGAAGGACCGCGCAGGAATAGGTCCTGCTGATGGCTCCCGCCGCAGCCACCATGTCTTCCTGCGTCTCAATTGCCAGGCCGGACAGCACTTCTGCCTCCGGTATGTTGGGCGTCAGCACGCTTGCCATCGGAAGCAGGCACTCTTTCAACGTCTCAATCGCCTCGTCACTGATCAGCCTGGATCCGCTGGTGGCAACCATGACCGGATCCACGACAATCTTGTCTGCCTTGTAAGCTTTTAACTTTTCCGCGATGATGCGGATCAGTGGGCTTGCCGATACCATTCCTATCTTAACCGCATCTGGGTAGATATCCGTAAAAATATCATCTAACTGTTCTGCTAAAAAATCTGGAGTCACCTCCATAATGCCTGTCACGCCGGTAGTATTCTGCGCAGTCAAAGCTGTGATCGCGCTCATGGCATATACGCCATTTGCGATCATCGTCTTGATATCTGCCTGGATGCCGGCGCCTCCGCTGGAATCGCTCCCAGCGATTGTTAATGCTGTTCTCATCTGTACATATCCTCCTCATAAAATCCTGCATTAATTTTATCAAGCGACAGAAGGTGGTGCCCCCAATCTGCCGCCGTTCTAAGCATCACCTGGATGCATATTCCCAAAATGTCTGAAAATCGGTCAAGTCCTCAAGATAAATATCCGAGTGCTTTCGGATCTCCTCCTGCTTCGATTCGCTGAATCTATCGTATACGCCCACCGTCTTGAAACCGGCATTGTCCGCCGTCTCGATGGCATGAAGCACATCTTCGAACACATAGGTCTCCCGGGGCTCTGTCCCCAGATACCTGCCGGCCGCAAAGTAGATATCCGGTCTGCTCTTGCCTGCGCCCACCTGGGAGCAGGTAAAAATCTTCTGAAAATATTGATTCACATTCAGTCTTTTAAATGCCGCTTCAATATGCTCCAACTCGCTGGATGTTGCCACCGCCATGGGAATGTCTTTTCTTGACAATTTTCCCAAAAAGTCGGCTGCCCCCTTCTTTAGAGGGGCCTCATAAAAGTAGTAGTCTCTTACCGTATCCCCGACTCCTTCGATAATCTGGCTTACGCTAAGTTTCAGGTCATACCTGTCCTTCATGTAGGCAGCCCCTTCCTGAAGGCTCATGGGAAATAATAGTTTCCCCAAATCTTCCTGGGCCTGGATGCCAAGCCCTTTCAGATACCTGGCTCCCGCATCTTCCCAGATTGCCATGGAATCAAGAAGCGTCCCGTCTACGTCAAATATCGCGCCTCTTATCATGCGGTTACCATCTTCTCTGTCAGGCCTCTTAATTCCCTGGCCGCTTCTTCTATATCATCCTTTGCAAAAATCGCGCTGATAACGGCAATGCCGCAGATCCCGCTGCCGGAAAGTTCCAGAATATTCTCCTTGCTGATCCCGCCGATAGCTATGACTGGTATCTTTACCGCCTTGCAGATGGCTTTCAGCGTATCGTGGCTAACTTCCAGAGCATCTGCTTTCGAGCCGGTCGGGAACACCGCGCCAACTCCCAGATAATCGGCGCCATTTTGCTCTGCCATCACCGCCTGCTCTACCGTCTGGGCGGAGACGCCGATCATCTTGTCCGGGCCCAGCTTGGCCCGCACATCCCCGGCTTCCATATCGCTCTGCCCAACATGCACGCCATCCGCATCTACTGCCAGGGCAATCTCCACATTGTCATTGATGACGAACGGAACTTGATAGCGTCTGCACAGTTCTTTGATTTCTTTGGCTTCTTCCAGAAAATGCTCCTCATCCAGTTCCTTCTCCCTTAACTGGATGAAGGTGGCGCCTCCTTTTAGCGCTTCCTCCACCTGGCTGTATAGCGTCCTGCCGTTCAGCCAATGCCTGTCCGTCACAGCGTATAATAATAGGTCTTTCTTATCGCACTTCATATTTTGCTCCTTTATCCAAAGTCTCCATATCCATATGGTATATCGCGTCGATGATCCGGTTCCGGTACGTGGAATTGCCGTCTCCTTCCTGCATTAAATTCCATCCGATCTCTCCTGCAAGTCCCATTGCGCAGACCGCGGCAGCCGCAGCCTTTAACTTCTGGTCGGGATTGGCCACTAGAAAAGCAGTCATCAGCCCCGAGAGCTGGCAGCCGGTGCCGGTAATCTTCCCCATCTCCGGACGGCCATTGCGGATCACATAACACTCCTGTCCGTCGCTGACCAGATCGATGGCTCCCGTAATTGCCGCGATGGATCCGGATGTCTTCGCAAACTCCTTGGCAAACACAACGGCTTCGTCCAGATTTTCCTCTGTCACTGCATCCGCCACATCGGCATCCACGCCTTTGGTGGTGCCGCTTCCAAGAGCCAGCGTCTTGATTTCCGAGATATTGCCTCGGATGACGTCCAGATGAAGTTCCTCCATCAGTTTTACAGCCGTATTGGTGCGAAGCGCGCTGGCGCCTGCCCCTACAGGGTCAAGAAGCACCACATGGCCCAATTCATTGGCCTTATGGCCAGCCACGAACATGCCTTCTATCGTTCTTTTATTCAATGTGCCGATATTAATATTCAATCCGCCGCAGATGGCAGTAATATCCTGAACATCCTCCGGCTCATCGGACATGATCGGGCTTCCCCCGCAGGCAAGCAGCACATTTGCGACATCATTGACCGTCACATAATTGGTAATATTATGTACCAGCGGCATCGTCTTTCTTACATTGTCCAAACACTTTCCCAGCATTTCCTATTTCCTCCTTTTGCGCATGAAAAACGGATATGCCGCCTTCGGCATATCCGTCTGATTACATACGTTATGTCCCTACGTTGGCATTATCCAAATCAGGTTTATGGGTCAAGGCAATATCAGCCTACTCTCAGCCTGCTCCATATCTGCAAGCTCCCCGTTGTTCTGTTTTATACAACGTTAATTATACTACTTTCCAGTTTCTTTGCAACCTTTTTCCACAATTTTACCTTCCGCAATTTGTTGTATGGTTAATCAACTAGATCAAACCAATTTATTATACAACTAAATATTTTTTAGACGATAATTTATGTATGCTCATAATTGGCTGTGCATCTCTACCAGTTAACTGAATAACTGCCTATAAATTTCCACGCACAGGATTGTGCCGGAGGTGTACAGCATTTCCGGGTGAATCGCGTTTTGGGTCTTCCTTGGCACCCTTCTCCAATTAATATTTTCTTAGGGTATCATTGGAATCATCCGTAGTCTTCTCTATCTTCTTGACCACCACGTAATATCCATTGTCGCCATTGGTCTTAACCTTTACGCGGTCTCCCGCCTTTCGACCTTTGATGGCCTTCCCCAGCGGGGATTCTATGCTGATCAGGCCCTGTAGGGAATTGCCGCGCACGCTGGTGACAAGACGGTAGGTCTCTGTCTCATCATCGTCCTCGAAATATACTTCTACCGTATTATTAATCCCTACTTCATCTTCCCCGGAATCATCCGAGATGATTCTGGCGTTCTTGAGCATCCGCTCCAGATAGCGTATCCTGCTTTCGTTGCGGTTTTTATCCTGCTTCGCTGCCTTGTATTCAAAGTTCTCGCTTAAGTCTCCCTGTGCCCGAGCCTCTTTTACCGCTTCCAGTTCCCTCTTGCGGACCACCAGCTTCCGGTATTCAATCTCTTCCTTTATCTTCTTGACGTCACTTCGCGTTAACTGCTCTCCCATGCGATATCCTCCTCCCGATCAATTTTACGCACCAGTTGTGTAGGTTTGACACGTAACATTTTTCAATTTTACACGTAACACTTTTCAACTTTGTTACGTGCTCATTTTACCTTCCCAAGCATTCGTTTGTCCAGCATTTTTAGCAGGATGAGTCCTGCCAGTGCCAGACAACACTGGGTAACGCCGGCGCTGTCCATACTCCATCAAGCCCCCAGGTCTTTGGGAAGATGAATACCATGCAGAGTGAAAGAAACATTTAATTAAGAAGCAAAAAAGAAACTATCTTCTGCCATTAAATGTCAGAAGATAGTTTCTTTAGACAAATATTAGTATCTAAAATAACAAATAAGGATCATACAGTAAAAAAGCGCCTGCCACCGACAGCAATATATAGATGATTGCCTCTTGCTTTCCTATGGCTCTTGCTTTCAGTCGGATACCGAACAGCCGCACAAATATCTTCCATATGAAATATCCCAATAAAACTCCAAGCGTGTTGGCTGTCAGATCGTCAATATCTGTAGCGCGATAATTAAAGAGCTGGGTAATCTCAATCAGCAATGAGAATCCGGCTCCTATCATCACCGTTTTCCCCAATTTCCTACAATCTTCCCAGATTAATGGAAGCAAAAATCCCAAAGGCATGCACATAACAACGTTTAAGATATAGCCAATCCCAATGGAATCAAAAGGAACAAAATTCACTCCCCCAAGAATGAGATCAGTGTCCGTTCTTAATATATCCCCCAGAAGCCCGATCCCCGTCACCTGGAATACCATCCATATATATATCAGGAAAATATATATCCAGATGACATGTACAGCCTGGCACCTCTGCCCGTTCCTGCGCGCCTTGACTACCAAGATTAACTGATAGACCATGCAGGGAAGGAGCATGCTTGCCAGACTATAAAGCGTAAATACATTCAGCATCCTCAACCCTCCTTTATCTAAGAAAATTATAGCCAAGGATTCTTAAAATAAAGAATGGAATTTTATTAAGGAATTCTGATTTTTTATCCGACGCTTTTATAGAGTTATAGAAACGAATGTTCCATCTACTGCTTCTACATGTATGATTTCCAAGCCTTTGTTCTCTTTCAGCACATCCATGCATTCTTCAAAGATCATGCAAATGATATCCTTTGAGACAAGGCTGTCATATGGCTTAGGCACATCTTCGCCCATCTTATCAAATACAGCCTTGGGAATCAACTTTACAACAACAGAAGCAAGCCCGATTGGCACAGGCATTCTGAAATTCGCATCTTTGGATCTTACGATTACTCTCATAGACAGCTCCTTTATATCCCTACATATACTCTTACAGTAGTACCGTCCGCTGCATCGACATTGACAAAATCGCCTTCGATCTCTTCATCCAGGCATTCCGAGATGGCATCCATCATCTGCTCCAGATCCACTCCCTGCAGATCTTTATCCGCAATGGGAAGCTTGCCTGTCACTTTAAGGATCTTCTTGATAGCGCCCACCGGAAACTGGACATTTACTTTATCGCCATCCACACTGTCTACGATGATTCGGAACATCTTCTTATCATAGCCGGCTTTGGATTTCGCTGGAACCTGGCTTTCTTCTTCCACGCCCATTGCCTTCATAAGCTCGGCTGCCTGCTCTGCCGTAATTGTCCCATCTTCCACCATTTTTAATATTCTGAGTCTCTCATCCATAATTCTTCTCCTATTTCATTGATTATTTTCATTTCTTATTTCAATTGCCTGATTGCTTCTTCCACCGTAATCTCCCCTTGTTCAAGCGCCTTAAGCACAGCCTCGCGCTTCATCATCTCTTCGTCCTGCCTTGTCTCATCTTCATATCCCAGTTTCTTGATTATGGCATCCAGTTTCGCCCGAACAGTAGGGTAAGATATCTTTAGTTCTTTCTCAACTTCCTTGATATTGCCCCTGCACCGGATAAATGTCTCTGTAAAATAAAGTTCCTCTCCAGACAAGTAGTCGAACTTGCTCAGCACAAAGTCATTCTCAATCACCGTTTCGCATTCCTCGCATTTTAAACGGGTTACTTTCAGTTCTCCTCCACACACAGGACACTGGCTGATTACTTTTCTCATACATCCACTTCCCTTCTAATAAGACTAATATAATCCATATCCTTAAAAATGTCAATCATATAATTAATTATTTTAATATAAATCTTAATTTTATTAATGCATCGTTCAACCAATTTTTATTATTAGTTTAATATATTATTAAAAAAAGAATGTGCCATAGCACATTCTTACACCTAATTTTTAAGTTTCCCGTCGATACTCCAATATGTCTCCCGGCTGGCAGTCCAGCACATCGCAGATAGACTCCAAAGTAGAAAACCGAATTGCTTTTACCTTTCCTGTCTTTAGATTTGAAAGATTTACATTGGATATTCCCACTTCCTTTGATAATTCATTCAGTGACATCTTGCGGTCCGCCATCACCCGGTCAAGCCTTAGTATAATTGCCATGTCACAGCCCCCACTTTCTACAGAATAGAATCCATCTCTTTTTGATACTCGAATCCATACCGCAGAATTCTTCCGAAGAGGACTAATACCAGGCCCGCCATAAACGGAATCATATCGATATAAAATCCTCCTTCAACCCCCGAGAGCATATGCGGCTGCGTATACCCCGGCAAACTAGGAAATATCGCGGATCCAGTAATAAACAGCAGGCCTACTCCGTAAAAAAGCGTTACCAGCGCGCCAGAAAATGGTCTCTTGGAAACGGCAATTTTCACTAAAATAATAAAGCAGAACGGCATAATCACATAGAACATGCAGTTCCAGCAAAAATATGTCATCCCATCCATCCCCCATCCATGATTTCTCAGCGCCCAAGGTATATAATATATTGCACTAAGTCCTGCAAATCCCGTATTTGCTATAGCAAAGTACAGCAATATTCGAAATCCTCTTGAAAATTCCTTTTTTCCGTCTTTTCACAATCCTACATTAATAATTGCAAGCGTCTTTCCGCCTTTTCCAAAACCAATGATGATATCCTGATACTTTTTCATTTCCATACCTCTTTTCGAACTATATATTTGAATATTACATTTATTACTGTAACTTTATCATGTACAGTTTAGAATGTCAAGAACATTTTATAGCAATGTATATCGGAATCTTATTTCATCCAAAAAAGAAGCAAGGAAATCCTTTTTCCTTGCCTCTTGCAACCGAGTCCTCTTAATTTCAAAAGCATAGCTGCTATTGATTGCTCCTTAAATATATACTATTTCTATGCCTCCAAAGCTTACCTTTCCCGTCAGCGTCACTACAGGTACCCCTGAACTCCTGCTAGAATTCTTCTCGTCCACAGATCCAAAAGATGCGCTTACATTATTCACCACGTTCCATTCCTTGGGAACAAACAATTCGACCCCGCCAAATGAAACATCCACGAATATCCTCGCCGCGCCATTCTGAATCATAGCATTGTCAAAATACACCTTCAGCGAGCCAAACGAACATTTTAAATCCGCACTCTGGAAATCATCGGAATTAACATATTTGATACTGCCTGCGAATGAAGTACTAAACTCCATCTGGCTTCCATCCACAGTCTCTTCTGTCTCCGTTGAATAGTGATTGCCGCGGCCCCAGCATCCATAGTTCCTGTAAGCCCTTCTGGGATGGTATAAGAAACTGATTCCTATACTTCCTAAGGCAGCCGCCCCAAGCACCGGCCACGGCGTAATCGCCTCAATCCCCAGAGGCTTTGCATAGATAATGCATAAGAATGCCACCGCGAACAGCACGCCGCTGACGCTCCTATGGGCAATGCTTTTTACCAGGCATGCCACGAAGAATACCGTAAGCAGCAAACTCCATACGCCAATGTCCCCCAGAACCCCCAGCCGGCTTACAAGCAGAAAAATTGCCGCGACTATAAAAAATAATCCCCAAAATATCCGTTCCTTCTTCATATCCTTACCTCTTTTCTTCCAATCTATCCCTAAGCGGCTTATAGTAATACCTGGATACATACGCTTGCTTGTGCGTACCCTGGAATTCTACCGTGCAGGATGAGGGCAGCGTTCTTGTGATCGCATAGATTCTCTTCGTATTCAATATCGTCGATTTGGACACTCTCATAAAATATCTGGGAAGAGCCTCTTCCAGTTCATACAGGCGGTACTTAGCCTGGTAGGTCTCTTTCCTCGTATGAGCATATACCTCTCCATCTTCTGTCTCAAAAAACAGAATCTCGGCAAGCTGCAGATAATATTCCGTGTCCCCTTTAAAGAATGACATCTTCTGCTCTTTGTCCACCGCCTCGGCAATAGCCTTCTGTATCATCTGAACCTTAGCATTCAGGCTGCCGCTGCGTATAATAATCTCTTCCTCTGTTAAGTTGTCTTCGATTTCTATGCGTATCTTCATCTTTCCCTCTCCCTGGTGTTATCTAACCATAACTGGGATGGAAAGTAAACAATATTTCTGCAAGTGGTATGGAATCCAGCGGTAAGTGGTAAGGAATCCCTTTCAGGAGAATCAAGCCTGACCCTCCTAGTTTCTGTCGCTCCCCCAGAAAAACAGCGCAACGGTTCCTGGGCCCGTATGACTTCCTATGGTCGTGCCTACATTATTAATCTCAACTTTTCCATTCAGTTTTGGAAACCGCTCTTCAATAAGCCGGGCCACTTCCTTGGCATCTTCATAGCAATAGGAGTGGGAGATATAGCATTTGCCCGAATATTCAAGGCCGCCCTGTGCATATTCTTCCATCTTGTCTACTATAGCCTTGATTACCTTCCGCTTCGTACGTATCTTAAATCTTGGAACCAGATGTCCTTCCTTGTCCATATCAAGCAGCGGACAGATATTCAACGCTCCTCCGATAAAGCCTGCTGTCTTGGAGATCCGCCCCCCTCTGATGTAGAAGGTCAAGTCTGTAGAGAAAAACCAGTGATGTAACTTTCGTCTGTTATCCATAGCCCATTGATAGACTTCTTCAATACTTTTCCCCTCATCACGCAGGTCTGCCAGTTGATCCATCAAAAGTCCATATCCCGCAGACGCTCCCAAGGAATCTACTATATAGATCTTCCTGTCCGGATACTGCTCCTTTAGGTCTCCCTTTGCAATCACGGCGGAATTGATCACGCCTGAGATTCCTGATGACAGGCATACATGCAGGATATCTTTTCCCTCTTTGAGGAATCCTTCAAAATATTCCGTAAACTCTTCAGCGTTCACTTGTGAAGTCTTAGTCTGGGCGCCATTCATCATCGCCTGATAAAACTTGTCAAAAGGAAGTGATTTTCCCAGATCATCGGCATATTCTTTCCCATCCAGTTCATAATGGAAACAGATGTATGATATTTTACGCGTATTAAAATGCTCTTCTGTAAGGTCTGCTGTTGAACAGCAACTGATTACAAATTCCCCCATCCTCATCATCCTTTCTTCCTTGCCGCAATCCGTCACATTCTTGTGCAGCAATTATATACTTTCTATTTTATCACAGATTGTGCTATAAGCCTATGGAAAAATGGAAAAAGGCCTTACCCGTTACAGAGAGCCGTCCTGTACCCTAATCTTCCAATCATCTCCAGATCCGACTCAATGGTATACCCTGAGGTGGTCAGCATATCCCCCGATATGACTGCATTGGCTCCTGACCGAAAGCATCCTTCGCCTTTGTCTGCAAGCAGCCCTCTTCCTCCTGCCAGCCTTATGGAAGCCGACGGAAGGATAAAGCGGTATATGGCGACGATTCTTTTCATTTCTTCTTCCTTAAGCCTTGGGACGTTTTCATATGGCGTTCCCGGAATCGGGTTCAGCATGTTGATTGGCACGCTTTTAATTCCCAACTCTTTCAGGGTAAACGCCATATCAATTCGGTCTTCTTCCGTCTCGCCAAGTCCCATAATGCCACCGCTGCACACATTCAGCCCCGCATCCTGGGCGGCGCGGATGGCTGCCACTTTATCATCAAAGGTGTGGGTCGTGCAAACACGCGGGAAATACCTCCTGGATGTCTCCAGATTGTTATGTACCCGGGATACGCCTGCATCCCGCAGTCTTATAAACTGTTCCTTGTCAAGAAGCCCAAAAGAAACGCAGATCTCGATATCCACTGTTTCCTTAATTTTACGGATAGTCCTGCACATCTGATCAATTTCATTATCGCCAAGGCGCCTTCCTGATGTCACGATAGAATAGCGCAGTACCCCGCGTCTGGCATTATCGATAGCCTTATCCAGAATCTCTTTGACATCCATAAGGGGATATTCTACTGCCTCTGTATGATAAAAGGAGGATTGCGCGCAAAACTTGCAGTTCTCAGAACACCTGCCGCTTTTTCCATTGACAATCGTACAGATATCAAACCCGTCTTTGCAGAAATGCCTCCTGATCTCGTCCGCAGCACGGCTAAGTTCTTCTAATGGTTCCCGGAAAAGAGCACAGGCTTCTTCTCTTGACAGATTTCCATTACTCATAACCTTCTCTTTTAATTCTTCTACTAAAGTCATATTATATTTCCTCCTTTATAATCTTCTTAGTTACTATAAACAATAACCTTTTTATTGTCAACTTTTCCATAATATCAGTTTACAGTTTTGCAAAAAAATGAGGACCAGTCGCTCTAAGTAATGAGTGCGATAGCCCCCTTTCCATTCATTGCAATATACAATTGATTATCCTTGAACACAAACAACAGGCAAGTCCACATCGGGCAATTCCTAACTCACGTTTCATAGCAACTCCCCCATTCAAATTTATTCAATACGATAATTAACAGTTTATCTTTTTTAAAAAGAGTTCTTTGTTCCCAAATTATATGGGCATATGTCCCTGCACTTGTGACAAATGATTCTCCATGACTGAATTTCTTCATCATCTCCAAAAGCATGGTTCCAACATTTCTGCTGGTCTAATTCCGGCATCTGCAGTGCATTTACCGGACAAATATCAACACACCGGTTACAGTTATCACAAACATGTTCTAATGTTTTATCCGGTTCAAGCCCTGCATCACATAAAACAGCCCCCAGCCAGATCATGCTGCCAAATTCCGGCGTGATCAGAAGCGAATGCCGTCCTATTGTTCCCAGGCCGGCTGCCTGCGCCGCATGTTTTAATGATATGATTGAACGGTATCTGCCGGTATTCTTGTCCCATTGACTTTCATTCGCCGGTATCGGAACACACACAATTTCTGATTTTTCCATTTCAATACAAAAATCAAGTGCTATGGCATCTACTTTAGGTACAATAGAATTTCGTACTCTTGTATAAGGAATCGGCGATTTGCATATAAGTGTTCCGACAGGAAATCTGCAACCAAATGAAATTACCGATTTACATGTCGGCATAACATCTAACGGGTGATATCCTTTTGGTGCATTAGAAAAATAACTTAAATCTGCAATTCCACACAAGTCTGCACCTAATGAAAACAATAGTTCTTTCACCTTTTTACTGTCCATTTATATGACACCTCCTCCAATCAGCATTTATCCGTACGCAATTATCTATTTATTTACAAGGAATTTAGCTAAACACGATACCGTCATCATGCAAATTATTCAAATTACAGCAATATTACTTTATAATCGTTTTCTCAGATATATCATATCCGTTAACCGGACACCATTTTCATAAATCGGATGGTCATAATGTTGCGTAAAGAAATCTTTAATCCTGTGGGAATAGACAAAACCACAATTTTCATAAAAAGGAATTGTCAGTGGACTGTCACCCGTCCCAACCTGCAGAATGTCATATCGGCCTTTGTACTTTTCTGTAACAAACTCAAGCATAGCCTTCCCATATCCTCTTCTCTGACAGCCAGGGTCCGTGGCAATATTTTTAATCTCAAGAATTCCGCAACCTTCATCCGTAACCACACATTCACACTTTATCCCGTCATCTTCCAGGATATACATAGTACCCCGATCAAGATAAAGGTCGATCATACTTTCCTGTTCATCCGCCAGCAGCAAAAGGGAAATATATTGCTTTTTGTTTTCTGTAATCTCTCTTATCTTCATTTGTCTCTCACCAATCACGTACCATAATGTATTCTTCTTCGTTTTCATCCACAATTTTAAAGCCTGTCTTCTCATACAGCTTTACGGCATAGTTCGCTTTCTGCACAGACAGAGAAACTTTTTCATATCCGCGTTTCATACAGAAAATCAGACAAAATAGAATACTCGCATTCTTTGAGTTCACGTATCATAATATCTCTTTTCCTTTCAATCCGGATATTTGCAATTTATTCCACCAATAATTCCATTTCATTATTCATTGCTACAAACCCGTATTTTTCATATAGTGGGCGTCCCATTTCGGTAGCTTCTAATGAAATAGCAGTAATCCCCTTATTCTTAATATCTTTGACCAGAATATCCAATGTTTTAAACGCAATTCCTCGTCTTCTATATTCAGGGTCTGTATACATATTCATTATATATGCTTTTTTCCCGCTCGGATTATGATAAGTCGGCATTACTTGAAAATAACTGACACCACCGGCTCCAACAAACCGTTTTCCATCAAAGACCAAATAGGCAACATGGCGGTCATCATGCAGAGCCTTTTGATAATAATGATAAGACTCCTTTTTCACTTCGCTCATATCAACCTCATCAGATAATTGATTGGCTGCTTTCAATATTATTATCCTTGTTTCTGTTAACAGATCAATATCTCCCAGAGTTGCTTTTTTGTATGTTAAGTCCATATTGTTCTTTCTCCTAAAATCCATGTATATTAAAAGATCTTTACTTTTCCATTTCTTCCATCTATCCTTTTAAAGCAGCAGTTTCCATTTTGTGGTATAACCATATCCTGCCTCCATAATTAACTGTAAGATTGCTTTTCCATTTGAAGATACTTTTCACTCAATCTGGGCTGTATTAATGGATATGTCCAGTTTTCAGGCAGCTGATTCATAAGCACTACCTTTTCCATTTCACTGTTCAGCTGATCTGAAAATCCCATGATTTCCGCATAACATAATAACCCAAATGTTTCTTCTCCGCTTTCATTTACACGGTTCTTTCCCGTGACTGAATAAACGAAAACCGGCTTAATATCATACCGGACTGCGCCGGTTTCTTACTGAAGTTCACGCTTTGCAGTCTCTATGATATCTTCACCAAATTCACGATGTCCTCCATGCACTTCAAAAGTATCCCGCTCCTTATGCTTGCAGAATACCCATTTCCCGTTGCTCTTTGAAATAATTACCGCAAACTTCAATAATGCATCGTCTACTGTGTCATAAAGTTTCACTTCTAACAAATCACTCTTCCCCCTTCAAAATGAGTATTAGAAAAATCCTACAACTCATATTCCTCACATTTTGCATTTTCCAATGTGTAATGAAAGAATTCCTCATTGGTCATGTCCGTAAAATATGTCCTGATAATGCGGCATACACCACCGTGACTGATCAGAAGTATCTTCTTTTCCGAATACTCTTCTTTGATCTTATCAATAAACCCATAAATCCGATATGCTACCTGCATCATAGACTCCCCGCCGGGATATCTGTATGCGAAATTTCTTTTGTTATTTAGAAATTGCGGTTCCTTTCTGTCAACACCTTCATATATTCCATAATTCTGCTCAATTAGCAGCACTTCTCTATACAAAGGAACATTCATTTTCGCAGCAACAATTTTACCTGTTTCAACGGCCCTTTTTAACGGAGATGTTATAATCATGTCAATATCATCTGGACGATTTCAGCAAATTGTCTGGCCTGTTCTATGCCTTTTTCCGTCAGGTTTCACTTTCTGCAAGATATATTGACCCTCTCGCCTGTTTTTAGGATTATCAATTTTGACAATATGAAAACCACACTTATTGACATAGAAATTATGATTTCTGCTCGAAAAAATAGGTGTCTCTGTATTCCAAATCTTTATATCAGGATACATTTTTTCAATCAATCCAAAGAATCACACCTCCAATTAACTTTCCTTCCAAAAAAATGCCATATGAGGAAGCATTTCGATTTAGTCCCCACTTTCTCAAAAAACTACCACATCATACCCGTCAGGTCCATCTTTATCCTCACAAAGATGTATTCTTGTATCTTCATCAAAAGCGCGCTCCATTATTTTTGTCAATTCGCTGATATGTAATTCCTCTAATCTAATAAGTTCCAGTTCCATATCCCTTTTCTTCTCTATTCAGTCAATTCCCATTTTACGTTCAACAACTATGGATCTATAGACTTATTATACTATCACTATCTATAACATTAAAGTGAAAACTGCTTTAAAATGTTAGTTCTTCTCTTAGTTTAAAGCATCCCTGAAATTCCTTATATATGTTCTTTTTCAGTATCTGGCATATTCCCCATGCAAACGTTCCTGACCACATCCTGCATCAGCAATATCCCTGCCTGCAATCCAATCTCCATATACACACTGGCCGTCAAACATTTTCTGATCAATCCTTTCTTTATGACAAAATATTTCGTTATTACGAAATATTATAATCTGAATATACATACCTCCTCCAGACGTTCATGGATGCTTTTCTGCCTTGTCTTCTCTGGAACGTTGGCTTTGATCCCCCAGTACTTCTTTTCCAGGATTCCTTTCTGTTCCCATTCACTCTGAAGTTTCCGCACATCTTTCAGTTCAGTAACTGCAGCTTTATAGGCTTTTTTCACTTCCAGTGCATTTTCATATTCCTGCATTTTAGGAATCTCGCTTAGAGTCTGCTGCGCTTTCTTCTTCTGCAAAATATGATCCAGTTTCATCACTTTCGCTTCCTGCAGAGCTGAAGATGGTCTTTCTCCTTTTGCCGTCTCCGGCAGTGGTGCCAGTGTCACATCAAATATCAGATCTGGGCGGATCAGCGGGTTTCCTCTTGCTTCAAATTCTCCGTTCCGGATCTCTTTCACAAACTGAATGAATCCTCTCAGTTTTCCGATCGCTTTCTGCAGAATTCTTCGGAACTGATCCGGTTTCCAGCCCTCCTAAATTCTCTGGCTCGTACCTTTTACCAGCTTATAGATAATATCCGTATAATAGTATTTCATTTTTTCTATGAACTTCCTGGACTTAAATTCCGGGTTTTTCGGTTTGAAAATATTGAATTGACGGATTTCCACCCTGTTTTCTGCCGGTTCAGCACGTTTCAAGGGGCAAAAGATAAACCCCAGAAACGTGATGTCTCTGAGGTTTATCTGTATCTTCATATTTTCTTCAATTATCTCTTGCTGAACCGAAATTATCGCTTGCTAAACTGTGGTGCACGACGTGCAGCTTTGAGGCCGTATTTCTTACGCTCTTTCATACGTGGGTCACGAGTCAGGAATCCTGCTTTCTTAAGCACTGGCCTGTAGTCTGCGTCTGCCTCAAGAAGCGCTCTTGAGATTCCGTGACGGATTGCTCCAGCCTGTCCTGTGTATCCGCCGCCCTTAACGTTAACGATCACATCGAACTTATCATTCGTCTCTGTTGCAACCAACGGCTGGCGAACAACAACCTTTAAAGTCTCAAGTCCGAAATATTCATCGATATTTCTCTTATTTATTGTGATGTTACCTGTTCCTGGTACCAAATATACTCTTGCGATAGATTTCTTTCTTCTTCCTGTTCCGTAAAATCTTGCTTTAGCCACTGTAATGTCCTCCTTTCAACCTCTCCTTAAAATTTCAGTTCTACTGGCTTCTGAGCCTGCTGCTCATGCTCTGGTCCAGCATATACGTGAAGTTTCTTAATCATTGCTCTTCCCAAAGGTCCTTTTGGAAGCATTCCCTTTACAGCAAGCTCGATTACTTTCTCAGGCTTCTTATCCATCATCTCAGACAACGTAGTCTCTCTCATTCCGCCAACGTAGTCAGAGTGATTGTAATAAATCTTCTGATTCATCTTCTTGCCTGTTACTTTAATCTTCTCAGCATTTACTACTACTACATAATCGCCTGTGTCGACATGCGGAGTAAATTCCGGCTTGTTCTTACCTCTTAAAACCTTAGCTACTTCTGATGCCAAGCGTCCTAATGTATATCCCGTAGCGTCAACTACATACCATTTTCTTTCAATCTTATCTGGATTAGCCATATAAGTCTTCATTGGTTTACCTCCTGTGAATCATTAACATTTTCATGATAATTATATCGAAATCAGCAAGACTCCGGGGCTTTGGCTTCGTGCTGTTTCTCCTTTTGTCATACTGTCTTATTATATTATACGGTGCCACGCGTGTCAACCATTTTTCTGGAATTTTTCTGTGGTTTTTGTCAGAATCTTCCTGTCTTTCCTCTATTTCATATGTTATAATATCTTCGCTTTCATTTTCAAGTGTTTTCTCGGGGGATATTATTATGCAGAAAAATGTAGATTTATTAAATGGGCCTGTCCTGCCGTCACTAACCAGGCTGGCCATTCCTATTATGGCAACCTCGCTGATCCAGATGGCCTATAATCTGACGGATATGATCTGGATCGGGCAGATTGGAAGCAACGCAGTTGCTGCCGTGGGCGCCGCAGGCATGTATATGTGGCTGTCCAACGGGCTGGCTGCCTTATCCAAGATGGGCGGGCAGGTCAATGTAGGGCATGCCCTGGGAGCAGGACACAGGGAAGACGCATCAAGATATGCCTCGAATGCCCTTCACCTGGCCATCCTATTCGGAATCTTGTATGGCGCTGCCTGTACTATATTCTCAACGCCCTTCATTGGTTTCTTTCGGCTGAACAGTCCAAAAGTAATCGCAGATGCCCAGGTTTATCTTCAAGTTACCTGCGGGTTTGTCATTTTTTCATTTTTAAACCAGACCTTCACCGGCCTTTTTACCGCCATTGGGAACAGCCGGGCCGCATTTCTTGCCACGACTGCCGGACTTGCGGTCAACATCGTCCTGGACCCGATGCTTATCTTTGGCATCGGCCCGTTCCCTCGCATGCAAGTGCTTGGAGCGGCTGTAGCAACCGTGATCGCACAGTTTATCGTAACGCTGATGTTCTTGTACTACGCAGCCAAGGATGACCTGATTTTTCATAAGGTAGACGTCCGTAAAAAGCCGGATTCAAAGGCGATGGCTTCTATTATAAAGATCGGCGTTCCAACCTCCATACAGAGTATGATTTTTACGGCAATCTCCATGATTATTGCCCGGCTTGTAGCAGGCTATGGAGATGCTGCGGTAGCAGTACAGAAGGTAGGCTCTCAGATAGAGTCCATTTCCTGGATGACGTCGGATGGATTTGCCGCCGCTGTAAACTCATTTATTGCACAGAATCACGGTGCCGGAAACCGGACCCGTATTAAGAAGGGCTACTCCTCCGCCATGGGAATCGTCCTCATCTGGGGAGTCCTCTGCACCTTTCTGCTGATCCTATGTCCGGAGCCGATCTTCCGAATCTTTATCCGGGAAGCAGATGTAATCCCGCTGGGTATTGACTACCTGATCATACTGGGCGTTTCCCAGTTATTCATGAGCGTGGAGATTACGACCGCAGGGGCCTTCTCCGGATATGGGAAGACGGTTCCGCCTTCTATCGTAAGCATCATATTCACCGCGTCAAGGATTCCTCTGGCACTGGTCCTCACACAAACGGCTTTAGGACTCAACGGAATCTGGTGGAGCATCACCAGCACCAGCATATTTAAAGGCGTGCTCCTTCTCATATGGTTTTTATTCTTTTTGAAACGTGAAATGAACCGGAAATCTTAACCCGGTTCATTTTATCTTTTCACATAATCATACACCATTCCTTCGGATCCCTTTCCTCTTTGCGCCTCTTCCACAGCCACGCATCTTAGGATATATTCTTTTGCATCGAAGCAAAGTCCTGCTGCTCCATAGAGTTCCCCCGTGATCTCATCTTCCAGCCTGAAGCAAGTTACCATCCCATCCGGCGCCGGATCGTCCGGATGAATCTCCAGGCCCGATTTTACGAATAGATCCACCAGGCTTCCATAATCCATTGTCTCTATCATCTTTTCCTCCATAATCCGCTCCTTCCGCCAAGCATGTATTTCTCTTTCCCTATCCTAATGCCCCGGAAACATCTGCCTTCATTATATACTGCCCTTAAAAGCGCTGTTAAACGAAATGCCTGCGGGTATAGTATATTCCTTTTCTTTTTGATATAATATGAACTGGCGGCATATCCTGCCTCCGTCATATATTTTCGTTAGAGGAAAGAGAGGTTTATACTATGTGGGCTTATAACAGCGTATTTTATCAAATATATCCAATAGGATTCTGCGGAGCGCCTACGCAGAATGACGGGGAATGCGTTCCCCGCATCCGCAAGCTGCTAGACTGGTCAGGATATCTTCAGGAACTGGGCGTGGACTCGATCTTGCTGAATCCAATCTTTGAATCCGACAGCCACGGGTATGATACCCGGGATTTTAAGAAAATCGACTGCCGACTTGGCACAAATGATGATTTTGCCAGTGTATGCAAAGACTTACACGCACATGGAGTAAAAATCGTCCTGGACGGCGTATTCAACCATGTAGGCCGCGGATTCTGGGCATTTAAGGACGTACAGGAAAAGAAGTGGGATTCCCCGTATAAAGACTGGTTCCATATCAATTTTGACGGCAACAGCAATTATAATGATGGGTTCTGGTATGAAGGCTGGGAAGGACATTTTGAATTGGTAAAACTGAACCTTCAGAATCCGGCCGTCGCAGACTATCTCCTGGAATGTATCAAATACTGGGTGGATACGTTTGACATCGACGGGCTGCGCCTGGACGTGGCCTATAGTCTGGACCATGGCTTTATGCAAAGACTGCGCTCCTATGTGGAGGAATTAAAGGATGGGTTCGTATTGATCGGCGAAGTATTATTTGGAGACTATAATCTGATCGTAAATGAACGGATGCTTCACAGCTGCACAAACTATGAGTGTTACAAGGGGATTTATTCCAGTTTTAACTCTATGAATCTTTTTGAGATCGCCCATTCCCTGCACCGGCAGTTTGGCCCTGATCCCTGGTGCATTTACCGGGGCAAGCATTTGGTAACTTTCGTAGATAACCATGATGTAACCCGGCTTGCCAGCATACTGACCAACGATAAGCATATCCCACTCGCCTATGGCCTGCTGTTTGGGATGCCAGGCATCCCATGCCTCTATTACGGCAGCGAATGGGGGCAGCCCGGGGAAAAGGCGCCGAACAATGACTATGCCCTGCGCCCCTGCTTCGAAACCCCTATGCCGAATGAACTTACCGAGTATATAAAGCAGTTAATCCGCATCCGACAGAACAGCGATGCCCTCTGCAATGGCTCATATAAGAATATCATTATACAGAACCACCAGCTGGTATTCGAACGCTGCTCTGATACGGAGCGGATCATCGTTGCTATCAATGCGGCAGATACTCCTTATACAGCCTGCCATCAGAATCTGAACGGCAATGCCAAGGAACTTGTGGCCCAATTGGAGGTAAGGCTAGATGGCCAGATCGATCTGCCGCCTTATAGCGTACAGTATATCAAATTTGAATAACTGTCTGTCTTGATCGGGAACTGCGCTTGATATTCAGGCGCAGTTCTCTTTTTCTATTGGTATTTCTTCTGCCTACTTAGCGGGAATTGTGAACGGCTTTCCATATGGCTTGTAACTGCTTTCCTTGACGCTCTGGTCTTTCGAAGTTCTCTGTGCACTATATACGGATAAAGTCAGGCTCTCAATATCCTGCGTCCTCATCTCGTTCCATAGATCCAACTGGAACCTTCCATTCCTATAATCAATAAACCACACCGTTTCTTCTCTGTCATTGGTTCCTCTGAACTGTGTCAAATAATTCTTCGGCGTCTTGCCTTCATAGTAAATATAGGTTCCCAGTTCATTCCTTTTGTAAGAAGTCAGCCGGATCTCGCTGCCATCGGGCAGCGCTACCTTCTGGTCCAGATCCACCGTCATCGTATTGGCCGCCAGTTCTCTGCCATCAGCCTTAAATGCAAATTCCCATTTTCCATCGCTGATACGATTCACATCCTGGAATTCAATCTTCATCTCCAGTTCTTTTGACAGGTCAAATGCTTCTTTTCTGTCAATATCATACCTGTATATGACGCGCATCTTCCCCTTTTCATAATCCTTTGGCTTAATTATCTGCGTTCCTTTTATCTGCTCCCCATCGAGAGTGACTATAGTACCAAGAAACGGAATCTCGTTATAAATCGGATCCTCCTCCGGTCTTTCTTTTAATTCTTTTCTTATCTCATCAAAGGAGTCAAATTCCAGTCCCCATACTCCCAGCCGTTCCACATCGCCATCCAGCTGCTTCATATGTTTTTTTATGTCTTTTCTCTTAGAGAAATCCTGAATTGTAGATATCAGAAGTTCCCGATCATCTACGACCACGGCTTCAACCTTCACATCAATTTTGTCATCTTTTACGCTTGTATTGATTACGTTCGTATAAGGCGAAACATCCCTATCTGTAATATCCATAGCCAGCCATTCGTTCAAGGAATCTATGGTTGAATTCATGGCCGCTTTTACCTGTTCCCTGAACGGCCCTGCCGCCAGCAGTGCCATACAGATAACTACGCATGCTGCGATGGATGCATACTTTTTCCTTCTTGGCCGCTTCAGTTCCTTCGACAATTTCTTGTTCCATTTTTTCGCCTCGAATTCAGATAACACTTCTTGCGGATAATTTTCTGTATCCGTCTTGATCTCATTCATCAATTCATATATATTCTTCATTTTTATGCCTCCTTCTCTCCGGGATATTCTTTCTGTATCTTCCTCCTGCCTCTGGATATCCTGTTATAGATTACATTTTTTGATAGCCCTGTCTCCTGGCTCACCTGCTCCATATCCTTTTCTTCCATGTATAACTTCAGGAATATCTCCTTGTCCTGTTCTCCCAGACAGCCTAGCATCTGTTCCAATTCATCGGATATTTCACGCTCCACGATCTCTTCCAATCCTTTATCATTTTGTGGAATGTCCAGATCGTCGATATTCTCATAACTGGCATTCTTATAATACTTTCTGAGATAGTCAACCGCTTTATATCTGGCAATGCCGGCAGCCCAATTGGCAAAACTACTCTTTTTCTCATCGTAGTATCCAATATTCTTCCAAATGCCTAAAAATACGTCATTCAGGCACTCTTCCCGATACTCTTTCAACAGGCGCAGATGTCTGTTGACCACGGAAGAAAGCAGGCCTCCATACTGTTGTATCATGTAAGAGAGCGCCTTTTCATTATGCTCTTTTAATTGTTCTATAAAATTAGTCTCTGTTATCTTCATGTCTTTTCTCCCGCGCAGGCAAGCGATAGATTTTGCATCTATTAATTACTTCGTCTGCAGTATCGTATTTTCTATCAAGTTCATAAAAAAACATTACAAAATTTCAAATATGCCTAAGCATCTTTCTTGTACTTTAAGAAAGAATATGCCGGGCAGGACTGCCCGGCAATTTTTCATTATCCGTTATTTACAACTTGCGATTTACAATCTCGAATCATCCTTAGCGCATCCTCCTGGGATAGGCCATACTTATCCATCAATTTTACGGCGATCTCCTGATCCGCTATTTCCGCAGATACTGCGGTAAGAGTTCCGATGTGCTCATTAGGAGCGCTATAGACATAAGAAAATGTCTGTTCATATTTTTATAAATACTCTATCATGAAATATCCAAAAAATCAATCAAACAAAGGCTGATGCCATATGGACTCTCAACCCATGTGCATCAGCCTTGCGATTCCTTTTCCCAAAACTTACCTCATCTTTCCTTTTTCAATACTTTTACGATCTCCGCCATATACATAACATGATAATCCTTGTCCGGATACCATTTCGTATCGTTCTCAGGTACATCAAAGAATTCCGGCTTCATTTCCTGGTGGTATTGCTTCTTGCACACCAATACCAGATCGGCCTCCCGGACGGCTGTGGCCCCATCAACATAAAAAGGATGAAGGCCAGCCATCTCCCATTTATCCTCTACTTCTCTTCCTGATATGGAGCCGCATACATTCAATGCTTTTCTCTGATCATCCGGTAAGAATGATACGGTAAACAGATCATTTGCATCTACAAATTCCTTTGTATAGCGCTGCGGGCGGATATATACGGTAGCAATATTCTTACCCCACATAATACCAAGCCCGCCCCAGCTGGCCGTCATTGTATTACTCTTTTTCTCATCTCCGGCAGTCACGAGCATCCATTCCTTTGATATTTTATGAAACGGGTTGAATTCCAGACTGTCAATTGATATCTCCTGAAATGCCATAGCAATCTCCTCCTATTATTCTGGTCTTTTCTTTTATCTTCATTATGCATCCGCTTTTTCTATTTTGCAAACGCTTCTTAATTCTAATACCTGTTTCAATATTTCCATCGATAGCGTTTCCATTGCATGCTATGAATTTTATTCCTATTTTCCCGCTTTTCTCCCTCCCTTCTATTCCATATGTTTCTAAACTCATACCGCCCATGTCACCTAGGGAACATGGACGGTATCTCTATGCGATCCAAACATCGCAAATGCTTACTTCATCACGATCTTCCGGAAGTTCTTCTTCCCCTTCTTTAGGACAATTCCCTCTCCTGCCATGTCTTCTCCTGCAAACGTGGCATGGATGTCTTCCACTTTCTCGCCATCCACGGCTACGCCTCCCTGCTGTACGGCACGGCGCGCTTCGGATTTTGACGGAACCAGGCCGCTCTTTACCAGCATGGACAGAATGTCAATATTGCCATCTGTCAGGTCTTCTTCGTTCAGTTCAGTGGTAGGCATGTCTGCTGCCGCCCCTTGGCTAAACAAGGTTCTTGCCGCTTCCTGCGACTTCTGGGCTTCTTCCTCTCCATGAACCAGTTTCGTAAGTTCGAAGGCAAGAATTTCCTTTGCCGCATTTAACTGGGCGCCCTCCCAGGAATCCATCTTGTCTATCTCTTCTAATGGAAGGAATGTCAGCATACGGATACATTTCAGGACATCCGCATCTGCCACGTTCCTCCAGTACTGGTAGAACTCAAACGGAGAGGTCTTGTTCGGATCCAGCCACACGGCTCCGCTCTGGGTCTTGCCCATCTTCTTCCCTTCGGAATTCAAAAGCAGCGTAATCGTCATCGCGCAGGCATTCTTTCCGAGCTTGCGGCGGATCAACTCGGTTCCACCCAGCATGTTGCTCCACTGGTCGTCGCCGCCAAACTGCAGGTTACAGCCGTATTTCTGGAACAGCATGTAGAAGTCGTAACTTTGCATAATCATGTAATTGAATTCAAGGAAGCTCAAACCCTTCTCCATTCTCTGCTTATAGCACTCTGCCGTGAGCATGCGGTTAACAGAGAAATGCGGGCCGATCTCTCTTAACAGATCAATATAGTTTAAGTCCAGCAGCCAGTCGGCATTATTGACCATCAGAGCTTTTCCTTCGGAAAAGTCGATGAACCGGCTCATCTGCTTCTTAAAGCAGTCGCAGTTGTGCTGGATGGTTTCCGGCGTCATCATGGAACGCATATCCGATCTCCCGGATGGATCTCCAATGTAGCCGGTACCTCCTCCGATCAATGCGATCGGCTTATTTCCCGCCTCCTGCAGACGCTTCATCAGACACAGCGCCATAAAATGTCCTACATGCAGGCTGTCCGCAGTGGGATCGAACCCAATGTAGAAAGTCGCCTTTCCTGTGTTTACCAGTTCTTTGATCTCATCTTCATCCGTCACCTGGGCGATTAAGCCTCTGGCCTGCAATTCTTCATAAATCCCCATGTTTCTTCTCTCCTTTTCTCTCTGAAATCTTCTTATTATTGTTGGTTCAAATACAAAAAACGTCCCTATCTAATAGTCAATTACTAGATAAGGACGGATAGTTCCGTGGTACCACCTTTGTTCACCGGCAACTCGCATCACCAGTCTTATTAAGCCTGCGCGCAACAAATTATATGTGCCCTAACTTACGCGTGCCGCAGCTTATGCATGTAACGTATGCCTTGCGTCGCAGCCTACTGATCCTTCCCTGCGTCTTTCTGTAAGGGAACGCTTTCGGTACGCGGCTCCAAGATGTATTCATAATCCCTTCCTTCATGCGCCTCTCATCTGCCGGCAGCTTTCTGTATGGGTGTAACGATTACTACTTCTTCTTTTCACAGCCTTTTACAATATATACTCGCTTGTCTGAAATACTAACTTATTTGTCCTTCTTTGTCAAGACGCAGCCGACACAATTTTCAAGAATATGCCAGGCACGCTCCCGCATTATATCTTAATTGTCATGCCTTCGTTTCCTCCAGCATTCCATCCATTTCCCCGCTACTATCTTCGCGCCCTCCCGGGTAAGGTAATGCTGTCTCCTAAAAACAATATTTTCTTCATCTTTCCTGTACCCCTATTGACATTTTGATTCGTTCGTAGTATATTTTTCTTATGCAGATAAAAGGGAGTAGCCTAACACTTACATGTGTATTTGAAAGCGTCACCCGATACCGAGAGGTATCCGTATCAAATGAGATGTGCAAGACTTTTATCGTGGCGGAAGTCATGATAATGGTCTTTTTTTTATTATCTGAATCATAAGTTGCTTCTACCAAGGCAAGAGCAGCTGTCTTTTATCACAGAATGCAAGAAAGGAGGAGTTCTATATGGGATGTCTGGGAAATATTTTATGGTTTATCTTCGGCGGATGCTTAAGCGGCCTTAGCTGGGCATTTGCGGGCCTGCTGTGGTGCATCACCATCGTTGGCATTCCAGTGGGGATGCAGTGTTTTAAATTCGCCGCCTTAAGCTTCTTCCCCTTTGGGAAAGAGGTAACCTATGGCGGAGGCGCAGGCTCGTTCCTGCTAAACATAATCTGGCTGATCGTCTCCGGCTTCTGGCTGGCTGTGGAATCAACTGTCATCGGGGCGATTCTGTGTGCCACGATCATCGGCATCCCCTTTGGTCTGCAGCAGTTTAAACTGGCCAAACTGGCTCTGATGCCTTTTGGCTCAACCGTATATTAATAAAAGGAGAAACGATTATGGAAAAACAACAATACGTATGTCCCAAGTGCGGAAACAACCACTATGAAAGCGACCAGTTTCAGGCTACAGGAGGCAATTTTGCCAAGGTATTCGATGTCCAGAACAAGAAGTTCGTGACCATCTCATGCACCCGCTGCGGCTACACTGAGCTTTACAAGCGTGCCAATTCCGAAGGATGGGATATCTTTGACTTCCTAATGGGCTAACATGATAATCTATGATACGGGCAGTGCTTCTTCAGGCACTGCTCATTTTCATTTGAAAAATCGCAGGTAATCTTTTCCGGAAGTTCCATCTCTACTCCCAATTCCTCTTTTACCAGTTCTACCGCGGCTATGGCAGAGGTAAAGGAATCCCTCTTGCAGCATCTTGGGCCTCCAAGTTCCGCAATAGACTTAAGCGCCCTGGAAGTCATAAGATTTGACAGTTTCCATGATCGTCCCGTAAGCGGCGTTGCCTTTGTAATAATACTCATGAACATCCCCGTGCTTACCGCTGCTCCGCAGCATCCCCACAGGCCGCAGGCTCCGCCGGGATACTCGCTTCCCCTGGCCTTCATCTCCTGAAGCGCCGCATCCAGCTCGATCTTTCCCCCGCTGTTACGGTATGCCGTAAGAAGGGCTGCTCCCACCATCACGTGATGCTCCGGCCCATGCATGTATATATAGGGGTTCATCATCAATTCCTGCATAATGGCTATGGGATTTCTGGATGTGCTCTTGGCGCATCCTTCCATAATCACCTGGATTCCCTTCTTGGCATGGCAGGCATCGCATATGTAATGCCCATCCTCACAGCTGGCATGACTTTCAAACCTTTTATGGCACATTACGCACTCCATTTCCTGCGCCTTTTCATAATATACGATCGGCTTGCCGCATACCAGGCAGGCCCCTTCTCCTCTTGCAATCATCTTCACGCTTCTCCTTATCTACTTTAACCTCTGGAGCAGGTTATTTTCTCTGCTATGATTGTATCCAAAATTGCTATGATATCCTCTTTCCATCCTTAATTACGGCTTTCAGATTCAGTTCCTGATCAAGCAGCACTACGTTTCCCTTTTTACCAGGAGCGATAGAGCCATACTTGTCATACTCTCCCAGGCTTCTGGCCGGATTCATGGTGGCACATGCGACTGCCGTCTCCAGAGGCAATCCCATCTTCTTAACTGCCGTCCTCATGCAGTCCAGCAGATTGGTAGCCGAGCCTGCCAGGGCTCCATCAGATACCAAAGTTGCCCGGTTGCCTACCACGTTTACATCCAGGCCGCCCAGCGTATACTGCCCATCTGGCATTCCTGTCGCCCGCATGCTGTCGCTGATGAGAATCATTCGATCTTCTCCCATCATCTTAAAGGTTGCCCGAACCACCGATGGATGAATGTGCACGCCATCGCAGATCAGTTCCGCCATCACATGGCCGCTGTCTGACACGGCGCCTACGACTCCCGGCGCCCTATGTGTAAACGCTGGCATAGCATTATACAGATGGACTGCATGGCTCGCTCCAGCATCAAAGGCTGCCATCGCCGTATCATAATCTGCATTGGTATGCGCCAGGGAAATTCGCACCTTGTCTTTCATCTGTTCTATAAATCTGACAGCATCGGCATTATCTTCCGGCGCGATTCCAACAAATTTGACCAGGCCTTCGGAGGCATCCAAAAATCTCTGGCAGATCTCTTCATTGCACTGAATTATATGCCTCTCATCCTGTGCGCCTTTCTTAACCTTGCTGATAAAAGGCCCCTCCATGTTGATGCCTACCAGATCCGCGCCTTCTCTGTTCTCTTTGTTATAAGATGCGGCGACAGACAAGATTCGTTCCAGTTCCTCCACCGTAAGAGTCATGGTTGCCGGTGCAATGGCGGTTACGCCGATAGAAGCCTCGTATCTGGCAATCTCTTCAATGGCCTCTTTTGTCCCATCGCAGAAATCATATCCTTTGCATCCGTGGAAATGGATGTCGATCAGTCCTGGAATCGCATAGCATCCTTCCCCGTCAATCACTTCATCCGTTTCCTGCCAGCCTGCTGCAAACACGCCGTCCTGGATGGCGATCTGTCCATCTATAAATGTCTTGTCTTCTGTAAATACTTTTACATTTTTTATAATCATATTTCTACCTCCTGTTGTCTATTCAAACATATCCCGGCGCTTTGTCCTGCCTTCCTCGAGTGCCCGCAATGTATTGTCATGAAGGACTTCTTTCTCATACTTATCCTGCTCCACGTAATAGGAATATATAATATCCAGCATCACCAGGATCGGAAACTGGGGCGAGATCAGATTTCCATGGTTTAAGTGCTTAAGCGAGGGCAATAGTACGACCTCGCTGCAGAATTCGCCGAAGATATCCTTATTCTTCGCTGTAATCAGCACCGTCCTTGCGCCTCTTTTTTTTGCTTCCCGCAGCAGATACAGCACTTCTTCTTTCTCACCGCTGATGCTGATGCCGAACACCATGCTTTTCTTATCCTGGAATACCGCCTGCATCCGGATCAGGTCGCTGTCCTGAAGCGAATCGATATCCACGCCGATTCTCATAAAGCGGATCTCCATCTCGCTTGCTGTCAGGCCGGAACTTCCCTTTCCGCATACGAAGACTCTTTCCGCCTCATTCAGATACTTCGTGATCCTTGCAATCTGCGCTTCATCCACCAGGCTGTATGTCTTATTCAGCAGTTCCTGGTAAGCATTCAGGACCATCCTGGTATTTCCGGTGATCGTCTCTTGCTTCTCTACAAAAGTCTCCTCATACTGATATACGAACTCCCGGTAGCCTCGGTATCCGCATTTCTTGGCAAATCTGGATAAAGATGCCTCAGACACGAACAGTCTTTCTGCCACAGCCTTTGCCGAAAAGTCCATCTTCTTGTAGTTCTGGATGAAGTAGTCGGCAATATTCTTTTCCACGGTCGTAAAATTGTCATAATTAGATTCTATAATCGGTACTACGGATTTTACATAGTATTCCATTCGTTATCCCCTTTACCTGGCATGAAGACTTTTGAAATGATAGAATGCTCCGAGCATACCCGCGTCATTCCTATGCCTGGCAAATGCGATTCTCGTGCGGGACGCAATGCTTGCCACCAGATACTTGTCCACCGCGCCGCGAATCTTCTTTGCCAGGTACTCCTCCTGAGCCATAATTCCTCCGCCCAGTACCACCACTTCCGGGTTCAGCACATAGCAGATATTCGCAATCCCTTTGCCCAGCACGTCCGCCATCTCATCAATCGCACGGCAGCATTGTTCATCGCCCTTTTTTGCCGCCTCGAATATCCGGTATCCATCCCACTGTTCTTCGGGCTCATCCTTCCATGCAGCCACCTTCTTTGACAGGATGCTTGCTGCGCCAAGCGTCTGAAAATCGCTGCCGTCCATGAGCATGTACCCAATCTCGCAGGCGCTGCTGCTGTAGCCATGGTAGACTTTCCCGTCTATGATGATGCATCCGCCGATTCCTGTACCCACGGTCAGCATAAGCGAGGCCTTCGTGCCTTTTGACGCGCCAGACATATATTCCGCAAGCCCTGCGCAGTTCACATCATTTTCAACCTCGCACGGCAGGCTGAACTTCTGAATCATCGTATCCTTAAATTCTGTCCCCGCATATTGGGGAATCAGCGGCGCCGCATAGAAGATCTCTCCTTTTTCAGTATCTACCATACCTGCCGTTGAAATACATATTCCGCTGATTTCTTCAGACGCCTGGTATGCCTCCACGATTCTTACCGCTTTTTCCAGTATGGATGGCCCTCCTTTGTAGGCCTCCGTCTTCATCTTAGACCGGGTCAGAATCTGCCCCTCCTCATCGATGAGTCCATACTTGATCTCTGTTCCCCCAATGTCAATGCTTACATATTTCTTCATAACGATACCTCTGCTTTTTTAAGTATATTCAGAACCTCTCTGGCCCGCTCCATATCATCTGTCTCTTCAAGCACGGGCCTTCTTTTCTCATTATAGTATATTCCTATATTTTCTGCAATCTCGCTGCCAAGCATATTCAGCGCCTTCATGCAGTAATGTACCTCGTCCTGCAGCAGTCCTTTTTCATAAAATGCGGATGCCATCTTGCTCACAAGAATCAGATTGTCGTATTCCATGCATGCCTGCTCCTGGGCCGCCCCAATGCGGCGGCACCGGGCCAGGTTCTCTTCATCCGGAAGCCATCTTCCTGTCCGGCTTACGAAGGTCTCTTCTATCTTGCATTCCTTTTTCAGTATCCATCCGATTTCTTTCAGGCGTTCTAAATAATAGATGGGGTCTGTCCCGTACTTTCCATCGCTTTCTCCCTGTATCCATATGGCGAATCTCCGCCCGATCGGCGCCCTCATTCCCACATATGCTTCTGCATGCCGGAACTTTTCCATGGCTGCGTCAAGAAAATGATTCTTGTCATGGACCCAATTCTTAATCCTGCTGCCATCCACCGCGTAATGAATGACGCATACGTCTTCGCCCATAATGTCATAATAACGGTTAGCAAATGCCGGGGCGATGGTTCCTCTTCCCTCAGACAGCTGAAGCGTCCTCCCCATAGGAATGAGGGCCTGGCCGGTAAAGTTCTCCAGGTATTCCCATGCATGTCTGCAGGCAGCCTCGCTCTCTTCCGGATTCCCGCATCCTTTTGCATTACTTTGTCCAATTAAAAGCACTAAGTCCATATCCTGTCACCTCGTCTATACTGCAAAAAGGCAAATCCAGAGAGTCTCTCTGGTTTGCCTCGCCGCAGATTATATCTTTACTTTAAAAATTGCCTTCTTTATCCCCTCCGGGCCGTTAACCGCAATTGCAGTCCGGTGTCCGTCGCTTGGATAGCAGACCAGGAAATCGCCATCTCTTAATATTACATGGCCATTCTTTTCTCCTTCCAGCGGAAGAAAATCATCCTTTTCCACAAATTCTTTCTGCTCCATATTCTGTATGAAGTTCACATCAATCTGCTCTGTGCCCCGGATCATCACATGGACATCCAGATAATTCTTATGGGCTTCCCAGAATCTCTCCTCCGGCGTCGTCGTTGTATATTCCACAACGTTTACAAACAGCCGGTCTCCGTCAATCTCATGGCTTCCCTTTTCATAGTCTGCCATATTGTGGCTCTTAAAATACGCAAAGCACTCTTGTACCTGTCTTTCCAGATACGGGAATTCTTTTAAATTCCCAACATTTCCAAATATCATTTTCTATTCTCCCTTGGCTTATTTTTTGAAAACCGTAGTATTCGGAGCCGGTACGGATGTATCGTTCTTTACCTTTCTCCAGATCAGGCTCGCCGGAATGCCTACGACTAAGGATACCGCGATGGAGATCAGGGAGTAGGACCAGATGGATACGGAGCCTGCCGGAGCGAAGTACTTGATACCAACCATGACCGCTGATGCAGCAATAAATGCAAGGGTTGCCCCAAAAGTATTCGCTACCTTTGTAAATGCCCCCAGGATAAATGTTCCTATCAGGATTCCAAGTACCAGTCCCATAAATCCGTTGAACCATTCGTATGCGGACTTAACCCCGCCGTTTGCCAGAACCATGGCTACCACGATAGAGAAGATTCCGACAATCAGGGAAACATACTGTCCAATTTTGGTCTGCTTCTCAAAACTTAACTCTTTCTTGCTAAGCCTTGCCTGAATATCCAAGGTCCAACTGGCTGCCACAGAATTAAGGCCTGTTGACAGCGTAGACTGGGATGCTGCGTAGATGGCCGCCAGCAAAAGTCCCGTGATGCCTACCGGAAGTTCAAACGCGATGTAGGATGCAAAGATCTGATCCTGCGCTGCTGCCGGCGGCAGTGCGTTCTGCTGGTAGAATACATACAGTCCTGTACCGATCAGGTAGAATACAGTAGCAATAAAGATAGATAACGCTCCGTTTGTCAGCATCATCTTATTCAGTTTCTTTGTATCTGTCGTTGTTGTAAAACGCTGTACGATGTCCTGGCTGGATACATAAGAGCCCATCGTATTAAATCCTGCGCCCACAATCATAATGAAAACGCTGTCTTTTAATATATTGATATCAAAGATGGGCTGGTCAACTGCCAGGAATTTGTGTTCTGCAGTAAATGCTGTGAAGATGGCTCCAATTCCTCCGTCAATATGTGAAAGAAGGAATACCAGCGCAAATGTAACGCCGATCAGCAATACAGATCCCTGGATGAAATCTGTCCAAAGTACGGACTTTAATCCGCCTGTGTAGGAATAAATGATTGCGATGACTCCCATAATGATAATCAGCAGATTCACGCTGATGCCAGTCAGGCTTCCCAATACCATGCACGGCAGGTACATGATGATAGACATACGTCCCACCTGGTAGATGATAAACATAACAGCGCCTAGTACGCGAAGTCCTTTGCTTCCGAATCTTAATTCCAGATAGTGATACGCCGTATCAATATCCAGCTTGCTGTAGATTGGCAGGAAGAACTTGATGGTAAGCGGAATTGCCAGCAGCATGCCCAGCTGGGCGAACCACATGATCCATGTTCCTGCATAGGAGTTTCCCGCAAGCGACAGGAAAGATATCGGACTAAGCAGGGTTGCAAAGATAGATACGGACGTTACCCACCACGGCACGGTGCCGTCACTCTTGAAATACTCCTTCCCCTTCATCTCCTTCTTCGCGAAGTGAAGGCCAGCGAACAGGACTGCCGCCAGATATACGATCAAAATAACCAAATCAATTACTGTAAAGCCTTGCATGTCTTTTCCTCCTAAAACTCTCTCATTCGTGTCCGGGCTGGCTTATATTATGCCAGATATTTTTCTTTCGCTTCGCAGATCATTCTGGCCGCCTCTTCTACGATCGGCATGTCGCTGTCTATCAATGAGGGCAGCGGCTTCCTGACCCCGCCAAGTTCCAGATTCTCATTCTTCTTAAGAATTTCCTTAATCACCCCATACATATTTCCATGGGCAGAGCACATCTTATAGATGATCGCATTGATCGCATGCTGAAGTTCTCTTGCCTTTTCAATCTCTCCATTCTTCACATGCTCGTCCAGTTTAAGGAACAGCTCTGGCATCGCCCCGTAAGTACCTCCGATCGCTCCTTCTGCTCCGATCACGCGGCCGCTCATAAACTGCTCGTCCGGACCGTTGAAGATAATATAGTCTTCTCCCGCCGCCTGCTTGAACATCTGGATATCCTGCACCGGCATAGAGGAATTCTTAACGCCGATCACTCTTGGGTTCTTTCTCATTTCCTCAAACAGGCCCATGGTAAGCGCGACACCTGCAAGCTGCGGAATATTATAGATTACAAAATCTGTATTCGGTGCGGCAGAACTAATATCATTCCAGTACTGCGCAATGGCATATTCCGGCAGATGGAAGTAGATCGGAGGGATTGCCGCAATCGCGTCGACTCCAAGGCTTTCCGCATGGCGCGCCAGTTCCTGGCTATCCTTAGTGTTATTGCATGCAACATGAGCGATGACCGTCAGTTTTCCTTCTGCCGCCTTCATCACATTCTCAAGGACAATCTTCTTGTCCTCCACGCTCTGGTAGATGCACTCTCCGGAAGATCCGTTTACATAGATTCCTTTTACCCCTTTTTCCACAAAATATCTGGTAAGTGCCTGCACACCTTTGGGGCTGATGTTTCCTTCTTTGTCATAGCATGCATAGAATGCAGGAATGACACCTTTGTACTTGTCTAAGTCTCTCATAATTCTCTTCTCCTTTTCATTTTTTATTTTTATGTAATGTTATAATGTTCTTATTTCTCTAATTCCTCGGCAAATGACTTGGTAATCAACTGCGGCCTTGTGATGATGGAGCCTACAACAACGCTGAATGCCCCCAGCTCGATTACGCGCCTGGCCTTCTGCGGCGTATTGATATTGCCTTCTGCAATGACCTTATTCTTTACATTGGATACGATTTTGCGCAATATTTCAAAATCATTTTCCTCTATCCGATCGCCCTTGCTTTGATCTGTGTACCCTACCATTGTCGTTCCGATAAAGTCAAACCCAAGCTCATCTGCATGAATTGCCTCTTCGATGGTAGAGCAGTCAGCCATAAGAAGTTGGTCAGGATATTTCTCTTTGATCTGTCCGAAGAACTGGTCGATCGTTATATTACCCGGGCGAAGGTCAGACGTCGCGTCCACTGCGATGATCTCCGGCCCTACTTCCATCAGCTCATCAATCTCCTTCATGGTTGGCGTGATATATACTTTGCTCCCTTCGTAATCACGCTTTACGATGCCTATGACCGGAAGATCGACCTGCGACTGTATCTCCTTAATATCTTCCTTTGTATTGGCACGGATGCCTGCCGCTCCGCCTTCTTTGGCCGCAACAGCCATTCTTCCCATGATAAAAGAAGAATGTAGGGGTTCGTGCGGCAGCGCCTGACAGGATACAATTAATTTCCCCTGTAGATTACTCACTCTCTCATTCATTTTTGTGCACCTTCCTTGTCTTTTCTGACTTTAGTATAACAGCATTGTTTTTATTTTCAAGCAACTTGAATCCTTCTGAAAGTTCTTTCATCCTTTTCCAACTACCTTAGTTGCGTAGCTATATTTTTACCTTATCTTTTTAGTAATATTGCACAAATCATGGTTACTTCTTTCCAAGAAAAAACCACCTTATGCCGCCAGAACTGCCAGATACAGGATATAACTTCCCAGCAGAAGGAGCCCCTGCAGCCTGCCAGCCTTCTTCCTGGTAATGGATGGAATGCACAGTATAAACAGCATGAAAAAGATAACCGGCAGTTCTAATTTCAAAATACTCTCTTGAAACGGGATCGGGCAGATGACCGCCGACAGCCCCCCACCATCACAAAATTCAGAATATCCGCTCCTATGATGTTTCCCATAGACAGGGATGCATGCTTCTTTCTAAGAGCCATAAGGGATGTGACCAGTTCCGGCAGAGAGGTTCCTAAGGCCACGAATATAAGAGAAATGATCATTTCCGGGACGCCAAAAGCCCTGGCAAGCTTCGGCCCTACTTCCACCAGCATGCTGGCGCCGATATAGATCACTACCGCTTCCAGCGCAAGCCGGATAATATCGCTGATTCCAAAGGCCTGTTCCTGGGCATGCATCTCCTTCTCCTCCTGCTGCCGGCTATAAGCATTGCGTACATTATAAGCAAGAAACAGAATACAGACGAGCAGAAGCATGCCACCCGTCGCCCTGGATAGTCCCTGCTCCATGACAGCGCCCGCTACATACACCGCAAATGACAAGCCCAGGAACACTGTCCCGGATACGACGTTTGCCACTGCCTTGCCATTCAGATAAATCGGCCGCAAAACCAGCATCATTCCTGCAATAAATCCGGTATTGCACAGAATGGAGCCCAGTGCATTGCCAATTGCCATTTCCGGAAGGTGCCGCACAGATGCCATGGTTGAAAACAACACTTCCGGAAGCGTCGTTCCCAGGCTTACAATCGTAGCCCCGATCAGCACCTCAGGAAGATGCAGCCGTCCGGCCACAGACACAGCGCTGTCTACAAACAGGCTGCTCCCCCATACCAGGAGCACCAGCCCAAACAAGAAAATCAGAATATAGTACCCCACCGTCATATTTTGCCCACTTTCCGTCTTATGAACAAGAATCTTCTCTGCAAATATATGATTTTCTTCCGCAAAATATATCCCGGGTTATGTCGGAACGACTTTTTTTGAATATAATAGGGAAAAAGGCATGTTATTATGTTTCTTCATATTTTCCTTCTCGTTTCTGCCCTTTGTCTGGACACTTTTGTTGCCAGCGCCGCATATGGCGCCAACCAGGTTCGGCTTTCCTGGAAGCAGATCCTTGCGGTCAATGGGATATGCAGCCTATGCCTGGGCATATCCCTGCTGTTCGGCAATCTCCTTGACCGGATCATCCCGGAGACATTCACCCGTGAGATCTGTTTTTTCAGCCTCCTCTTCCTTGGGTGCCTGAAACTGACGGACTCCAGCATCCGGCAGTATCTCAGGCACCATAAGGAAGTCCGAAAAGATATACATTTTACGTTTTCACAGTTACGTTTCATCATTAATATATACAGCGATCCTATGGAGGCAGATGCCGACCAGAGTCACTGCCTGTCCTGGAAGGAGGCCATCTTCTTTTCCCTTGCCATGTCCATTGACAGTCTCATAGCAGGCACGATGGCCGCATTCCTCAAGATCTCCGTTCCTCTGACGGTGGCTGCCACATTCTCCATGGGAGAGGCCTTCACCTATCTCGGCCTGTTCCTCGGGCGTAAGATCAGCAGTCGATGCCCAAAGGATCTGTCCTTTATAGGAGGCGCCCTCTTTATCATTCTGGCAATATTGAAACGATAGCATATTCCTATATGAAAATATCCCCTGCAAAGAGTCCTAAGGCACATTGCCTTCGCATTCTTTGCAGGGGATATCTATGATATCCTTTTATTCCTTCTCTACTTTTTTCAATTCAATTCGTTTATAGATAATAAGCGCCAGCGATACTACCACCAGCACTCCTGCCAGTATCTGGGATACCGGAAGCCCGATCTTCGGGATCAGCAACTGGTCTGTCCTGAGTCCCTCGATCCAGAATCGTCCCAAGCCATATCCAAGCAGATAGACCAGGAATACCTCGCCGTTAAACTTCTTATGCTTTCTGTATATCAGCATGATAATCAAAACCATCAGGCACCATAACGACTCATAGAGAAAAGTGGGGTGTACCTGGATATAGGATACACCTTTTACCGTCTCCATATTCTTGCGCATCAGTTCAGTAATGTCTGAGCCTCTGACTGCATCTACCGGGAGCCGCATAGCCAGAAAACTGTTCGTATATTCGCCAAATGCTTCCCGGTTAAAAAAGTTGCCCCATCGTCCAATCATCTGCCCGGCTACAAGTCCGAGGCCTGCGGTATCCAGTATCAGCGTCGCCGACATCTTCTTGACCCTTGCAAATACAAATACCGTGATTACCGCTGCGATCACGCCTCCATAGATTGCAAGTCCCCCCTGACGGATATTCAGGATGCTCAGCAGATCATCCTTGTACATATCCCAGGAGAAAGCCACATAGTAAAGCCTTGCCCCGATGATGGAAAATATCACCGCATAGATTGCCAGATCAAAATAATCCTCCGGATTCTGCCCGCTTCTTTTTGCCTCTGCCGCGGCAATCAAAAGCCCCGTCAGTATTCCTAGTCCTATAATCATCCCATAAAACGCGATGTCAAAGCCAAATATAGTAATGTGATCGCCTACTGACTTAAGATGTATCCCTATATTCGGAAAATCAATAGTTCTGTGCATCTTCGGTCTTCCTTCCTATACATTGAAGCGGAACAGCATGATATCTCCGTCCTGTACGACGTAGTCTTTGCCTTCCAGCCTGATTAATCCCTTTTCCTTTGCTGCATTATGGCTTCCGCATTCAATCAGGTCATCATAGGCGACAACCTCTGCCCGAATAAAGCCCCGTTCAAAATCCGTATGAATCTTCCCTGCTGCCTGGGGAGCCTTCGTGCCCTTGGTAATGGTCCATGCCCGTACCTCCGGCTCTCCGGCAGTCAGATAACTGATCAGCCCCAGGAGCCGGTAGCTAGCCTTAATCAGTTTCTCGAGCCCGGATTCTTCCAATCCCAGATCTTCCAGAAACATCTTCTTCTCATCATCATCCAGTTCGGCAATCTCCTGCTCGATCTGAGCGCAGACTACGAACACCTCGCTCTGCTCTTTCCCGGCGTACTCTCTTACAGCCTGTACTCCGACGTTTCCGGCGCCATCGTCGGCCAGATCGTCCTCTGCTACATTCGCCGCATAGATCACCGGCTTATAGGTCAGCAGATTATATCCCGTTAGCCAGGCCAGTTCTTCCTCATCCTCAGCGCCCTCGAAAGTCTTTGCAAGTCTTCCTTCTTCCAGATGCGCCTTGATCTTTTCAAGTAAAGCCAGTTCCTTCGCAGCCGTCTTGTCATTTCTTGCCACCTTGGTAGTCTTTGCAATTCTACGCTCAAGTATTTCCAAATCTGAAAAAATTAATTCCAAGTTGATGGTCTCAATATCTCTCAGCGGGTTGATGCTTCCGTCTACGTGGACGATATTGCCGTCTTCGAAGCAGCGTACCACATGGACGATCGCGTCGACTTCACGAATATTGGCAAGGAACTGGTTGCCAAGGCCTTCTCCCTTGGATGCACCTTTTACAAGTCCGGCAATATCCACAAACTCGATTGCCGCGGGAATGATCTTCTTGGTGTGATACATCTCGCCCAGTACATTCAGTCTCTCATCCGGCACGGTTACAACGCCTACATTAGGGTCAATGGTACAGAACGGATAGTTGGCGGATTCCGCTCCTGCTTTCGTCAATGAATTAAATAATGTACTTTTTCCAACATTGGGTAACCCCACGATTCCTAATTTCATATTCTTATATATCCTCCTTAAAAACCTTTATTTTAAAAGGTTTGTGGCATATTGGGTATTTTCTTTACTCCAATTTTACTCCAATTCCATGTCAATTTATCAGACAACCCTTCTCTTTCCAGACTTATCTGTAAACCTTGCGAAATACGACCCATCCTTTCTTTGATAGATTCCCGCAGGTAATTTCTTACCTTTTAAGTCTTTACCCATATTACTAACCCCTTCTTATATTAAGAAAAGAGCCTAATATAACTTATAAATCATATCATAATCGGGCTCTTTTTTCAACCGCTTTCAACTCTTATATTTCTGTCTTCTTCTCTATAAACTGCTCAAACTGTTTTCGTTTCACGAGTTTCTTTCTTCCCACGTAAAGCACAAAATACAACTTTATGACCTCAAATACCGGCATTTCTCTCTGTCAGGCTATCAAAAGGGGATTCCCATCTACTCTCCCTCCCGGCAAGAAGCGGGTCCTCCCGAAGAACGGTCATGTAATTCTGCATCGTTCCTCGGATTGTTCCTTTGTCCGTCCCTTCCAAAGTGTCTCGAATTGCTTTGACTGCCTTTCGGTCTACTAACTTCTCCATTTTCTGAAGCACATTTTTCTGCTAGCCTTTTGAGAATGGACGGCTTCACTTCTTTCTTAATCTCCTGTACTGCAACCCTTTTTGTCTCTGGCTGTAACAATTTCTGTTTCTAATCTTCCAACGCTTTCTGCATTGCATTTTAATTTTTGCAATCGCTCCATCCAACCTTTTGAGCCTTCAATCAACTCGATATCATCCTTTCCCAGAACGACCATTATGTCTTGTTCCTCATCTGCGTTTTCTCCTTTCCTGCAAATTGTTTTCCCGAAGGGATTGTAGCGAAGTTACGTTTTTCTTCTGTCTCCGTTACAGATAGTATCCCAACAAGATGTTGTCAATGTCCATCGAAGTATCTTGCCTTCACTTTCTTTTTGTGTTTCCAAAAATACCTCCAAAGAAATCGTTTTCTCTACAACCCTTATAATGAATCTATGCACTTTATAGTGTAAATTCATTACAAGGGAGGTCACACAATTATGACCAAGTACAAAGAAATCATCCGGCTTACAGGTCTGGGATTCTCACAACACAAAATCATGGCAAGCTGTGGTGTTGCTCAGAAAACTGTCGTAAAGGTTCAAAAGCGCGCCAGAGAATTAAATCTCACATGGCCACTTGATGAATCAATGACTGACACAGAGTTGCAAAAAATCATGTTTTCTAAAGAAAGCAGCGTGTCACCTAATAAGCGTATGCCTGATTATGCTTACATCCGTAAGGAACTGCTCCGTAACGGAGTCAGTAAAAAACTCCTATGGACGGAATACATGGAGGACTGCCGCGCTAACGGCGATGAGCCGCTCATGTATTCTCAATTCTGCTATCACATCCAACAGGATGAGCAGAAAAGACGTGCTACCATGCATATCAATCGTAAACTTGGTGAACAGGTTGAGGTTGGATATGCATGGTAAGCTTATTCCGCACGACATAATCCTGATATGGCTTACAGTATTGGGAATAGCCATATGGCGGTTTGCCGGCATCCCGGCAGTTGTCTACATACTCCTGCCATAACAGCTTTAACGTTACGCCGTTTTTTAATAATTCCTTATGGATATAAGGGAAATCGGGCGTAACTAATGTAGGAAGCATTGCTTCTTCAGGGAAGAGCGTATGATGGAGCTCTGTTTCCTCCATGGACTCCAGGGCATCTTTTGATAGCCCGTGGTCCGAAGCCGCTTTCACAACTCTGGCGACCGTATTTCTGGATACGCGCAGAGTACTGGCAATACGCCGCTGGCTATATCCATTCTGAAGCATCTGTAAAATTTGTTTCTCTTTGGACATTCGATTGTCCTCCTCTCAAAGTATTACGGATTCATCCGTAAAAATATTGTATTGCTTCAAGAGGTGGCTCTCAACAGCGGAATGCCTTTTTGATACAGGCGGCTCTGACATTCGGAATGGGTGGCTCTCTATAACGGATTAAGTGGCTCCGAGGTCACAGAATACTCAGCAGATACGGCAAAAGCAAACAATCTGAAGCCATACGATTATTTTGAGTATCTGCTTTCAGAGATACCAGAGCACATGGGAGTGATACCGACAGATCTTTTCTGGATAAACTTCTTCCGTGGTCTCAAGATCTTCCCAAACAGATCAGAAAAGATAACTAGTAAATCGACGGTCGCGAAAGCGGCCGTTTTGTTGTAAAGATACCCACTATGGTACGTTTACGATTTTTCTTGATAAAAAGAGGAAAGATAGATACAAGGTTGATAACTGCAGAAGAAAAGCCCCGGCATCAAGCCGGGGACTTTGTCTACAGTCTGCGGCTGATAGCCTTATGGCTATCAGCCGAATTTTTTTACTTCATTGTCTTCTTGATGGGGAACCATAGCATAACTATCCCCCCCCTAATTAGTTGATTATTTTAACTTAATCTCACATTCTAATACACTTCTACTTCACTGATCCAGTAATTCCCTCAACAAAATTCTTCTGAAGAGTAAAGAATACAATTGCGGTAGGAATCGTAGTAATTAATACTGCAAGCATCAGCATACCATAATCTGTCTTATACCCTGATGTAAGATTTGAAATCAACATAGGCATTGTCTGAGTCGAACTATCTGACATGATAACTTTTGCCCATAAAAAGTTATTCCATGAATTCATAAATGTTACAACGCCAGCTGCTGCGAATACAGATTTCATACTAGGTATGTACATTCTAAAAAATATGCCAAATTCTGAAAGTCCATCTATTCTCGATGCCTCAATAATTGATGGTGGAAATGCCTTTGCATTAGTCCTAAACATCATGATTAACAGAGGTGTTGCAAGTGATGGTAACATAAATCCTAGTACAGTATTTAACAAACCAAGTTTAGAATACATTTTAAACAAAGGAACCATTAGAGCGACAAAAGGAATCATCATTGTTATAAGTACCAATGCATATATCTTTTCTTTCTTTTTATCTTTGTATATTTCAAATCCGTAGCCCGCCAAAGAACTTATAATCAAAGCAAACACAGTGACTGCAACTGTGTATCTACATGAATTCCAAAAATTTCCCCATATCGGTTGCTGTGAAACCAATGTCTTATAATTTTCCAATAAATATGTTCCTACCGTGAGTTTACCTCCAATAACATCTACACTTCTATTGGTTGAAGCTATTACCATCCAAAAAATAGGGAAAATAGAAATAATTGAAACTACTATTAACATAAAATACATTCCAAATTTCTTTACTTTTCTACTCATTGTCTTCACCTACTTTCAATTGGATAAATGCAAGTACTGCTACCATCAGTAAAATGATAAATGACATTGCAGAAGTATATCCAAAATTAGGAACACCTTTAAATGCTGTATTATATATGTAATGTGACATTGTAATAGAAGCATTTCCCGGACCACCATTTGTTAAGTTCATAGACTCATCGAACAACTGCAGTGTACCATTCGTTGACATAATTGCAGTCATCAATATTGTTGGTTTTAACAATGGCAAGGTGATTTTTAAGAATGTCTGAACAGGAGATGCCCCATCAACTTTAGCCGCTTCATAAACTGAGGAATCGATATTTTGGAGTGCTGCTAAATAGAAAATCATATTATAGCCAGTCCATCTCCAAACAAGCGCAATAATAATTACTATCTTAGCACTAGTGGGATTGGCTAAAAAATTAAAAGCTTCGTCTAAAATTCCCATTTTTATCAACATTGTGTTGATAAATCCATCGTTTGCAAACAAAGATCGAAAAACAATTGCATATGCAACTAACGATGTTGCACATGGGAGGAAGATGCATGTCCTAAAAAATCCCTTAAATCTTAAATGCGGATTATTAAGCGCACTTGCAAAAACTAATGCTAAAACAAGCATTACTGGAACCTGTATAATCAAATAAAACAGACAGTTTTTTATAGACTGTACAAACACATCGTCCTGAAAAGCTCTTATATAATTACTTAATCCAGAAAAAGTAAGCTGTGTCCCAGTTCCTGTTTGCAGCGATGTAATAAAAGCACTAATCATTGGATATAAACTAAAACAGGTAATTAAAATCATCGCCGGCATCAGGAATCCCCATCCAGTAAGATTTAATCTTTGTTTTTTGCGATATTTTTTACTACTCATATTTGCACCAAATCTTTCTTAAATTTAGAAAAGGGGAACTTATGAACAATTTTCAATTGTTCCCCTATATAATCCATGTTACTGTCTCATATTAAATTCTACATCATCCTGTGCTGTTTTTAATTCAGAATCAATATCTGCTCCTCCAAGAATATTCCCAACTACTGTAGCTAAAGCAGTATTAGTTTCTGTATAGTATACACCCAAATCTACAGTTGGCACCTTTGAAGCAAATTCCGCAATCAACTTGTAAACCGCTTGGCCTCCATAGTATTCCTGTGGCTCAGCATATACTTCACTTTCACTTGCTGGTAGCCATGTTGAAATTGCACCTGCGCCTGGAAGAATAGTATCATATAATTCTGTGCTTCCAGCAAAAGTACTTCCAAGAAAATCTGTTGCAAGTTCTACGTTCTGACAGTTTGATGTAATTGCCCAAGTGGATCCACCCTGATTTGTGTAGTTTGTAGCACCTTCTACACCTGGTAATGACGGGATATTAGTAATAGCCCATTTTCCTGAAAGATCCTCCGCACTCTGAAGCTGTACCATAATCCAACAACCATTAATTACACCTGCTGTTTTTCCGCTTGTAAATGTAGCCACATATTCATCCCAGCTATTTCTAACATCCATTACATGTTTGTCAGCCATTTCCTTATAAATTTCCAAACACTGTTTTAAATCTGCATTATTTGCGATATTTGGTGTTCCATCTTCATTCCATGTACTCTTACCTGCTGATTGCATCATCTGATAAATAAGATCTGATCCACCTGTCTGAACAGAAAGAAGAGAATATCCTGTTTTTTCATAAACATCTTCACCAATTTCAATAAATCTATCCCAATCAATATCGGTCAAATCTTCAATTGTATATCCTGCCTCTTCAAGAATATCTGTTCTATAAATTGCAACATCTGCTCCATTATCAAATGGTACACCGTAATTTTTTCCATCAACAACAGAAGCTGTTAATTTACCTTCTGCAAATTGCGAAAAGTCAATCCCACAATCCGTTATATCCTGGAACAATCCATCATAAATGGTTACATATTTCTGATATGCATAATCCTGCATTAAACAAATATCTGGGAGCTGCGAAAAATCTCCAGAACCAATAATTGTTCCCAACTTAGTTTGTAAATCATCCCATGTAATCTCTGTTGTTTCGAGCTTGAAATCTGGATTTTTCTGCTGATAAATTTTTGCTGCTTCTTCCATAGCATAAAGATTGAACTGCGAATCCCATGCCCATACAGTAAGCGTATTTTCATCTTTTGCAGAACCCTTCTCGCTCTTAGAGCCTCCACATGCAACTAAACTGAGCATCATAACAATCACTATACAAACTGCCATAATTCTTTTACCCATCTTTTTCATAAAAGAAACCCTCCTTTATTGTATAATACTTCTCGGAATCTTCACCCCTTATTCCATAAGGCTTTCAGAATCCCTATTTTAAAAATCACCCACTTTTTTTGTCGAAAACACTTGACAAATCTCCCAAAATTTGCGGCGAAGCCGATTGATTATATTCTATTTCAATCGACTGGAGGCGATTATTATGTTACCTGTTAATACCGGTGGCCATGCCGCTTATTAAGATACTTTCGTATCTGAATTCCTTAAATTTTATCCTGACCCTTTTGCACTCTCTAAAAGTACTTGGGATTATATCGTGCAGTTCTAGTTTCTTGACTTCCATCACTATCTGGTGCCGCATGCTCAGGGAAACTCCTCTCTACGCTATCTTAAGTGGATTCCCCTTCGGGATACTCTAAAAAGAAAGGCGATAAAACTCCTTGCGATTCTTCAAGCATCGCTTCTAAACTTCTTCCTTTGCTGGAACGCTGGCAGTTGAAACCGGAAAATCCTTTTTTTCTTATTTTCCGGCTCTATAAACAGCAGTTCCTAAGTATTTCTGTCCGCAAAGGGCTGATTGATCCGTACCATCCGGCTCTTGCCGATGACGGCACTCCTGTCCGCACTTCCGCATAACAGCGAAAAAAGCGAACCTGCGATTGTAAGGAAAACGGCTGTTTTTCCTGTAACTGTAAACGTCAATACTCTCAGCCTGACTGCAACTGGGGATGGGACTCTCATCGGGAATACTATTTCTTCGGCTGCCACCTCTACATGTATGTGGCATCCGATTCCTACAGCGACCTCCCGATATTCCCACTTTTGGAACGGGCTTCCCGGCATGACATGCTTTCACTTCTCCATTCCTTTTTGACCATGAAGGCATACCTTCCGGAATTCCGCATTGAAAAACTTCTTCTGGATTCCGCACAAGATACTTACCCTGTCTATAAATACTGCAGACAGGTAAATATCACACCCTTTATTGACCTTAATCCCGGTCATACCGGACATTTTACTTATAAGGATGATTTCACCATTGATGACGATGGTGTCCTGATCTGTAAGATGGGCTTACGTATGCATAAGGATGGATATGAGGCTGCCAAGCACCGGGCAAAATGCCGGTGTCCAAAAGCCAATCGGAAGTACGGCTGCTTCTGTGAATATCCCTGTTCACCGGCGAAATACGGCAGGACCGTACATATCTTTACCGACGACAATCCAAGATAGAATTTTTCAAGGCATAGTACCCGCTATGTCCAACGTTTATGTCCATTTCTCACAAATTTCTTTTCCTGCACGATATTCAGTTGTCAATTTTCAGTTGTGATCTCATTCATTGAGATTCCGAGAAGTTATTATAGTCCGTTTTTATGGATATGGACTATTATATAATTTCAACTTATTTTAACAAACGCATTTGTTAAAATGTTTTCAATTTCAATACATTTTCTCTCATTTTCACCACATTTTTTTGAAATTAATACTTCAATTGTAAAATATAAAATCGTGTTTTATTTTCACTCTGATAAATCGTTACTTTTCCACTGAAACGGTTTACATCCTTTCTGCTGTTTAAAATTTCGATAAAAAGTCGCTTTTGATTGAAATCCAACTTTTGAAGATATCAAATCTATTGATTGATTTGTAGTTTTAATCAATTCACAAGCTTTATCAATTCGATATCTATTAATATATTCTGAAGGTGAAACATGCATACACTCATAAAATGTTTTCCTAAAATAAGACTCACTCATATAACATACTTTCGCTAATGTTGATATGCGTATCGTCTCATTGTAATGATCCATAATATATTGAATTGATGGAAAAATATAGTCAAAACTATCCTTTCTATCTTTTTCATTGTTTATATCGTCCCCTTGAAAATCCCTAATAATATTAATAATTAGTATTTGTATAATCCCGGTCAAAATTTCATACTGCATAAGTCCTATATTTTCAAGTTCACTAAATAACAGATGAATCGACAATCCTATTTTAGGTTTATCCAAATAGTTAAACACCTGAATTTTATTTTTTTGGTGAATCATTGTTTCCAATAATACTTTATTACAAGTATTAAAAAAGGAGCCAACAGCCTGTTCATCTATTAATACACTTTCCCATAGAGTATCATCTTTGCTTTCACATTTGACTGTGTATGCAACATTTGACAAGATTACAAAATAATCTCCCGGACTATATGAATATGACATTCCTTCTGAATTTACGAATCCATATCCACTTTTACACATGCCAATTTTCATCCATTTAGAATAATAAGGTGTATTCTTATTTTTCCCTGGTTTATATTTTTCTCTTATAATTTCATAGTTTCGAATGTATTCCTTGGGATAAATTAAACCTTCGAAACAATTGCCCCTACTCTGCTTTTCCATTTTACGCATCCTTAATCAGTTTACTACCATATAGGAACGCATTATCTTTTTAGTTTTAAGACAATAGTATCAAAACCTTCTATTGTAGATTTTTTATAATTCCCTAAAATGATTTGAGAATTTCGAGTATCAATTTCCATTTTGACGGAATGCATATTGAAATTCTGAATAAAAACATATTTATTTTCACTAGAACTCCTTGTTGTAACTTCAACACCATTTGGAATGCTTTTTACAGGTACAAAAAGTTTTGAATCTTTTACGATTTTTTTAATAACTTCATCATAAAATCCTTGTTCGAAATCAGCACAAATATAATATGCATTGCCTCTACCAAACCGATTTTTTGTAGCTGTTGGCATTCCCGCATAAAAGTCTTCTCCATAAACTGCTAACACTTCTGCTGAAGTAGTTTTTACAAGATCACAAAGATTTTTGCATTTCCATTCCGAAGTCATTTTCAAAGAGTTGCCCTTTACAGGGATTGAAGTATTACTTTCCCAGTCGTATAATGCATCAATTTCTGTACTCCGAATCCCAAATACATCCATCAATCCATGCGGTGTTCCCCCGAGATAACACAGATCTGTATCATCTACGATTCCTGACCAATAAGTCATGATTACAGTCCCGCCATTTTCTACAAATGTTCTTACTTTATTTTCAAAGCCATCTCTGAACATGTACAACATCGGAATTGCAACAATCGAATATGACTCCAATGCCTGCTCCATGTCAATCACATCAACATCTAAGCCCAGTTTTCTAAATGCATAATATGATTTTTCTACAGTTTCTTTATAATATAGACCTTTATTCCTTGGTCCCTGTGCATCCTCCATTGCCCAACGATTTTCCCAGTCAAACAACACGGCTACTTTAGCCTCTACCTGCGTACCAACAATTTCTTGAAGCTGTTCAAGAGATTTACCTACTCGAGTAACTTCATCAAATACTCTTGTATCACTACCTCCGTAATGATCAATCACAGCCCCATGAAATTTTTCTGAAGAACCTCTGCTCTGACGCAATTGAAAATACTGAACACTGTCGGAACCATGTGCAATAGCCTGTAATGACGCAAGATGAAGCATCCCTGGTTTTTTCAGTTTACTCACAGGTTGCCAATTCGTAGCCGCTGGACAACTTTCCATCAATAAGTATGGTTGATGTTTAATGCTTCTCATAATATCATGTTGCATTCCATTATCCATTGCAGTTAAATATTCTGCTTTTTTATGCCACTGTGGATAATTATCCCAAGAAATAATATCTACAACATCTTTGAATTTATGATAATTGAGCCCCTTATAGTCATACATCATATTGATTGTTGTGGGTTTTTCTGAACCTGCATCTCTAATTGCCTTAACTTCATGACGTACAAAATCAACCGTTCTGTCAGTCACAAAACGTTTCCAGTCCAAATTTAAACCGTGAAGCCCATATTCTCCACATAATGAAGGGCTCTCAATTTGTTCGAAACCGTTGTATCTGTGACTCCAGAAAGTAGTTGCCCACGCAAAATTCAGCCTATCTATTGTCTGATATTTTTCTTTTAACCATTCACGAAATGCTTCCTGACAAAGCGGACAGTGACATTCTCCGCCATATTCATTGGAAATATGCCACGCAATTACACCGGGGTGATTCCCAAAACGTTTTGCCAGCTCCGTATTCATTTTTCTCGTTTTTTCTCTATATACTGGTGATGTATAACAATGATTATGTCTCATTCCATACAGAAATCTATTACGTTTTTCATCCACACGCAATACTTCCGGATATTTATCAGACATCCATTTTGGTCTAGCTCCGGAAGGTGTTGCAAGTATTACAGAAATACCATTTTCGTATAATCTATTGATAATTGTTTCCATCCATCCAAAATCATACTGTTCTTCTTCTGGTTCAAGCATTGCCCATGAGAAAATTCCTAATGTCACTTCATTAATATGTGCTTTTTTGAAATATTCAATGTCTGTTTCCAAAACACATGGATCATATAACCATTGTTCCGGATTATAATCTCCACCATGTAATAAGCTGTTAATGTAATAGTTTTTCACTTTTATTCCCCCCTGTGATATAGCCATTGATGAATCAACCACAGTTCTTCAAGACAATATTTCTTTTCCTTCATCCATGCTTATATATTTCTATATCCATTCGGATGGCTTTGATGCCAATTCCATGCGGTTTGAATAATTTCTTTCAGACTGTTGTGTTTAGGTTTCCATCCAAGAACATTCTTTGCTTTTTCGCTAGAAGCTATAAGCACTGCTGGGTCCCCTTCTCGGCTCTCTGTTTCCACAACCTTAATTGATTGACCAGTTACTTTTTCTGCCATTTCAATTACTTCTCTTACAGTAAATCCCACTCCGTTTCCTAAGTTAAAAATATTGCTTTCATTTCCAGCCATAAGATATTTTACGGCCAAGATATGCGCCTGAGCTAAATCTATAACGTGGATATAATCACGGATACATGTACCATCTTTTGTTGGATAGTCTGTACCAAATACTGAAATATGTTCGCGTTGTCCATTAGGTACCTGAAGAATCAGTGGAATCAAGTGTGTTTCAGGATTAGATGGCTTTGTTTCCCCATAGCAGTTTGTAGGTTCTGTTCTATCATTTTTGTCACTTCCCTCTTTTTGCTCATATAATGAAACCAATCTAACTACTCCTTATGCAAGTTTACAATTTTAAATCTATAAGTTACCTCTTTTTCTGAGAAACGATATTTTTCTGGTAAATCAGGCCCGCAAGAAGCTGTTCCAAGCCCAGATACTTTGTAGTCAATACGCACATGAACATTTCCATCTGGATGTAACTCATCTGTATGTTTTGCTCGATCTAAATCATCAATTGTATATTTTGAAACATTACATTCAAAACCATCTTCTGATTGGAATTCTAATTTGCCCAATGTAAGTCGTTTTACATTCATATGATTTCCATGTTCTTGTGGATATACATAATTCACATATTCAGAATCTACATCACTTTCGTACGCACCAATACTTGCACAGTGACTCATATCACAGTAGTTTTCCCATGGTCCTCTGCCGTAATAAGAGAATGCACTTGCTTGTTCAGTCAAAGTAAATTCCATACCTAATCTAGGCATCCATGTTGCATCTTCACGAATCTTGCCATTAAATCCAATTTCCACAGTTCCACCCACTGTAATTCTTATTTCCATATCATATAAAAGAACTGGTTTTCTAGAAATTCCTGCTAAAGATCCCTTAAGAAGAATTTTGTCATCGCAAATATCACATTCATACACTTTTGTAAATGCACAATCAAGATTTTCCCCTTGCCAAATATTCACATTCGCCCAGAATGGTCTCATTTTCGCATCATTGTCTGTCGTTGCACGGAACATCGAGAATTTGCTTGTTCCAGCCAATTGCTCTACTCCATCTACGATCATGCTTGTAAATCCACCGTAAATTTTAGAAAATACGTATTGGAATCCTTCTCCCGAAGCGTAAATATGATATTGATCTTCTGTTAATGTAAGGGATGCTTCACTTACAGTTTCTTCTACTTTATATGAAAGTTCATGTTGTGTTTGTGCATATTCTTTGTCTGCTTTTGTTAATCTAGTATTCAAATACACTCCATATTGGCAAGTAGTTTCTGTATATGGAATTTCCAGTGTTACAGTTTCATGAGGTGCTACATCTAGATTCAGAGTTACTTCTTCTCCTTTTACTCCATCTACTTCTACCCAATATGTAAAGTCGTATTCATTAAGATTTGTAAAGTCTAGGCGGTTATATACACTAAGGACACCGTCTTCGCATGATGTACGAATTGGTTGGAATGCTGCCTTTGCTTCCATGGTTCCTGCTTTAAATGATCTGTCTGCAAATACAAGGCCGTCACAACAGAAATTACCATCATTTGTTAATTCCCCTTCAAAGTCTCCGCCATATTTTGCGACACCATCTACCATAACTACATGGTCTGTCCATTCCCAAATACAGCCACCGATTAATTTTGGATATTTATCAAAAATTTCATTATATTCATATACATCTCCAGGACCATTTCCCATCGCATGAGAATATTCACATAAAAATACTGGCATACAAATATCCTTTGTAACCGCTGCCTTTTCTAACTCTTCAAAGGTAATATACATTCTTGAATACACGTCTGCATTGTGGATTTGTTGCTTTCTAGAAGCATCTTCACAATGAATCAATCTGGAATTATCGCGGTTTCTTGTCCAGCGAATCATTGCCACATGGTTGACTCCATGACCACTTTCATTTCCTGTAGACCACATAATAATGCTGGCATAATTCTTGAATGTTTCTACCATTCTTTCCATACGTTCTACATGTTCACCTTGCCATTCCAATGTAGATGCAGGCCAATCATTAGAGTCCATATCAAAATGATACTCTACATTTGGCAAACGACGAAGGAATCCATGGGTTTCAATGTCTGTTTCACAGATTACGTACAAACCGATTTCATCACACATTTCCATAAATTTGGGTGTAGGTGGATAATGTGCAGTACGAACACAGTTCATATTTAATTCTTTCATTAAAAGTAAGTCTTTACGAAGTTCTTCGTCTGTCTGGCACCATCCATTATATTGGTGAGTATCGTGATGGTTTACACCGTGAAGTTTTACTGACATTCCATTAATCAACAATTCATATTGATTAGAAACTTCTATTGTTCTCAAACCGATACGGAACTTTAATTCTTCTCCCTCTCTCTTTAATACCACATCATAGAGAGCTGGTTTTTCTGCATTCCATAAAACTGGATTTTCCACTTCATAAGTAAATTCATTTTCCATCTGTGTTTGCACTAACACTTCGCCTTCAAAAGCAATGGATACCTCACAAGCACCTTCAGACACAATATGAATATTTTTTTTATTTGGGATAATTTCTACGTCTTCTATATGGCCAAATGGTCTTTGTAAAATATAAGTATCTCTGAAAATACCATTAAAACGAAGGAAATCTTGGTCTTCTAAATAACTTCCACAGCACCATTTTAAAACTTTGACAGTTACTTTATTTGTTCCTTCTTTTACATATTCTGTAATATCAAATTCTGCTTGTAGATGGCTGCCTTGTGTGAATCCAACATAAGTATCATTAATATATAGGTATGCACAAGACGATACACCTTCGAATAGGTAGTACACTTTACCCCATTTTTTCTCAAGTTCGAATTCTCTTTCATACACTCCACAAGGATTATCTGTTGGTACGTAAGGAGGATCACAAGGATATGGATAGTTAATGTTTGTGTAGTTTGGATTTTCGTATCCGTATAACTGCCAGCAAGAAGGAACGTTTATCTTATCCCACTGTTTAATCTTTTCTGGAACATCAATATCTCGATTAAAATATGCAAATTTCCACTGTCCATTTAATAATAAATATTGGGAACATCCACCTGGTATGTAGTAACTTCTTGGTGATTTCCTATTTTCACTTGTAAACTGAATATTTTCGTAAGCTCTCATCATCTTTTATTCCACCTTTCTTTTCGTTTGATTGAAACTTGATACGTCTGCAACAATTGGCTACTTTTCATTCACATTTGGCATGTATTTATTTCTCTTCTGAGTTATGATGACATTGTAAAAACAGAAAAGAGAAATAAGAATATGAAAAAATAAATTGAATATTATATAAAGGCTATGGTGCAGTTTACGGCGGTCGCCGTTCATTTTAGCTAATTAGCAGCTGATTACCTTGAATTGATTTTAATCGTATAATGTTTGGTGGCTCTTTTCATGATGGAGTTCGCCGATACTTCATCGTTTAGGATCATCGCTTTCCAGTTGTCTGTATCGCGCTGCGAACACACGATAGTGCTTTTTCGTTGTTCGTACCGCTTCTCAAGGAGCTCAAAGAGTATCTTGGTTTCACGTTCGTCTGTGATCGTGTGGAGTAGAAAGTCATCCAGTATAATTAGTTCCCATTTGAGATACTTTTTCATCTTACGAGCGTATTTATCGTAATCCTGTTCTTTTAGAGCAACCATACTTTCCAAAAGTTCCTCACTGTGAAAGCATACGACGTTATACCGGTTGCAGGCTTTGATACCAATCGCTTTTGCGAAGTAGGACTTGCCAGCATCAGATTCGCCAAGAATGCAAAGATTATAGCCTCTTTCAATGAAATCCAGTGATGAAAGAACTTCTGTTATACCAGAGGGCAGATATTCTCTTCTGTCAGAATCAACACAATCAGTTAATTCTTCAGGACATCCCTATAGATATGCGACTGTTAATCGATTCTTCAGCGTTGTACTGACCTTTTCCTGAAACTGTGGTCCGATTAGTTCTGCAACCAGAGTAAGATTGTCCATTTCAAGGAATCCAGGTTTGTGGTACAAATCATCCAGTGTAACTGTCATTGTTGAAAGCTTGAGTTCATTCAACTCATCAACAAGCTCATTCATAAGTGCAGTTCCGGTAAGCATCAGTCGTCCACCTCCTCTCTCATCTAATCCGCAAGAGCTTTACTGTGGGATAAAAGAGTATCAATACTGGAAGCTTCCGGTGGCATTAAAATGTATATTTCTGTTTATTCAGTGAAATCGCCCCAGGCACATTCGATAGGTCTGGACTTCGTACTGTCTGGATTGAAGAATCGTTCGGATAACGGTCTCTGTATTCTTGCCAATGAACTGAGCCTTTTGGATAAAGCAAGGACCGTTCCACTGAGTAAACCCTTTATAGTTATCCGGCAGATGCTCCGGATTGGTTGACCACTGACCTTTGCGAGTTGCTCTTGGCCATTCACACAGGAATTCCCCAGCAAGAGAATAGATACGAACAACGGCCGACGAAGCCTTAATGGATACTGTCTTATGCAGAAACGATTTATCTACGCTATAATAAGCATTGTCAAAGCGTACGTGGAAATCGCTTGATACCTTTGCCGTTTTTCTCTCCATGTACTCGTAATGCATGGTGGGAAGCGTCATCAATTCAAGTTTCTCCTCTTCCCAATAGTAGGATCTATTGTGTTCTTTCTTCTTGAATGGCTTCTTGTTAAGAGCATCCAGCTCCTTCCAGAGATCTTTATTGAACTGTTCTAGAGAGAAATACTGTCGTTCTTCAAGCTTATGGAAGAAACCTTTCTCAAGAATGCCTGTTGCGTTTTCTACATAGTTCTTGAACTTTGGTTCTGGTTCGATCCAATCCTGATTAACGATGACAGCCTGCTTACAATTATCACAGACAACTAATGCCGGAACTCCACCGAAGTAATCCAGTGCATGATTATTCGCATCAATCCACTGAGGTTCCTTTGTGGAGAGCATTCCTTCAGCATAGATATACTGTGAATATGGCAGGATTGCTACAAACACAACAATCGTCAGGATCTCACCGGTAAGTGGATCAGTCATAGAGAATGTCTGGCCTGCGAAATCAACCTCCATCTTCTGAGCAATCATGGCATTGAAGTGCGCTGTTTCATAATTCTCTTCGCACCATCTGTTGTAGAACTTACAATACTGACTGTACTGATAGAAGCGGGCACCTTCTTCTTCACATTTTTTCTTATAGCAATTCCATAGGTCCTCACACTTCTTGAAAGCCCGTAAGAAGTTGTTAACTCCAGATATACTGGCTCCAATTTGACGGGCTATTTCACTGCCTGACATGGACAGTGCGTAATGTTTGATAATGATGTCTTTGTAATCTAGCTGTATACATAATCCTACTTAAAAATGATGTATTCACCATCACTCTGATGGCTACCATCATTATATCGGAGTAGTTACCTAGACATCGTATATATCGGCTGTTCAGAAACAGAATGCGGCCGTTTTGCGCCGCAATATGCACTATGGAGTTCTATGCTGCTTTCTATAAAGCATTATAGGATTCAATTTCTTATTATTCCATATACTATATAAGACAAAATATGCACAAAATAATACTATAAAGTTTAATCGGGTAGATAATTATTTTATCTACCGAACTCCCACACCACCGTGTGTCAGACTGTCTAACGATTTACAATGTCAGTCTGATTTACGGTGCTTTTTTATTTTTTAGTGTCATGTATCTATACTACCATCATATATTCTTTGTTTTTAATAAAATTTACACATTTACTCCTCCGCCTTTTTATGAATTATTCAAATTTCTTTATTAATTCTTGTGTTGAAAACATACAAAATAATTGCTTAAAGTTATAAGTGATAAACATAGATGCAGCTTCTGCATCAACATTTTCTTGTCTGCGTCGAAGAAAGAAACTATATCCAAGGCTTCTTTTTATCGTCCCAAATGGATGTTCAACGATGCATCTCCTCTGCTTATAAACCTCGTTATTATCCATGGTTTTCTTATATACAGTTTCCAAAACATCTTCATGCTCCCAACGTTATACGGTTCTTCCAGACGAAGAAGTAGTACAGTCTTTTTTATACTTGCAAGAATTGCAATCGGAACATTTATATTTTCGATATTTCATGCCATTTTTTGATGTGTTTTCAAAAAATGCAAGTTTATATCCACCCGGACATGTGTATTCATCAGTCTTAGTGTCATATATAATCTTTTCTTTACGGAATTCATTATCTTTAGTAGCATTATTAGCTTTAGTTTTTTTAATATAGACATTCATTCCAGCATCAACACATTTTTTGATTTCCGTTCCATTATAATAGCCTGTATCTGCAATAACTGTAGATTTCAGTGTAACAGAAAAAAGGGCCCGTCAACTATTCCTGCACGGAATAACTGGCGGGCTTTCCTTTTTGCTATACTGACAAAAATTTTAATATCCGTTCACGTTTTGGAGACCGGGCAGCTTCCGTTCCCGCAGATATTCATCCGCTTCTAACAGGAAGTTGCAGTCCGCCCCATACTGGGTTTCTTTTTCCGAATAGAGGATTAACCGCTCCCGGTATGCCTCATAGCAGGAGGAGGCCAGGGAAACGGACCGTTCCGCCCTTGCCATTAAATCCCCCGCTTCGTCCGGCGTAAGCGGTGTGACGTACCGATAGAACAACGAGTATGCAATCATAGGGATACAACAAGTTCTCCTGCATACGCACCACCTCCTTCGTCTGAAATGTCGACAGGTAACGATTGCAAAAACCTCCGGCGGTTGATATATAAAACAAATGAGCACGGCTAAAGAGCAGTACTCTCATAACATATGCGTTTGAAACGCTGTATTCATTTTTTATTTCCAGCAAAAGGGGACACTACCCCTTACCCCATAAATCATTTAAAACACTTGTGCCGGTGAAACGGCAGGAAACTTTCATTCTCTGAAACATAGCGGCTGCGGCTCTGCATACAGTCCGTAGCCAAATCCTTTATGCGCTATATATTGTATCTATAAGAACATAGTTTGTCAAGATATAGTAATACAATTTTTTGAAGGGAGGCGAAGCCGTGAAACAGAACAGTTACGGCTATGTGCGGGTATCCAGCACAGACCAGAACGAGGACAGGCAGCTTTTGGCCCTGAAAGAAAAGGGTGTGGTGAAAATGAATATCTATATGGATAAGCAGTCGGGGAAGGACTTCAACCGCCCCCAGTATAAGAAACTAGTAAAGAAACTGAAAGCCGGGGATTTGCTGTATATCCTGAGCATTGACCGTCTGGGACGGAACTATGAGGAAATCCAGAACCAATGGCGGGTACTGACAAAGGAGATCGGCGTGGATATCTGCGTCCTTGATATGCCGCTTTTGGATACGAGGAACGGCAAGGACCTGATGGGAACCTTTATTGCAGACCTTGTATTGCAGATATTGTCTTTTGTGGCGCAGAGCGAGCGGGAGAACATTAAAAAGAGGCAGGCGGAAGGGATTGCGGCGGCGAAGGCAAAAGGCGTGAGATTCGGCAGACCGGAAATCCCGGTTCCCGATAATTTCGGGCGGATTGTGCGGCAATGGGAGAAACAGCAGATTTCCTTTTCCGCCGCATTGGAACAGTGCGGCATGAGCGAGGCCACCTTTTACCGGCGTCTGAGGGAATACCGGCTGAGGAACAAACGGCAGAAAGAAAGCGGACTGTCATAAGGTACACCTTTTGATAAATGCCGTTGTCCGGTTTTTGCAATATCCTCCCCGACAAAAGATACAGAAAAAAGTGGGTTTCAGTGCGTCAATTTTCGTGAGATCTATTGAAAATTCCGACTGCATCGATTATAATTAAAAAGTATCTGTGGGCTTTCAAAAGGTGTACCTTATGATAAATGCTGCTGCGGAAAACTGCAAAAGAAGGGAGGAGAATGGTATGGCGGTACAAATGTCATTGTTGGACGCATTGCAGCAGAAAGCGTGCTGCAGCCATCTTTCTGATCTGCGCTTTTTGAACCGGCCTGAACAGGCAAGGCTCGCGCGGGAAATTGAACAAATCCCAACAAGCGCGGCTTCCCTGTTTGAGTGGAACGACGCACTGGCGTATCTGGTGAACGGCCCGCCCCAAGACACACCAGAAGCCGCACGGGAGCGGCTGATCTGCCTGTTAGGCCATCCAGAACGTATAGAAGCGAAAAACTATTTTGAAAGTGAGGAATGATTATGAAAAAACGAATCATGGCGATTCTGCTGTCGGCTGTTATGATACTGTCTCTTAGTAGTACAGCGTTTGCGGAAACTGTCAATACCGGCAATGCGCTAGAAACAACAGCCTTAGATAATGGTGATGGAACTTATTCCATCGGAACGGATACCAATACAGCAGTTGCCGAAGTGAACGGCTTTAGCTACACCACCTTGGCTGCTGCCATTGAAACTGCCAAAGACGGCGGAACCGTAAAGTTTCTGAAAGATGCGTCTGATGTCACCATTCCGGAAGGTACTAACGTGACAATCGATCTGAACGGAAAAACTATCTCCAGTGCCAATAATCACGCTATCACCAATAACGGGACGCTGACAGTGACAGACAATAGTTCGGACAGCAGCGGAACAGTGGACGGCGGCTCTACCTCCGGCAAGGGCGCGCTGTACAACGCCCCCGGCGCAACTGCCAACCTGAATGGCGGCACCTTCACCGGCTCCAAGTGGTATGTCATTAAGAACCTAGGCGCCATGGCCATTGATGGCGCAGCCGTAAAGCAGGAAGACATCGGCTCCAGCGCCATTGACAACGGCTACTATGGCAATCTGGGTAATGACTGCAATGTGAGCTATCCGACAGAAGCTAATGTTACTCTTACTGTAAAAAGCGGCTCCGTCACCGGCGGCATGAACGCCGTGAAGAACGATGACTTCGGCACCCTGAACATCTCCGGCGGCTCTTTCTACACCAATGCCTCCAACGGTGCCACCATCCTGAACTGGAACGTGGCCACCATCACCGGCGGTACCTTCAAGGCTGACGAAAGCACTCCTGCGGTTGTCAGCAACGGCAACTGCGGTGATGCTGACGTGGGTCAGTTGACCATCACCAGCGGCGATTTCACCGGCGGCGTGACCCTGTTTGGGCAGCCTGTCGGTACTACCGGCACAGCAACCGCAACCATCACCGGCGGTACCTTCAGGGGTCAGCTCCTCAAGCCAAGCAATATGGAGTTCAGCATCGCCGGCGGTACCTACTCCGTTGAGGTTCCCGAGGAATACTGCGCGGATGGCTTCGCGCCCAAGGCGAATGGTGACGGCACCTATGGCGTGCATACCCACAGCGCCGTGAAGACGGAAGCCAAGGAAGCCACTTGCACCGAGGCGGGCAATACTGCTTACTGGTACTGCTCTGACTGTGGGAAGTACTTCTCCGACGAGGCGCTGACCAAAGAGATCGTTCTGGCAGATACCGTGATTCCCGCTACCAGCCATGCCTACGGCACCGAATGGAAATCGGACGATACCAACCACTGGCATGAGTGCACCGCCTGCGGAGAAAAAGCGGATGCTGCGTCCCATACCTTCCAGTGGATCATTGACAAAAACGCAACCGCAACCGAGGCTGGCAGCAAGCACGAGGAATGCTCCGTCTGCGGCTACAAGAAGGCGGCTGTGGAAATCCCGGCAACTGGTACTTCCGTCGGCAATCAGACGGGCGGCAATACAGGCAGCAAAACTGCAGATAAGCCAATCAGCAATGTCCCGCAGACGGGCGACACCAGCAATCTTGCCCTCTGGATTGTCCTGATGGCGGTATCCATCGGCGGATTGGGAACTCTGTTCCTGTTCTCCAGAAAGCGAATCTGCCATGGTAAACGCATGAAATAATTGATGGCAAGGCGGTGCGGAGTTTTTCTCCGCACCGTTTTTTGGGACATATATGCAGAAGCAAGTAAAATAAACTGCTGCTATGCGGAACAGGAGAAACGTAAGAACTGACAGAGAAACGGATACCGGCGGTTGCTTTCAGCGGCCAGACAGATGGGAAAGGAAATGCCTGATTAAGATGTACCGCCAGACAAGAAAGGAGATAGGGGATGGGAAGAACCGTAAGAAAAATCCGAATTGTTCTTCATACAAAGGAAACCGGCTCCCGTTTTTTGGGGGGGCCGGTTTCCTTTTCAGAGATAACGTTGAAGTAATGCAGATTTGTCAGCAGTTCCACTTCTTCATTGACAAACACTATTCATTATATCATCCCAATCAATCTTTCCAATATATTCATTGTGTATAATTCGTTGCATAGGCTCTTTCCTATAAATGTTTATTAACTCCTTACACCATTTCGGCAGAAATCTTTATAGAACTACATGGCGATATATGGCGTAAGATGTTTCAAAAATCTTTATTTTATCGGGTTTTGTAGACTTCCATTAACTTTATAGAGACTTATGAAATCCGTCCTGTATATTATGATTCCTAACTTCATCTATAGATCCTCTCTTCATGCTTCATTATTCTTCAGAACATACAGTAGTTTATCACTTTTGTTCTCTCTTGTCACGGGTCTCCATCAAGATTACGGTGCCGGACGGAAAACTGATCACGACTTCTTCTTCGTCTTCCGCAATCTGGTTGCTGACGCACAGGCTATCGTACGGCGTAAGCGTATGGTTTCTAAGCGGATACCTTGCGCCCTCTATGTTAAATCCAAAGATCTCTTCGCCCAGCGGGAATACGGAAAAATACGGCCCATATAATTCATCCTTGCGGATATGCGTATCACCGCCTCCAATCAGGCAGATCATATTCTGGCTATCCATGATCCTGGCATCCACCCCTGCTTTGTATGGAATGGTAAGGGTCTGCACGTTGGCCCAAAGGTGGTCGATCCTTCCGCCTGTGGCGCCCAGAATAATCAGTTCGCTGCACCCGAGCGTAAGAGACAGCCTGACCGCGATCTCCGTATCGGACGCGTCCTTCACAGGATTGAATTCCCGGATCGGGACATTAGTCTCATTCCTGTAATAATCGGCAATCTCTTCTTTTACACTGTCAAAGTCTCCAACAATATAACTGGGCATGATCTGGTGAGCATACAAAAATTCCACGCCCTTATCTACTCCAATAATACACTGGCTCTTCTCATCCTTAAGAATTGAAAGCGTCAGTTCCTCATCCAGCTGCCCGCCGCTTACAATAACAATCCTCTTACTCATAATCCCTTAATATCTCCATAAACTCTTTGGTATTCTGTCCCGGCTCGCCCTTAAATACTGCTGAGCCTGCAACAACAACATTGACTCCTGCTTCCAGCACTTCCCGGACATTCGTAAGGTAGATCCCTCCATCGACTTCCACATCTACGGAAAGTCCTTGTTCTTCTATCATTCCCCGAACCTTGCGGATCTTGTCAAGAGATTCCGGGATAAATTTCTGTCCTCCGAATCCCGGATGGACGCTCATCACCAGAATCATATCAACATCCTCAAGAAAAGGCTTTAGTGCCTCCGTTTCCGTCTCCGGACAGATAGACAGGCCGACCTTCATACCACATTCCCGAATCTTATCAATTGTCGTTTTCACATCTTCACATGCCTCTAAATGCACTGTAAGGATGTCCGCGCCGGCTTTCTGAAATGCTTCCACATAACGGATGGGCTCCTGCACCATCAGATGTACATCCATCGTCTGGCTTGTCCCACCCTTTACTGATGCGAGCACCGGCATGCCAAAGGATATGCTGGGCACAAACATGCCATCCATCACGTCAAAATGCAGATATCTGGCACCATTTTCTTCTGTTTTCTTCATCTCCTGGCCCAGATTCTTGAAGTCCGCAGCCAGAATTGACGGGGCTAATATATACTCCATCATCAATACCTCCTCTTATTCTTTAGTTCTTCATACATCTCTATATAATTCTGATACCGTACTTTATGAATCTTTCCTTCCTCAACGGCTTCCTTTACCGCGCAGCCCGGTTCATGGATATGATCGCATCCATTGAACTTGCACGTGCCTTCGTATACTGCAAACTCGGGAAAATAGTATTTCAGTTCTTCCTTTTCAAAATCATTTACATACAGAGAGCTAAACCCGGGAGTATCCATAATATAGGAATCCGCATCCACCGGAAATAATTCCGTATGTCTGGTGGTGTGCTTTCCCCTCTCGATCTTGCTGCTGATAGCGCCCGTCTCCATATTGGCTTCGGGCTGAAGGATATTGATAATGGATGACTTGCCCACCCCGGATGGACCTGCGATGGCCGTCGTCTTTCCTCTTAGCACTTCCTTCACCTGGTCAATATTCTTATCTTTAAGAGCGCTGGTGAAAATCAATGGATACCCGCAGTTCTCATAGATGGCTTCCAGTTCCTTCACCTGCGGATCGGTTGCGATATCCTCTTTATTAAAACAGAGAATCACTGGTATCTCCTTACTTTCCATCATTACAAGAAAACGGTCCAGCAGGTTAAAATGCGGGTTGGGCCTTACGATGGCAAATACGACCAACGCCTGGTCGATGTTAGCGACCGCGGGACGTACCAGTTCATTCTTTCTTTTCAGGACTTCCGTGATGTTTCCCGTCTTCTGCTCTTCATCCAGCGCTTCTATAATTACATTATCCCCCACCAACGGCTTAATCTTCTCCTTGCGGAACGCGCCTTTGGCCTTACATTCATAAACACCGGATTCTACTACATGTACGTAGTAGAATCCGGCAATACCCTTTACTATCTTTCCTTGCATATATCTATCCTGTCTGCTTCTTTCGCCTCGGTTACTGGGTGCTTTCCGTCTCTCCGCCATCGGGCTGGGATGACTTGCTGATAACTATCAGCGTGACAGTGCTTCCCTCATCCACCTGTGTGCCAACGCCTGGATTACACTTAATTACCTGGCCTACCGTTCCTACAGTTTCAGAATCATACTTGATATCTGCTTTTAATCCGACACCATCTAATAAGGCTCTAGCCTCCTCAATCGATATGCCTGTAACAGGTGGAACACTTACCTTCTCCGGTGGCTTCGGTCCGCTGCTGATCGTCAGTCCTACGCTGGTACCCGGGGCAACCTTTTTGCCGCCCGCCACCGTCTGGGATACTACCTGGCCCTTCGGAACGTCATCATAATACTCATAGGTAACCGTACCTACCTTCAGTCCTGCGGCAGTAATAGCGTTCTGGGCATCTCCGTCCTGCTGGCCTACAACGTTCGGCACCGTCTTCTTCTCTGAGCCTTTGCTCACCTTCATGACAATCTCCGTGTCCTTGGTAGCCCTGGCATTCGCCGCAGGCGTCGTGCCAATGACATCTCCCTCGGCAACGGAATCGCTGTATGCAAAATCCGATGTGATCTTCTCAAACCCGGCATCCTCCAGCGCCTTCTGAGCCTCGCTCTCACTCATATTGCTGACATTCGGTACTGTGATCTCATCTCCCACAAGGCCGGAACTTACCACTACCTGAATGGTCGTATTCTTGGCAACCCGCTTGCCAGCCTCCGTCTTCTGCTTGGATACCGTGCCTTCCTCATACTTCTTGGATTCTTCTCTGGCAACGACTTTGAAGCCCAGTCCCTTTTTGTTCAGGGTCTTCTTCGCCTCGTCTTCCGTCATTCCCACTACATTTGGCACCTTCACCTTTGTCTTCTCATCGGTATCAACCGTATCAATGCCAAATCCGCCTTTAAATATGCCGGCTGCTTTGCCGATGGCAAATACCAGGATGAACACGATAATAATCGCTACCACGATGGTCAGGATCTTCATAACCTTCTTCATGCGCGGGTTTACATCATCGGAACTCTTGCCCTTCTTTCCTTTTCCGCCGTACTCCTCATCGTCATCATACTCATCGTACTCGTCGTCATCTTCGTCGTACTCGTCAAATTCCTCTTCGTCGCCATATTCATCTTCATCATACTCGTCAAATTCCTCTTCGTCATCATAAGAACTGCGGATATCATCCAATTCTTCATCTGTTATAATAACCGTATCCGCGTTACCCAGTGGCGGAATTACCACAAAATCACCGTCCGGGTCTACCAGAGAACGTTTCAAGTCCTGAATCAGCTCACCCGTATTCCTGTATCTTCTCTCCCCATTCTTCTGAGTACATTTCAATATAATCTGCTCCAGGCTGTACGGTATGTCCGGCACGATCTCTGACGGAGGGGTAATCTCCTCCTGCAGATGCTTGATTGCCACGGAGACGGTAGAGTCGCCGTCAAAAGGCACTTGTCCCGTAACCATCTCATACAGGGTAATGCCGATTGAGTAGATATCGCTCTTCTGATCGCTAAATCCGCCTCTTGCCTGCTCCGGAGAGGTATAATGCACAGAACCCATTGCATTGGAACTGATCGTATTGGATGTCGTGGCCTTTGCAATACCAAAGTCCGTTACCTTTACCTTGCCGTCTTTTGATATGATAATGTTCTGCGGCTTGATATCTCTATGGATAATGTTGGCTGCATGGGCTACGCCGATCCCGGTACACATCTGGATCGCGATGCTTATGGTTTCTTTATGGGAAAGCCTTCCCTTCTTATCTATATATTCCTTCAGCGTAATTCCTTCCACGAGTTCCATAACCATATAGTAAAGCCCGCGGTCCTCCCCAACGTCATACACATTTACCACATTAGGGTGTATCAGCCCGGCTGCCGCCTGGGCCTCAGAACGGAATTTGCGCACAAAATTCTCATCTTCCTTAAATTCCTTTTTCAGGACCTTGATTGCCACGTAACGATTGAGCATATGGTCTTTGCCTTTATAGACATCGGCCATCCCCCCTGCTCCAATCTTACTTATCACTTCATACCTTTTACCAAGAATAATACCATTTTTTACCATATACTCACCTCATCCGCAAGTGGCTCCGCTATAACAACCCCTATGTTATCTCTCCCGCCATTGCTATTTGCCTTCTCAATCAACATCTGTACTGCCTCTACCACATCCCGGGAACCCTTGACGATATTGAACATATCTTCATCTTCCACCATGTTGCTGAGTCCATCGGTACACATCAAAATGACATCCCCTTTTTTCAGGCGGTATTCATAGATGTCTGCCTCCACATCTTCCTTGACTCCAATGGCACGCGTTATAATATTCTTATCCGGGTGATTCTTGGCCTCTTCGGCCTTGATGCCTCCAAGCCTTACCATTTCCTCTACCAGGGAATGATCCTTGGAGATCTGCCGGATCTTATCGTTGATCAGATATAGCCTGCTGTCTCCCACATTGGCAAAATAAAGCGTATTGCCTACCACAGTGGCTACTACCAGTGTCGTGCCCATGCCTTCCAGCTTAATGTCTGTAGATGCTGCCTCAATCAGCTTATGATTTGCAATGCCAACGACGTTGCGCAAGATCTCCTCCGGCTTATCCAAAGGCGTATCCTCTAATTCCTCCCGCAATACCTTCACCGTATATTTGGACGCGAAGTCTCCAGCCTTGTGGCCGCCCATTCCATCGGCAACCGCAAGGAGATTCGGGAATGGCCCGATGGGCTTATCCGTCACATATACGTAGTCCTGGTTTATCTCGCGTTTTCTCCCAACATCAGTCATTGCATATATCTTCATCTGGTTCTCCTTCATTCGCGGCCGTATGGCGTCTGCGCAGCTGGCCGCAGGCTCCGTCGATATCCGAGCCTCCCTTCTAATAGTAACATTAATTCCGTTTTTTTCAAGTTTATTTTTGAATTCAAGGGCATTTTTCCTGTCCGGCTTCTTGAAGTCCCGCTCCTTGATCGGATTCACAGGAATCAAATTCAGATGACAATTTCGCTTCCTCAATATGGAGATCAGTTCCCTGGCATCCTCCATCTGATCGTTCACGCCTTCTACCAGACTATATTCAAAGGTGATCCGCCTCCCCGTCTTTTCAAAATAGTAATCGCAGGCAGCCAGGACTTCCGGAAGCTCGTATCGGTCTGCCACCGGCATCAGCCTCTTACGCTTCTCCTGGGTCGACCCATGCAAGGAGAGGGCAAGCGTGATCTGAAGACCTTCATCCGCAAGCCTCTTCATATTCGGAACAATGCCGCAGGTGGAGGCCGTGATGTTGCGCTGGCTGATATGTAGTCCATGCTCATCGCTCAGTATATGGATGAATTTCACGAAGTTATCATAATTATCCAGCGGCTCCCCAGTACCCATGACGACTACATTGGATACCCGCTCTCCCGTCATCTTCTGAATCTGATATATCTGCCTGAGCATCTCGGAAGGAGCCAGGCTTCTTTCCAGCCCTCCGATGGTGGAGGCGCAGAACCGGCATCCCATGCGGCATCCGGCCTGAGACGAGATGCATACGGAATTGCCGTAGTTATACTTCATCAGCACGCTCTCAATCATATTGCCATCGCACAATTCAAACAGAAACTTTTCTGTAGGATCTACCTTGGAAATCTGATGGTCAATCATCTTGACTTTTGCAATCTCATACTCTTCCTTCAACTTTTCCCGAAGCGCCTTTGAGAGGTTGGTCATCTCATCAAAACTCTCTGCGAGCTTTACATGCAGCCATTCATAGATCTGAGTACTGCGGAAAGCCTTCTCTCCAATTCGTGCGATCTCTTCTTTCAATTCTTCAAAACTATAAGAACATATATCTTTCTTACTCATCATTCTCCCTCTGGAACATGGCGATATAGAATCCATCCCCCGGATCCCTTCCGGGAAGCATCTGCTTCTGGCGGATCAGGCGGAACTTGGGATCTATTTCCTTTAACCATCTTGCATTCTCTTCATTCTCGTCTCTGCTGATCGTGCAAGTGCTGTATAGAAGTTTTCCGCCAGGCTTTACGTACTCCTTAACGACTTTTAGCATACTGCGCTGCAGCGATGCCAATTCCTTCTGCATCTCTTCTGTCATCCTGCTCTTCAGATCCGGCTTTTTCCCCAGCACGCCCAGGCCAGAACACGGCAGGTCGGCTATGACGATATCCGCTTTTTTAATGGATGCTTCATCTCGAACCGTGGCATCCTTACAGACTGCTTCTATATTATGAAGGCCGCTCCTTAAGATATTCTCCCGGATCAGCCCTACCTTATACTCCGTCAGATCCCTGGCTTCCACATGACCGGTTCCGGCCAGTATTTCCGCCAGATGGATGGCCTTTCCTCCCGGCGCCGCGCACACGTCAATGATATAATCGTCCGCCTTAGGCGCTGCCCACCGGGCTACCTGCATCGAACTGATATCCTGCACTTGGTAGTACCCCTGGCGGAAACTATTTAATCCTGCCAGGTGGTCATATCCCGATAAGTATAGCGCATAAGGGACGGCTGGCTCCTCTTCCACCGTAACGCCTTCTTCTTTTAGTAGTTTCAGCAGTTCTTCTTTTGTAATCTTTTCCAGATTGCATCTCACCGTGATGGGCTTCTCTTTCAGGAACTCTTCTGCTATCCTCTTTACCGTCTCTTCATCATATGATGCAAGCCACTGCTTTAGGATCCACTGGGGCAGGCTGTAGCGAATCTCCATCCACGCAAGCCTGTCTTCCTCGGAAGGATACGCGACGGATTCCAGATTACGGCTCACACTCCTTAACACCCCGTTTACAAATCCTTTCAACGTTGAAAATCCGCGTTTTGAAGCAAGTTTTACTGCCTCGTTTAAGACAGCGGAATCCGGCACGCTATCCATATATTTTAACTGGTATACCGCGCTGCGTATGATCGTCCTGATGACAGGCTTCATTTTCTGAACCTTAACTTTGGAAAATTGATTAATGATATAGTCGATTTCTATCATATGTTCAAGCGTGCCATTTACCACTCTCGTGATAAATGCACGCTCTTTCTTATCAAGATACTGATATTTGTCTAGAACATTCTTAAGGGCAATATGACTATATTCCCCGTCTCTTGTGATCTGAAGCAGTATATCAAGCACGAGTTCCCGCCCGTTTACAGATGCTGCCATTCTTCTTCCTCCATCTAATCCCTTCTGCTGTTAGCCAGCAGTATAATACGCAGAAGCTGCAGGATTGCAGAGGCTGCGCCTGCCACATACGTCAGAGCCGCCGCAGAGAGCACCTTTTTCGTAGCATCTACTTCATCCTCATATAACATGCCGCTGCTGCCCAATATACGGATGGCCCTGCTGGACGCATTGAACTCCACCGGCAGAGTGACAATCTGGAACAGTACTGCCAAGGAAAAGGCTATAATTCCCAGATTCAAAAACAGCATGGACGACCGGCTGCTAAAAAGCAGGCCGATCAGGATCAGCGGCCATGCTATCGTGCTTCCAAAGTTCGCCACCGGCACCAGCGCCCCGCGGATCTTAAGCGGCGCGTACCCTGTGGCGTGCTGGATTGCATGCCCGCACTCATGTGCCGCAACACCCACTGCCGCCACGGATGTAGAATTATAGGTGGCATCCGACAACCGCAGCACCTTGGTTCTCGGGTCATAATGGTCTGTCAGATCTCCGGAAATATGCTCGACTCTTACATCATAGATGCCGGCCCCTCTTAAGACCTGCTCTGCTGCTTCTCTTCCCGTCATGCCGGAATGATTCCTGACACGGGAGTATTTATTAAATGTCGACTTCATCTTGGAAGAAGCCAACAGACAGATGATCACGCCTATAATGACCAGCATATATGTTGGTTCAAAAAACATAGGATAATACATACTTTATACGCCTCCTGCTTTTAAAAAATATATTTGTTATTATATATGAAAACCCGGCAAAAAAACGTCTTTTCATACAAATTTAACAATTATTAATGATTTCCTCAGATATTGGAGGCCAACATCGACCCTTCTTCCACCTGGTAGCCTCTCAGAAACGCGTCTGCCTTCATCCGCTTCTTGCCTGGGATCTGCAGTTCCAGGATTTTCAGAAGTCCCGCTCCTGCCTGTACCAGGAATCCGTCTTTTTCTATTTTTACGATGGTTCCGGGAGCCTTGCCCGTCTCGCCTTCCATGACTTTTGCCTCCCAGATCTTCATGACCTTGCCATTCCAGTCCGTATAGGCGCTGGGCCACGGATTCAGGCCTCTGACCAGACGCTCGATGGATAAGGCATCTTGGGTCCAGTCGATGCTGCCCAGTTCCTTCGTCAGCATCCTTGCATACTCCGTGGGACTTTCTCCCTGCTTCTCTCTTACGGCGCTTCCATCTTCCAGCGCCTTTAAGGTGCGCACGCAGAGCCTGGCGCCTGCCTCAGCCAGCTTGTCATGCAGGCTTCCTCCGGTCTCTTCTTCGTCCAGTATCACCTCTTCTTTTAAAAGCATATCCCCGGTATCCAGTCCCTCATCCATCTGCATCGTAGTCACCCCGGTGACCTTCTCCCCGTTGATGACTGCCCACTGGATCGGCGCGGCCCCTCTGTACTTGGGCAGGAGGGACGCATGGACGTTGACGCAGCCATAAGGCGTCATCTCAAGAATCTCTTTCGGAAGAATCTGCCCGAAGGCAATGACTACCATGATATCCGCCTCATATTTCCGAAGTTCTTCTACGCACTCCGGCGCACGGATCTTTTTCGGCTGGAATACTGGAATCCCATACTCCAGCGCCATCTCCTTCACCGGCGGATACTGCATCCTGCCGCCTCTTCCTTTTGGCTTATCCGGCTGCGTGACTGCCAGCACCACCTCATGTCCGGCCTCTGCCAGGGCTTTTAACGTTCCCACAGAAAACTCCGGCGTACCCATGAATATGACCTTCATCTAAACTTCCTCCTCATAATTCACGTCGTGCAATTCTCCTTCTACCAGATCGACATACATCTTTCCATCCAGATGGTCGATCTCATGACAGAACGCTCTCGCAAGAAGTCCTTCGCCTTCTAATTCAATCTCTTCCATGTCTTCATTCAATGCCCGCACCTTCACATAATTCGGGCGCGTCACCATTCCTGACTTGCCAGGCACGCTCAGGCACCCTTCTTCCCCGGACTGCTCGCCGGAGGTCTCTATAATCTCTGGGTTAATGAGCACAATGGGGCCTTCCCCCACATCGATTACCACGATTCTTTTAAGCACGCCCACCTGCGGCGCTGCCAATCCTACGCCAAGCGCCTCATACATAGTATCCAGCATGTCATTGATGAGTACTTTGGTCCTTAATGTTATCTTCGTTACTTCCTTGCATGGTTTTGTCAAAACCTCGTCTCCGATTTCTCTGATCTTTCTCGTTGCCATACGCTTCTCTCCTCTAAAATACATTCATGGGATTAAAGTCGAACTGAATTCTCAGCGACTGAAATCCTTTATTGATTTCTATATACTGCTCCATCCGGTTTTTCGCCTCTACCAGCCTTTTATAGTCCCCGCCTTTTAAGTAGAGCACTCGGCGGTAGGCATCGCTCACCTTTGCCACATTGGGGCTGGCCGGGCCGATAATCTGAAGTTCCTTATCCTTATCCGCAAGCTGCGCGAATTCCTTCAAATATCTGGCCGCCGTCTCAAGCATGCTTTCATCCGCCCCTGTCATCAGCACTGCAAGAAGCTGCTCCACCGGCGGATATCCCATCAATTCCCGGTAATCCATCTCTTCTTTATAGAATCCTTCATAATCCTGGGCCGCTGCCATCTGGATGCTGTAGTGCTGGGGGCTGTAGGTCTGGATTATGACTTCCCCTTTGCCTCTTCCTCTTCCGGCCCTTCCGGCCGCCTGGGTCAGAAGCTGGAATGTCCGCTCGCCTGCCCGGTAATCATTGGAATACAAAGACATATCCGCTGCCAGGATTCCAACCAAAGTAACATTAGGAAAATCATGGCCTTTGACGATCATCTGGGTACCGATCAGAATATCAGCCTCTTCATTAGCGAATGTCTCCAGAATCTTTTCATGGCCGTCCTTGGCCTTTGTGGTATCCATATCCATCCGAAGGGCCCTGGCGCTTGGAAACTGCCGCTTCACCAGTTCTTCAACCTGCTGTGTGCCTGCCTTGAAGCCCCCGATATACGGTGAGCCGCAGGAAGGACACAGATTAACTTGGGGTTCTTCGTATCCACAGTAGTGGCAGACCATCTTCCCATTCTTATGCGCCGATAAGGATACATCGCAATGAGGACATTTTACTACATATCCGCAGGCTCTGCAAGAAACAAAGCCCGCATATCCTCTTCGATTCAAAAAAAGCATGATCTGCTCCTTTTTCTTAAGCCGCTCCTCCATCAGTTCTTTCAGATGGTCGCTTAAAATAGAACGGTTGCCTGCCTTCATCTCCTTACGCATGTCTTCTACGTACACCGCAGGCAGTTCCCGGAGCGTAGCCCTGTTCTTAAGTTCCAGCATCTTGATGCGTCCCCTCTTGCAGCCATAGAAGGCTTCCAGCGATGGAGTAGCCGAACCCAGCACCACGCTTGCGCCTTCCATCTTTCCCCGCATCATGGCAGTCTCCCTGGCATGGTATCTGGGAACCTGCTCGCTTTTATAGGTGGTCTCATGCTCTTCATCAATGACGATCAATCCCAGATTGGGAAATGGCGTAAACAAAGCGGAGCGTGGGCCGATCATTACGTCAACCTCTCCTGCCTTCACCCGTTCCATCTGGTCAAACCGCTCTCCCTGGGACATCCTGGAATTCAAGATGGACACCCGGTCGCCAAACTTCCCATAGAACCGCATGACCGTCTGATACGTAAGGGCGATCTCCGGGATCAGGACGATGGCCTGCCCGCCTTCCTTCAGCACTCTGTCAATCATCTCCATATAGACTTCTGTCTTGCCGCTTCCGGTAACCCCATATACAAGATAGTTTTCCCGCTTTCCCTGTCTATAGTCATCCCAGAATACGCCGATGGCATGCCGCTGCTCATCCGTAAGCCTGACTTCTTTCCTTTCCCGCACTTTGTGCTTTACAGGATTGCGAAATACCTGTTCCGATTGAAGCGCCACGATCTTCTGTTCCTCCAGCGCTCTTACCACTGCCCTGGTGATGTTCAGCTTCCTGGTCAAAAGTTCGTACTCCTGCTCCGGCTCATCCAATAAAGCCGCCAAAAGCCTGGCTCTGGCTTTTTGGTTCTTATGAAGGTAGACATCCAGCGCCTTTTTCCCAGCCTCTTCATCAAGCAGCAGGCGGATCCTCCTTTTTTCTTTGACACGTTCCGTACGCTTGATGGGAATCACCGTCTTAAGCGCCTGTATCATGGTTCCCCCGTAATACTCCTTCATCCAGGCAGCCAAAGCCACCAATTTAGACTCGATCGCCACGCTATCCTTGACAATCCCGGCAACCGGCTTGATCTTTGCTACATCATACCCGGCTTCCCTGGAGAATCCGGTCACGTAACCCTTCGTCTCTTTATTGCCTCTTCCAAAAGGCACCACGACTTCCGTGCCAACCTTAAGCATCCCCTCGAGATGGGAGGGGATGCTGTATTGGAATACTTTATCCAGTTTTTCATGTGTTATGTCAATAATGATATCAGCGTACATCTAACTCCTCTAATATTTCCCGGATCAGGACGCGCTCATCCATATCATGCTTGACGCCCTTGATCTCCTGATAAGTCTCATGGCCTTTTCCAGCCAGAATAATAACGTCGCCCGGCTGTCCGTTCTCGATGACGTACTTGATGGCCTCTTTCCTGTCACAGATGGAGATATATTTCCCATCCGTCTTCTTCATCCCCACAATAATATCGTCAATGATGGCCTGGGGTTCCTCAAACCTCGGATTATCTGATGTGATAACCGTAAAATCGGAAAGCCGTCCTGCCACTTCTCCCATCTCATACCTGCGGGTCTTCGAACGGTTGCCGCCGCAGCCGAATACCGTAACAATGCGCTGCGGATGGTAATCCCTCAAGGTCAGCAGCAGGCTTTCCAGACTCATGGCATTGTGGGCATAGTCGATCATCAGCGTAAAGTCATCCGACACCTTTACCATCTCGATGCGCCCTTTTACCTTTGCCACTTTAAGCGCTGTCTTAATATTCTCCACAGGCACATCAAAATGCCTGCACACCGCGATAGCGGTTAAGGAATTGTAGACGCTAAAATCGCCCGGAATATCAATCTCCACATCAAAGTCCATCAGGCCGCTTACCTGATACTTAACTCCCAGATACCCAGGCCTTGAAATATGCTGCACGTCTGTAGCGCGAAGGTCTGCCTTCTCCGAGAATCCAAAAGTCTCCACTTTGCACGTGGCATTCTTAAATACGTCTTCATACCATCTGTCATCCACATTGGCAATTCCCAGATTGCACTGTGTAAACAGGATCCCTTTGCAGCGTTTGTAATCTTCGAAGTCCTTATGCTCGTTCGGGCCGATATGATCCTCCCCCAGGTTCGTAAAGATTCCAATCTCAAACTGGATACCGGCCGTCCTGTGAAGCATCAGGCCCTGGGAGGAAACTTCCATAACCACGCTGTCGCATCCGGCTTCCGCCATCTGCGCAAAATACTGATGGATCGTATAAGACTCCGGCGTCGTATTGTTCGCCGGGATGGCCTTATCCCCGATAATGGCCTCAATGGTGCCGATCAGGCCTACTTTATGGCCCACGCCCTCCAGGATAGACTTGACCATGTATGTGGTCGTAGTCTTGCCCTTCGTCCCGGTAATACCGATGACCTTCAACTTTTCGGCGGGATATCCGAAGTAGGCGGCGGACATAAGCGCCAGGGCGTACCGGGTATCATCCACGTGAATCACCGTAAGCCCTTTTGGCGCTTCTACCGGGCGTTCCACGATCACTGCCGCGGCCCCCTTCGCTGCTACATCGTCAATATATTTATGTCCGTCTGATACGGCTCCGCTGATGCATACGAAGACGCTCCCTTCTGTAACCTTGCGGGAATCATTGTTCAGCTGGGTCACCTCGACCTCATCGCTGCCCTGACGGACCTCGTATTCCAGACGTTCCAATAACTGTGTCAGTTTCATAAAAAAGCCTCCTAAAGATTTCATTCTTTCCAATATCCATGTTGCCATATAGCAACATTATACCATTATTTCCAGATGCCGCAAAGATTAAATTGTGCTCACATCATTGCAATGACTGTAAAAAAAGGGGGCTGGATTTTCCCCCCCCTTAATCGATCGGCGATAATACTGACAGAATCCTTCTCATCGAAACGCCGTAAAATTTATACTGATTCAGTCTGCCCCGCTTGAACGCGTACAGCGCCTGTTCTGCACAGTGGAACAACATTCTACTCCTTTGGCCGCAGAATTGTCAATCTAATCCACTTTCTTCCTTGAAGCCCTCTCCCACGACTTCATTGGACTCCATAATAATCGTAAATGCCTGGGGATCGATCTTATGGACCATCTTCTTGATCGTATACATCTGCTTGTTATTGCACGCGCACATTACCACGTCCTTCTCCTGTTTTGAATAACTTCCCATTCCTCTGAGAATCGTGGAGCCTCTGCCGGAATAGGCGTCAATGTGCTTTGAAACCTCCTCGCCATGCTCCGTCACAATAAATGTCATCTTGCCTTCGTCAATGCCATAAAGTATCCGGTCCATGACGATCGCCATGAGATAAGTAACGAGCACGCCATAGATGAACCCGTCCACATCCTTGAATACCAGGACGCTTCCCAGCACGATAGTAGCCACATCCAGCACGAACGTGATCATGCCCAGGGTAACATGCGGCTTTACCTTCTTAATCGCCACGCTGATGAAATCCTGGCCGCCGGTGGATGAGCCTCTCATAAATATCAGCGCATATCCTGCTCCGGACAGCACGCCCATACACAGCGCCGCCAAAAGTCTGCTGCCCTCATACACCGGGAGCAGCGGCGCGATATAGTCCATCAGGAGGGATGAGATAACCATGGACTTTACAGATTTGATAAAAAATCTCCTTCCCAGAAACTTATAGCAGAAGATTGCCACCGGAACATTTAAAAGAATCGTCCCGGCTCCCACCGGGAGCCCGATCAAATGATACATGATGATGGCAATTCCTGAGAATCCGGCTACCGGGAAATTAGCATTCAGCGCAAAGTTATAGATTCCTATGGCAATGATCATTCCAGCAAATAGATCCACAAGAATGTCCGTCCCCCATTCCTTCCAATTTATCTTTCCCATATCAAATACCTCCTTATCAGCCAAAAAAGAGCATCCGCAAACTATAAACTTATAATTCGCAACTGCTCTTCTGATTATCAGTATATCGTTGAAATATTTTTCTGTCAAGAATGGGGACCCTTTGTGACGATATCTTTGCCGTACTTTTTACGGATCTGTTCCAGGGCAGTATTGATCTTTTCCTTCTTTTCTTTTTTCGGATCCGCCTCAAAGCGAATATCAAATAAGCTAAGCTGCACCGGCTCTCCCTCCTCTGACAGTTTGGAACTTCTGATTCCAAGAAGCCTTATGGGCTCCTGATTCCATAATTCCTTAAACAATTCCCTCGCCACCTGGTAAATCTCCTGATCCAAATTCGTCGGCTTTTCCAACTGTCTTTGATGGGATACGGATTCAAAGGTGTGGTACTTTATCTCCACGCTTAGCATCCCCGCTTTCTGTCCTGCCTTTCGAAGCCTCCTTCCGACGCTTCCGGCCAGAGCCTTAAGCACCGCCTCCGCCTCAACCTGCGTCCTTGCATCCCGGGGAAGCGTGGTGGAGTTCCCGATTCCTTTTGCTTCTGCCTTCTCTCTTGCCACTTCGGAGTGATCGATACCGTTGGCAAATTCCCAGAGTTTTCTGCCGTGGCTCTTCAGATGCAGTTCCAGTATCTTCAGATCCGTGCATGCCAGATCGCCAATGGTACGTATGTCCAGTTTCTCTAACGTCTCCACACTGGAACGCCCTGCCATATACAGTTCCCTCACGGGAAGCGGCCACATCTTCACCTGGACCTCCTCCGGGAACAGCGTATGCACCTTGTTGGGCTTCTCAAAGTCCGAAGCCATTTTTGCCAGCAGCTTGTTGGTCGATATGCCGATATTGACGGTGAATCCGAATTTTCGGCATACCTCGTTCTTAATCTTAAGGGCGCCATCCACCGGAGACGCAAAGCGGGGCGCAATCTCCGTAAAGTCCATATAGCACTCATCCACGCTTACCTGCTCGATGTGGTCTGTATAGGTTCTTAAGAACTCCATCAGCATATTGCTGTATTGTCTGTACAGTTTATGGTCCGGCGGCCTCATCACAAGCCCGGGACATTTACGAATGGCATTCGCGACAGGTTCCCCTGTCCGAATGCCACACTGTTTGGCAAGAGGCGACTTGGCCAGCACTACGCCATGCCTTGACTTCTGATCTCCGCCGATGATGGCCGGAATCGTCCTTAAGTCTACCTCTCCTCCATTCTTTAATTCTTCTATTGTCGTCCAGCTAAGGTAAGCTGAATTCACGTCGATATGAAATATTATTGACACAATGACTGGCTCCTTGCCGTTAATCTGCCATCCTCCGCGTCTATTACAATGGTCTCCTGCGCGCCTACGTCTCCTTGAAGCATCAGCCTGGCCGCCAGGGTCTCTACATGCTTCTGCAGATAGCGCTTCAGAGGTCTTGCTCCATAGGTGGGGTCATAGCCGCCTTCTACCACGTAATTTTTCGCCGCTTCAGTGAGGGCAATGCAAATCTCTTTCTCCGCGAGACGCTGATTCACATCCGCTACTAACAAGTCAATAATGTCATAAATATTATCTTTCGTCAATGGCTTGAACATAATCATTTCATCCAGACGGTTTAAAAACTCCGGCCTGAAATGAGCCTTCAACTCTTCCATGACTGCCTGCTGGCTGTCTTCGCTGATATTGCCATGGTCGTCGATGCCGTCCAGCAGATAGCCGGAGCCGATGTTGGATGTCATGATCAGGATGGTGTTCTTAAAGTCCACCGTCCGTCCCTGGGAATCGGTGATCCGCCCGTCATCCAGCACCTGGAGCAGTACGTTGAATACGTCCGGATGGGCCTTTTCTATCTCATCGAACAAGACCACGGAATATGGCTTCCTCCGAACTGCCTCCGTCAGCTGTCCGCCTTCGTCATATCCGACATATCCCGGAGGCGCCCCGATCAGTCTGGATACGGAAAACTTCTCCATATACTCGCTCATGTCGATACGCACCATGTTGCTCTCATCATCGAACAGGCTCTCAGCCAGCGCCTTAGCAAGTTCCGTCTTTCCCACACCGGTAGGGCCAAGGAACAGAAATGAGCCGATGGGCTTGGTCGGATCCTTGATGCCTGCCTTTGACCGGATAATTGCTTCGGTCACCAGTTCTACCCCTTCATCCTGTCCGATTACTCTTTTATGAAGTTCATCCGCCAGATGCAGGGTCTTGCTCCGCTCACTCTCATTAAGCTTGGCGACCGGGATTCCTGTCCAGCGGGAGACGATTCTTCCGATCTCTTCATCTGTGACGCTCTCATGCACTAAGGAACGATCCTCGTCCTTAATCTTCGTCTCTTCCTCCTCCAGCTGCTTCTGCAGCTGAGGAAGCCTGCCATACTGAAGTTCTGCTGCCCGGTTCAGATCATAGGCCTGCTGTGCCTTTTCGATCTCTTTGTTCACCTGTTCGATCTTCTCGCGCAGCTTCTGTACCCGCTCTATGCCAACCTTTTCATTGTCCCATTGAGCCTTCTTTCCGGCAAATGTCTCTCTAAGTTCCGCAAGTTCCTGGTTCAAGTGCTCCAGACGCTCCTTGCTTAGGCGATCATCCTCCTTCTTAAGGGCCGCCGCTTCGATCTCCATCTGCATGATCTTGCGCTGCATCTCATCCAGTTCTGCAGGCATGGAATCCAGTTCCGTCTTGATCAGCGCGCAGGCCTCATCCACCAGGTCGATGGCCTTATCCGGAAGGAACCGGTCGGAGATGTAGCGGTCAGACAGCGTTGCCGCGGCGACCAGCGCTCCGTCGGTGATCTTTACGCCATGGAATACTTCATAGCGTTCCTTCAGGCCACGCAGGATAGAGATCGCGTCCTCCACCGTAGGCTCATCCACCATAACCGGCTGGAACCGGCGCTCAAGCGCCGCGTCCTTCTCGATATACTGACGGTACTCGTCAAGGGTGGTGGCACCGATGCAGTGAAGTTCTCCTCTGGCCAGCATAGGCTTGAGCATATTGCCGGCATCCATGGCTCCATCCGTCTTTCCTGCGCCCACAATGGTGTGCAGTTCGTCAATGAACAGGATGATTCTGCCGTCACTGTTCTTTACTTCTTCCAGAACTGCCTTCAGCCGTTCCTCAAATTCGCCCCTGTACTTGGCTCCAGCTACCAGAGCGCCCATATCCAGGGAAAATATGGTCTTATCCTTCAAGCCTTCCGGCACATCCCCGCGCACGATACGCTGCGCCAGGCCTTCCACCACCGCCGTCTTGCCGACGCCAGGCTCGCCGATGAGCACCGGGTTGTTCTTCGTCTTGCGTGACAGGATGCGGACCAGGTTGCGGATCTCCGCGTCACGTCCGATAACCGGATCCAGTTTCTGGTCTCTTGCCCTCTCCACCAGATCCGAGCCGTATTTGTTCAGCGTATCGTAGGTGTCTTCCGGATTATCGCTTGTAACCCGCTGGTTACCCCTCACCGTGGACAGCACCTGCAGGAAGTCGTCCCGCTTGACTCCCATCTCGCGGAAGATCGTCTTGACCTCCTTGTTCGGATATTTGATCATGGAAAGGAACAGATGCTCTACGGATACATACTCATCCCCCATCTGCTTAGCCTCGTCCTCGGCGTGGATCAAAGCCTTATTCAGATCCTGACCAACATACTGCTGGCCTCCCTGCACCTTCGTGCGCTTCCGGATAGCCTCCTCCACCCGGTTGACCATGGCATTCTTGTCTATACCCATCTTTTCCATCAACTTTAAGATCAGGCTGTCATCCTGTACCAGAAGCGCGTACAGCAGATGCTCCTGCTCGATCTCCTGGTTGCCATATTCCAGAGCCACCTTCTCGCAGTCTTGGACAGCCTGAAGTGACTTTTGCGTAAATTTATTTATATTCATAGCGATGAACCTCCTTCACCTAGAAATCCGCATTATTGTTGTTCTACTAGAACTATAACAATATTTATTAGCACTGTCAAGAGGTGAGTGCTAATTTTTTAAATAATTTTTTTGGAAACCCTCAAAAAGGCTTGATTTTACGGGCTTTTTCGGGCTTTCCAATTTTTTGATTTTTTCAAAAAATGGCTTACTACACCATTTTTACACCATTTTCGCGAAAACTACGAGCCATGCAGGGGGAATTTCAGGCTGCCCGATGGGAGTTTACTCACATGAGGGCAGACTTGAAATTACGCCTATAAGGCGACAGCCGCGACCGAATGAACGCAGTTCATGAGGTAGCATGGCGAGTAGTTCTGTAATCATTCTTTAGGAAATCTAAGTTAATTTACTACACCATCAAAAGCAGAAAAATCCGATTATTTTCATAATTTTCACTCCAAGGCGATCAAATATCTCTGATTTGGAGACTGAAAAGTCCGTCACATGATCTGAACCAAATCCATCTTCGCAATCTCTTTTTCAATCCTGGACCGGTCTGTGATATGGTTATAAACTTCCATTGTGACACTGATGTTCGCATGTCCCATCACATACTGAACGACCTTCATATCCAGATCTGTCTCTGCCATCCGGGTACAAGCTGTATGTCGGAGAATGTGGGCGGAGATGTGCGGCAGCTCTTCCGGCTTTCTCCTCTCCCGCTTTGCCCGCTCATTTTCTTCCTCATTATACGCCTTCACAATATCCCTAAGAATAAAGTTCACGGTAGTGGGCATCATAGGACGCCCGCTCCTGCTCATGAATACGAAATTCGAAAGCCCTTCGATTTTCACATCCCTTGGAATCCCCATCTGAAAATTCAGCCGTCTCTGAGTCTCAAAGGCTTTTGCCACCATTTTACTCATGGGAATCTCCCGGATCCCGGCTTCTGTCTTCGGCATGGTCACATGAAAATCACACCCGTCTCCATAGTTCTTATAGATCAGCTGATGATTCACGTATACGGTCCTGGTCTTCAGATCTACGTCCTTCCAGGTGAGTCCGATCAGTTCTCCGCATCGGAGCCCTGTTCCGATCATCACCTGCAAAAGAGGCAGATAGATATGGAATACCTCGCTGTTCTTTACATAGTTCAGCAGATTTTTCTGCTGGTCAAAGGACAGGGCGGTGCGTTTCTTTTCCGGTTCTCCATAATCTCCCAGCGTTCTCTTGGCCGGATTCTTCCGGATGATATCGTCATCTACAGCCACCTCAAAGCTCGGTAAGATCATATTATGGAGAAACTTGATGGTACTGTGGGAATATTTCTGTTTGCTCAGTCGGGAATAAAACAGGCGTACATGAGATGGTCTTACCTGTACCACTTTCATCTGTCCGAGTTCGTTCCTCACAAGACTGTTCCACATCCTTCTGTAATTGGCCTGTGTACTCTCTGCTAGTTTTCTGGTATCCATGTGGATCTCAAACAAATCATTGAGAGTCATGTTCTTGCATTGGGTATCGGTCAGAATTCCTTCGCTCTGGTCTTTCTCAATCTCTTTTTCTTTTTTCCTGAGTTCAGCCAGATCCGGAGAATAAACGGCCAAGCGTCTGCCGGTCCGTTCATCTTTGTACCGGTACATATAGAGTCCATCCTTGCGCTGGGATTCCCCGGTCCTCAGATTTCTTCCTCTATTGTCTTTTCTTGCCACAAAACCATTCCTTTCTCTAATTTCCACACCTCCCTGTTGTGGGGAATGGTCTTGTCCTGTCTATGAAAAGTATAGCACAAAACCAACCCCACGCACATCCGTGTTGCTCTATTCCGCTATTGCTTCCAGGTATTTTTCCACTTTCTGTACGGAATACAATACCCGGCGGCCGATGGTGATCCGGGCTCCCGCATCTTCCGCAATCTTCCTTGCAGTCATCTGTCCGCAAGAAAGCATAGCGGCCAGACCTTCAATATCCACTGCCAGACGGCAGCTGCTCTCTCTTTCTTTTGTCTGTCTCATTTACCTCATCTCCTCCTTTACTCTTTTCTGCATCCGTCCCAGCTTTTCCTGAGCTGTACGTTTCCGAAAACTCTCACCTTTAAACTGAACCGGCACGCACATCTCCAGCAACCGGTCATAAATCCTGGCATGTGCTATATCCTGCGGATTCTTTAACTCCTGCAGCGTCAGATTTGTCGTCACAATCAGGGGCTTCCCGCTCCGATATCTTCCGTCAATCACCGCATAGATCTGTTCCAGTCCGTACTCTGTTCCCCGCTCCATTCCAAAATCATCCAGAATCAGCAGCGGAACTCTGCACAGATTTTTTATGTATGTGTTCTTCTCTGAAAAATTAGCAGACAGATCATTCAGCACTTCTGCAAAATTGTTCATACGTACTTCTATCTCCTGTTCCAACAGTGCATTGGCAATACAGCCCGCCAGAAAACTTTTCCCGGTTCCCACTGCTCCCCAGAAAAGGTAGCCTGTATTTTCCGCCTTCATTGTTTCCCAGTCTCTCACATATAGCTTCGCAATCATGGTATTTTCGGCAATTCCTTTATCATTCGCAAATGTCCATTTCTGCATGGATTTATTCAAAAAACAATGTTCCTTCAATTCTCTGACTACAGCTTCATGACGCTGCTGTTCCCGGTACTGTTCCTCCTCTTTTCTCTTTTGTCTCCGACACTCACATTCACGCGGATGTTTTTTTATTCCCAAAACTCCAATTTTCTCCTGATCGAAATAAGCCTCCTTCGGTTCATGGCATTGTCCACAATACAGGAGACCGTCTTCTCCGATGTAATCCTTCCCGGTTCTTTCTCTCGGCCGCATCATATTCTTTACTGTTTCTTCTACCATCTTGTTCATAGACTATCCTCCTCACTGCAGGTATAATCCGGAATGTTTTTTGCCGGGGCTGACCGTTCTGCCCATCTTCTCAAAGTAACAGCATGATCAGCATATTGCTTTCCACTGGAACGCATATAACTGGACAGTTCCTCGATCAGCCTGTCTATTTCCCGGATCTCCTGTTTCAATTCTCCATATTCTGTTTCGGAGAGAAACACATTGTGATATTCGCCATAGGCAGAGCGCGCTTCTCTCTCTTTATTTGTTTGACTATATATCAAGTAACTATTATTTAAGTAATTAGGGGATACTTTTCTATCCATCACAGGGACAGGTTTCTTTCCCTCATAAGTATCATTTTCTTTCCCTTTGAGGGACACTTTTCTATCCTTCACAGGGAAACTTTTCTTTTCCTCTGCCGGGATTCTGACATACAGCAGATTCAGTTTTGAAAATCCCTGTTTTTTTCTCACCAGAAGTCCGGCTTCTTCCAGTTCATTCAATGCCTTTTTTACAGTCATGGGACTCTTTCCAAGATCGTCAGCCAGATAAGCAATGGGATAAACCACAAAAATGTGGCCTTCCTCATCCTTCCACCCTGTCTTCCTGGAAAGACTCGCCCGATCCAGTAACAGAGCATACAGGACCTTGGCTGTCTGAGTCAGATCCATCCCCAGCAGAAACCGTGGGTAAGGAAGATATACCGGAATCTGGGTCTGATCCGTCATGTATACCATCTGATCTTTATTCTTCACATCCATCCTTTTGTTTCTGTCTGATCTTCCGCCGGCGGCTTCGCTTGGATTCATAACAGGGGCAACAGACAATCACAGTCCGGAAACTCTGCTTGCAGTTTCCAACACATTTCCGGCAAGTGTCATTGTGGGCAACCCGCCCTCTTTCATTGAGAAAAAAGGCCATTTCCTGTTTTCTTTTCTTGCTCATTCTCGGCACAGACATTCCTCCTTCCTGCCATCCTGCCAGTGTCCGGCACAGGACAGCGAAATATGGTCACGTTTCGGTATCATTTTTTGCATTTTTTGCCCTTTACGACAGGCTTTTTTGATCTCAAATATATTTGCCTGGGGTTTATCCTATCTGACGGCAGAAAACGCTGTTTTGTCATGTTTCGGTATCGTTTTGAAACAATTCATCTGGACTACTTTAACTACCCCGATAATCCCGTTCAAAATCCCCTGCCATCTTCAACACTTCTTCCCTGAGTGCGAACAATTCTGCGATGCAGTGACGGATTTCATCCTCCATAGCCAGTGAACGTTCCCCACCCGTATTGAAGTACCGTGCGATCTGATTCAGGTTCACACCGATCTTTCCATACGCACCCACCAGACTTCGCAGTTCTTCCATATCGGCGACCACTTCTACCCGATGCACAATCTCCTTTTCCACCAAAAGTTTCCGCAGGCATTCGGATCTGGACACCCCAAGGATTTCTGCCTTCTTGTCCAGAAGTTCCAGCTCAATATCCGAAAGCCGGACTCCCACAAAATGCGGATGGTTCAGTTCCTGTTCCATTCTTCTTTTTCTCATGACTTCATCTCCTTTCTTCTTTCAGTTACTTCAGTAACACCACAAACAGGAGAACCGGCAGTCCTGCCGGAATCTTCTTTTTGTGCTGCGTCCCACTTTCCAGTGGACGCCAATATCTGCCAGATCGGCAGATCATCGAGGGTATGGGGGTGCTGCAGGTCCGGTGGACCTGCGTTTAGCACCGACCGAAGCGGAGCGGAGACCGAAATCCCAAGCAAGAGCCCTACACAGGAAAACACGATAGTGTATTACGGGGTGGATCTTGCTCTGGAAAAATCCCCATCAAGAGCTCAACCTGTAAGTTAGAGGACTGCCAGGAATGGCATAACCGCTTAACACGGGTGGATCTTGCTCTATAATATTTCCCCCCTCACTTAACGTAACCGGGAGCGGCTATTATACAGGGTCAAAAAGAAATAAATTTTATTCTTATCAACCAGATCCGCTCTTATCTTTTTTGTTCTTTAAAGATCCCCTCACTTAACCCAATCGTCAGAGGCAGAAATACAAGGCGATTCGAAAAATCTGTTAATTTTCTGCTTCAAAAAAGATTTCCCCTCACTTATAGAAAGGAAATTCGTGGATTATACAGTGTGTGGAGACAAAGTTTTTAATAAAGTGCATAAAAAAACATCCCGTCTTTTTTGACCGGATGCCAGATTTTAATTCATAGATTTCTGTTATAAAAACCTGCTAACAAAAGTCAAGTATTTTTTGGCAGGTTTTTTAAATTATTTAAC
>ENA-OPTX01000027-OPTX01000027.1-human-gut-metagenome-genome-assembly--contig:-NODE-27-length-101760-cov-39.172735_pt1 | contig 101760 bp, 101 predicted proteins | sample MGYA00241465_ERZ501922 | MGnify/ENA primary metagenome ERZ501922 (study PRJEB25962, sample SAMEA2042399) | human gut metagenome | biome: human gut; feature: human-associated habitat; material...
ACAGTTCGTTGCAGCAGCAAAGGTAAATGGTTCAATGTATGGTATTGGTGATTATAGGTCTCATGCTACTATAGCTAGAATGTTTTGTGCTTACTATAAGACTACTAATATTAGTACAAGTAATAGTGCTATTCCTTGTTCAGGAGGTACTAAGAGATATAACTACGGTTGGACTGGTGGTACAAAGGCTTTAGGTAATAGAGATGGGAAAGCAGCTGTAAATAATGATACTGGATACTACTCAACTAACTTCTTAGGACTTGAAGACTGCTATTACAGTAAGTGGGAGTTTGTACAAGGAATAAACATTTTAAAAGGTAAATACGTTGTATATGACGGAGGTTCATTCCCAGATAAAGATGTAGCAGAGCTTGAAGCAGCAGGTGCTACTAATATCAGAGTTGTAGGATATGCACCTAATCCAGCTGCAACAGAAGCATATAATGGATGGACTAAAGCCGTAGCTCAAGGTAAATATGGTGATGTAGTTCCTACAGCACATGGTGGATCTGAAACTACTTACTATTCCGATTATAGCTGGTTTAATCCAACAGCAAATAGAATCTTCCTACGGTCGGGTTGTTCGGCTAATGGTTCTCGGTGCGGGGTCTTCGTGGCTTATGCTAATGGTGCGTCCTCGTATTCGTGGCCGAATGTCGGTGCAAGATTAGCCTTTTATGGTAAGATTGTTGTAGTTGATTCAGATACATTTAAAAAAATGCAGGCATAGTCCTGAATAATATAGATAATTAAATATTAATAACAAGGGCGGGATCTAAAAGAATTACTATGAGATGACTTTATAGTAAGACTGCTGTCACATTATTTCATACTTGAAAAACAGTCAGGTAATTCAGATAATGGTTCTCAATGCAGAGTCTTCATAGCTAATGCTAATAATGCATCCTCGAATTCATAGACGAATATCAGTGAAATTTTGGAACTAACAGATACTTTCAGATAATTACAAAAATGTTTGTTGAACTTAGATCAGCCTTACCTCTAGGTAAAAGATAACAGGTGCTTTGAAGAGACCCTAGTAGTATTGGGCGAACGGGTCTTACCACCAAAATAGCTTATGAAAAGAATAGGCAATTTATTTAACAGGATAATATCATATGAAAATCTGGTCCGGGCTGAAAAGAAGGCTAGGCTAGGTAAAACTAAAAGATACGGCGTTAAAAAATTTGACAGGAATCCATATGAAAATCTGGTCCGGTTACAAAAAGCATTAATTGAAGATACTTATCGTACTTCGGAATACTGCATATATACAATCATCGCCGATCGTGGTAACAAAGAAAGAGAAATATATAGGCTACCGTATTATCCAGACAGAATAGTCCATCATGCTATAATGAATGTTATAGAACCTTACCTTGTTAGTAGATTTACTGCAGATACCTTTAACTGTTTAAAAGGAAGAGGTATTCATTATGGAGTAAAGAGATTAAAAAGAGATTTAAAAGCTGATAAAGAAGGCACAAAATATTGTTTAAAATTAGATATTAAAAAGTTCTTTCCTTCTATAGATCAAGATGTGTTATACTCACAATTTGAAAAGGTATTTAAGGATAAGAAACTATTAAGATTATTACATCATGTAGTTTATTCTACACCAAAAGGTTTACCAATTGGAAATTACATATCTCAATTTGCAGCAAATTTGAATTTGACTTGGTTCGATAGGTGGATTAAACAAGTATTAAAAATAAAATATTATTACAGGTATTGTGATGATATTGTTATATTACACCCAGATAAAGATTACTTAAGATATTGCTTACAAGAGATTGAAAAATATCTAGCTGATAACTTGAAATTAAAAGTAAAACGTAATTGGCAGATATTTCCTGTAGAAGCAAGAGGTATAGATTTTATTGGTTATGTATTTTACCATGATCATACTTTACTCAGGAAAGATATCAAAAAGAAGTTTATTCATAAATTAAGTTATAAAAGTAATAATAAGAGGCTAGCATCACTAGCAGCTTATTGGGGATGGTGTAAATATGGAAACTGTCATAATTTATGGTATCGCTTTACGAGATCTTATAATTTTAAAGATTATAGACAAAAATTATTAAGTAGTTATGGAATTAAAGAAAGTACAAGGTGATCATATACCTGAAGTAATAGAATACCTAGGAATGAATGAATGGGCAGTTAGATGGGATATTGAAGAAATTAATTCTGAAGATATACATGGTTATGCTTATTATGAATTAAAATTCAATGAAGAACCAACTTATGATTCTTTCGTAAGTAAGGTTATCAGAACTAGATATAGTGCAGATGAGGAAGCAGCATTAAAATCTAATATGGTTGAACAATTCATGAATGGAGAAATAATGCGTAGTCGTTTTGAAGAATGGCAAGCATTTCAAAATTGTAGAGACAATGCAAAATCTGTTGGTAGACAAATATTTAATATCTAATTATGGTAATTAAAGTAAAAAATAATGGGGAATGGGTTAAGATACCATACCTGAGCTCGGATAACAATCCAATAATTCCAGAAGCTCCATTAGACGGTAAACAATATGCTAGACAAAGTGGTGAGTGGGCAGTAGTCAACATACCAGAAGTAGATTTTACTGAAATAAATCAAAAGATATCTCAAAATACTGCTGCTATTGCTTCTAATACTACAGCTATCCAAAGTAAAGTAGATAAGGTAGATGGATTTGGACTTAGTTCTAATGACTACACCTCTCAGGAGAAAACCAAGTTAGCTGGTTTAAGTAATTACACGTTACCTACAGCTTCAGACACAGTTAAAGGTGGTATTAAAGTTGGTTCAGGTTTAACTATGAATGGTGAAGTACTTAGTGCAACTGGTGGTGGTATGGCAGATTCAGTTGAATGGGATAATGTATTAAGTAAACCTGAATTTGCTACAGTTGCTACAAGTGGTGCATATGATGATTTAACTGGCAAACCAAGTCTAGCTAAAGTAGCCACTTCTGGTAGTTATACAGACCTTAGTAATAAACCAACTATACCTACTGTGGATGTAACAAAGTCTTATGTAGATACACAATTAGCTACTAAAGCTAATGCAAGTAATGTATATACAAAATCTGAAGTAGATAGTAAAGTTAGTAGTGTTTATAGAGTAAAAGGATCTGTTGCTAGTTATGCCAATCTACCTACTGTGGATGTAACAATAGGTGATGTTTACAATGTTAGTGATACTGGTGCAAACTATGTAGCTACATCTACTACACCAACATGGGGTAAGCTTAGTGAAACTGTAGATTTATCTGGATATGCTACCAATGCTGCAATGAACTCAGCATTGGGTAATAAAGTTGATAAAGTATCAGGGAAAGCTCTTAGTACAAATGATTATACTACAGCTGAAAAAAATAAATTAGCTGGTATTGCAGCTAATGCAAATAATTACAGTTTACCTGTAGCTACTTCATCTGTATTGGGAGGTGTTAAAACCAGTACTGGTATTACTAACTCATCTGGTACAATTAGTGTAACATATGGTACTGCAGCTGGTACGGCTTGTCAAGGAAATGATTCTAGACTAAGTAATTCTCGTCCAGCATCAGATGTTAGTGCTTGGGCTAAAGCTAGTACAAAACCAACTTATACTTGGACTGAAATTACAAGTAAACCTAGTTGGATTGGATCATCTAAACCTACCTATACTGCATCTGAAGTTGGAGCATTAGCAAGTGGAGGTACTGCAGTAAATGCATCAAAAGTTGCTAATTCGTTTATATTTAAAGTAGCAGGAGGAAGTACAGAAGGTACAAATTTGTATACCTTTAATGGATCTGCAGCTAAAACAATTAATGTAGTAGCTGGTAGTAATGTAACGCTTACTCCTACTTCAGGACAATTAAGTATATCTGCTAAAGATACTACGTATAGCGTTGCAACTACATCTGCTAACGGTCTAATGAGTTCTGCAATGGTAACCAAATTAAATGGTGTAGCCACTAATGCTAATAATTATTCATTGCCAACGGCAACCAGTTCTGTATTGGGTGGAGTAAAAACTGGAAGTAACATTACAAATTCTTCTGGAACTATTTCTTTAAGCAGTGGTAATGTGACTAGTGCATTAGGTTATACTCCTGTTAAAAATGAATCTGGTGTAGCAAGCATTAGAGTTATGACTCAATCTGCATATGATGCATTATCAAGTAAATCAGCAACAACATTATATATAATTACGGGTTAATATGATAAAGTTAGGAAGTACAGATATAATAAATGTAATGTTAGGAACAACTAAGGTTGATGCAATATTTCTTGGTAATACTAAAGTGTATCCAAGTCTACCTGTAGTAGAAGGAGTATATGTATATCACGTAGACAAGAAATTTTATACTTTTCTTGAATTTCAAAAACTATCCAACACTAATATATCACAAGTTCTTGGGTTTGCTATCGTGGATAGCAACGGTTCGTTTTTACTACCACCTAGACCAAACCTAACTAATGGTTATAGGTGGTGTCCTGAGAATTTTGATACTTTTATAGTACCAGATGTTGGAATTGGGGTTGATGATCTTAATGGTAGACAAAATACAGAAACATTACATAATACTTTTCATAATGTCGCTGGATCGAATGAGTATGCTGCTGGATATGCATATAGTTTTACTCCTGTACCGATTGGTACTAATTGGTATTTACCATCAATTGGTGAACTTATTATAATTCACATGTATATGTCAGAATTGAATGATTGGGTATTTGATACGTTTGGCTTTTCTTATTTTGGTTATAAGCCTATTTGGTCTTCCACACAACAAGATGCTACTACAGCTTGGCAATTAGACATTTCTTCTGGTGCATACAACGCAACAGCAAAGAGAACCCTTAATGCAGCACTCCCAGTAATTAAATTAGGTTAACAATAACCGCTATTACTTAGGATAGTGTCAATTTATATAGAAGAACTTTTGATGACTAAAGACGTTATAGCATCAATTCTCATATCAAAAAATACCAAACGCTAACTGAAGTAAAATTTGGTTAGCGTTTTTGTTTTCCTTTCATATCAATCTATTATGTTAAATAAAATTCATCAATATTTTTTATTGTCCCAAGGAGTATCTAGTATGAACTACTTTAAAGAACTATTTAATGATGGCCCAGCCAAATTTATCTCTTGCTTATTAACGGGAGCATTTAGTTGGGTGGCAGGTAGTTTTACGCCCTTATGGACAGTTCTATTTATCCTACTGCTAATTATATTAGTAGATGCTTATTTAGGGAGTAAGATAGCATTTAAGAATCAAAAAAAGTTTGAATCAAGAAGACTATGGAAAACCTTACGCAAATTTGGTTGGTGCGGTGCTATTATATGGTTTGCAAATCAAATAGATACTAGTATATTAGTATCTATAGATGCTCATCTAGTAGAATTCTTTGCAGGACTTATTGCTGGAGTAGAACTATGGTCAGTCATAGAAAACTTAGCTACATTATATCCAGATGGACCTTGGAAACTTCTAAATAAGTTCATACGTAAAAAAGGTGAAAAGTATCTTGATATTACTATAGATAGAGAAGATTTACCTAAGATAAGAAAATTGGTTAAAAAGATTAAATAGTGAATTTTATACATTACATAAAATTAGGTGCTGTACTATTGATAGCAGTTTTAGGTTTTGATAATTACAGACTAAATAAAAAAGTAGATAATCTAGATAATGCGTTAGCTAGAGCTTCTGTGAATTTACATTACTATGAGAGTGCTCTCTCAGGAATGGAAAAACAAAACAAAGTATTACAATTAACTGTAGATGACTTCAAGCATTCTGAAGATAGTTTAGTACAAGAACTAAGAAAACAATCTAAAGAACTTAAAATAAAAGATAAGAAATTAAAGGAAGTCGCATCAGTAGAAACTATTATTTCGGATACAATAACTCAAGAGATTCCAGTAGATAGGAATTTTACAGTAGAGTTAAAGCCAAATCAATTGACAACTATCAAAATAGAAAGAATAGACAGCATGATCACACATGTGCTGGATATAAAGAATCGTCAAGATCTATTTATATATGAAGAGAAAGTATGGCGTAAAAAAGGTTTCTTTAGACGCTTATTTACTTTAAATTTTAAGAAGGATATAATTCCTCATTATCAAATAGTTAATTCAAACCCTTTAATACAAGTAACAGATACAAGGGTTATCAAAATATCAAAATAATTGCAAAATATTTCAATTTAGTATTAATCAATAAATAAATTGAAACTATGCATTTGAACAAAATATTAGAACAAATCAAACGCCATCAATCTCCATCAGAGGCTATAGATAAATTATCTACTGCTTTAGAGAAGCATGAGGGTAGCTTATTGGAGAAAGGTTTCACTATTTTAAAGTCAGAATTGGCTGCAAATATGTATGAAGCTATTAATGGCCCTCACTTTGATGAGGAACATGCTCGCTACGCTGTAGAGGGTATGGAGAATGAGGATGGTACAAAAGGTCCTCATTGGACGGTTGAAGAGACAACGTCCGTTGCCAATCAAATGGGCATAAATTTAAAATCTGAAAAACATAACAAATGGGATTGGTATGTTGCCATGAATATGATCTATTCAGATTATTACAAAGCAGTCGTTGCTATGACTGGCAGCGCAAATACCAAACACTTCGCAGAATTGGCAAAAGCTTGGCTATGTGACAAAGACATTGACGAAGGTAAGATGTGGCACTATTATGTTTATCTAATGTGTGACGATGATGAAAACGATTATAAAGCATATGAACGTATGCACGGTAATCGTAACAGTTATTACAGTCCAGAGTATGAACATCGTATGGGTAGAGAAAGAGGGTATGACTATGAGGCTAGAAGCTATCAATATCCTTACTCTAGATATGATAGAGAAGAATTAGATCGTGATAGCAAACGTTACAGAGAAGATGATCGTGAACGCATGGAACGTGAAAGAGAAATGCGTGATCGTGGCTTGCGTAGTACAAGAGAAACTCGTAACACATCTGTTAGATATTTCTAATTATCAAAAGTAAATTTAAATCAATTAAAATAAAATTAAAGTTATGTTAGAAAACGAAAGAATTATTGTACAAGATCGTGGTGGTATTGATGCTGGTATCGCTGCGTTAATGCAGAATGCTAATAAAGGTTTTGACCCTGCTGCTTTAATGGCTATGATGAATAATGGTGGCTTTGGCGGTAACGGTAGTTGGTGGTGGATCTTCATCATCGTGCTCTTCTGGATGTGGGGCGGATGGGGTGGAAACGGCTTCGGTCGTGGAAACCAAGCAGAAACAAACTCTGATTTTGCAAGACTAGCCGCTATGGGTAACCAGAATAACAACACAGACCTATTGATGCAGGCCATCAATGGTAATAAAGATGCAATCAATACATTATCTACTAACCTGAATTGTGATGTTAAGTCAATTGACAACGCTTTGTGCTCTATCCAGAATGCAATTGGTAAAGTTGGTGGTGAAGTAGGTTTCTCTGCAGAGAGAGTAATCAACGCAGTTAACGCAGGTGACTGTAATGTTATCAAAGCTATTAGTGACTGTTGCTGCACAACTCAGCGTTCAATCGATGCAGTTAATTTGAACTTAACTCAGATGAATGCTGATAACAGATTGTCTATCTGTCAGCAAACTAATACTTTGCAGAACGCTATTACTTCAGGTTTCAATACCTTATCTAGTGAAAACGCTACAAGATTTAACATTCTTGGTGCTAAGATAGATGCTCAGACTCAGATTATCAATGACAAGTTCTGTCAATTAGAGATGAGAGAAATGCAGAATAAGATCGATTCATTACGTGAAGACAAAGCTGCTCTTCAATTATCTGCATCTCAACAAGCACAAACTGCAAACATTGTAAGTCAAATTAGACCTTGTCCGGTTCCTGCTTACTTAACATGTAATCCTTATGGATGTAATGGTGGGTTGAATGGATATGGTTATGGTTATCCTTATGGATACGGCGATAGCTGTTGCGCTTAATAAGAAAGGAGGCGATTATGTATCCTTTCGTATTTAATCCATTTGGTAGAAATAACACCGTAAATATTTTAGATCTAGTAATACCTAAAGTAAAAACTATAGCAATAGGCGAATCCACTGAAAATGTAGTATTAGGTATCTGTCCTAAAGTATGGTGTAGATTACCTAAAGAAGGTGTAATTGTTTTGGAAGTTAGACACACAGCAGAAGCTTCAGGAGCTAGTCTACCTGTATTTATCTCGGTTTCTGGTTCTGTAAGTACTGCTTCTAATACTCACAATATACCTTTAGTAAATGCTTCAAGTGCACCAATTACTGGTTCACAAGTTAGTGCTGGGAACAGATACATTGCATATTTTAATAAATGTGACAATGTAATACAGTTGATGAATTATACTCCTGCACCAGCTGCCTAAATATTAATCAAGATATATGGGCAGCTATGAGGGTTGCCCATATTCTTTAAACTTATAAAGATATGACATTCTCTCAGTTAACGTCGGGTACCAGAATACACGTACTCGAGATAACAGGTACTTTTAAAAAGAACACAACGTACAGTTTAGGAACGGTAGTCAGTGTATCAAAACCCTATGACGAACCAATGCCACCGACACAATTTCCGATGCCTATGCAAAATAGGCGTAAGCTCGTGGATCTAGTGATTTCGTGTGATGGTGAACAAAGAAAACTGTCAGTATCTGAAGATAAAACAATGATGACCGATTCAAACATTGGTCTTACTATAGCCACAGAAAAATCACAAATTATTAATATGGTTAGACAATCTCTAGAGGATTGTAGAATCAAGAAAGAGAGCTTAAGTAAGATTGATGAGGAGATGAGGAGATGTGAAGACATCTTAAAAATACTTAATGTAAATTCGGACATAACAACCAATGTGACAAAAGATTTCAAAGAACTTGATGAATTGAGAGCTGAAGTGAAAGAGCTTAAACAACTCTTACAAAATATTTCTACTGTTCGTCCGGAAGAAAACAATATCGATCCTCCTACTGAGGAAAAAGAAAATGAAATCTAAAACACAAAGGTTGGCTATTTAGTCAACCTTTTTTATTTTAAAATAATATGAGTACACTTTATAATAATAAATACGACATTCTAGCTAGTACAATTCAACCTAATCCTGCATCTGTTAAATATTGGGCAGATCTATCATCTAATCCAAATGGTGGGGATTTAAAGTATTTTAATGGTACTAAATGGGTTTTAGTTAATAATAAAGCTACTGAAGACATTTCTCAGATAAAGCAACAGATAGCGGATTTAGAACAAAACAAAGAAGATAAAGTTGAAGGTAAAGGACTATCTACTGAAGATTATACTACACAAGAGAAAAATAAACTTGCTAGTCTTCAGAACTATAATGATAGTGAAGTAAGAGAATTGATTTCAGCGTTGAATCTTAGATTAACCACTCTAAGTGAGGATCTTGAAAGTTTGGAAGCTAGAGTTGCTGCATTAGAAACACCTGCTGCATAAAATGGAATTAAAATTAAATAGAATCTTTCTTGGTAGCTCTGCAACTATTGGAGAGCTACTAGTCAATGATAAATATTTGTGTGACACCCTCGAAGATAGAGTAAGACCAGAAGGAGAAAAGGTTTATGGTAAAACTGCAATACCTGAAGGTACATACGAAATGGTATTATCGTATTCACCAAGGTTTAAGAAAATATTGCCGGAAATCCTTAACGTACCTAATTTCACTGGCATACGCATTCATTGTGGCAATTCATCTGCCGATTCCAGCGGATGTATTCTTGTAGGTACTTGGGATGGTGAAAAAGAAGATTGGGTAAGTGATTCTAAAGTTGCCTTTAATAAATTAATGTCCTTACTCCAGAAAGCTGCAGACAACAAAGAAAAGATAACAATAACAATTAATAACTCGTGGAAATGACATTTAATTCACTAAATACAATTATAGACGATATTTATAACATTCTGAGAGACAATAATGTGTCAGAAAGTGAGAATTTGTCACGTATACAGGTAGAACAGTGGATTCATCAATATAGGGCCTATTTAATTAAGCAAGATTTAGATAAAGGTCGAGATATTAATCCTAGCTATATACAGACATTAGGCCCATTACATATATCCAAAGTAAGTACATGTGGAGTACCTAATGGTTTTCATTATATATCAGATAAAGAATTACCTAAATTTATAGATTTGCATTTTGGTACTGGTCTAGTAGCAGTTAAAGATATGCATGGTAATCTGATTCAGGTTGGTAATGAAACAAAAGCTAAATATCAGGCAAGTAGAAAATATACATGTAATGATTATATCGCTTACTTAAAGAATAATCATTTATATTTAAATGGACCTGGCTTTCTAGAGTATGTAGAAATAGAAGGCATATTAGAAGACCCTACAAAAGCAGCAGATTGTTATGATTATGATGGTCCATATCCTATCCCTGCTAACATGATTCCTACTTTGAAGAACTTAATATTTAGCAAAGAACTAAATATAATGTTAACTGTACCTACTGATAATACAAATAATAGTACTAACGATGTAAAACAATAATGAATGGAAACTAAGTCATATACCGGAAAAGATTTTTATACTAGCTACTGTGATTACATAGAAGATAATCCATTATATCAAGTAGACTATAAAACGTTTAGAGGAGTAATTAATGATTACTTTAAATACTTGAGAGATGAACTAATAGAGAATGGTAAAGAAATAAAGTTACCATGTAGATTAGGTACATTAAGTGTAATCAAACATAAGCCTAAAGAGTATTCTGGAAAGAGCCTTAGAATAGATTATGCAGAATCAAAGAAGCTAGGTAAAATGGTATATCACTTAAATGAACATTCAAATTTCTATAAATATAGATTTTATTGGAATAAGCATAATATGCTTACATCGAATAAGACTATGTATCAATTAGTAATGACTAGAGATAATAAGAGGCGGCTAGCCCAAATTATTAAAAATAAGGAAAGAGATTACTTAGAACTGTAAATTTTATGATAACGAAATTAACATCAATTAAAACTGCGATAGCCAAAGTAATAGCAGATCTAGGGTTAGAGGAAGATGAAATTAAAATCTCAGATTTTAGAGAATGGGCAGCTGAGGCTATTGAAAAAATTGGTGCAGTACAACAGTTTGAACACATTGTTTCAGGTGTAGAAGGTGCCCCAATTATCAAAATAAACTGTCATCAAGCACAGTTACCTTGTAACTTACATAAATTACATCAAGTTGCATATTCTTTTAATTGTGATGGGCCTTGGTTTCCTATGAGGAAAGCTACAGGTTCATTTGCTGCTTGGGGTTGTGATGAATGCTGTGATTGTGAGAAACCCGAAATATGGGTTAAAGATGAAGTATTAGTAAATCTAGTTGTAGATCTATATGGCAATATTGATAAAACTGAAGCACTAGAAATGCTAAATACTAATAAAAACATGAAGACAATACTTAGGAATTTAATAAATAAGCATACTATTAATTTAGATTATATGAAAGGTAATACAAGTACGAATCCTAATTGGGATTTACAGTATAGTATTAAACCCGGTTATATAATGACAAATGCACCATGTGGGTATCTGAAATTATCATATAGTGCTATACCTACTGATGAAGATGGGTATCCATTAATTCCAGATAGTGCTTCATATATGGAAGCAATTTACTGGTACATTGCACAAAAAATAGGATTTCAAAAGTATATAAGAGGCGAAATGAATCAACGTATATATTATGATATGCGTAATTCTTGGAACTTCTACTGTAAGCAAGCATATGCAGAAGCTATGCTACCTAATGAAGATGAATTAGAGTCTATTAAAAATACATGGAACAAGATACATACAGAATTTCTTGATCATAACACATTTTATAGTCATACTGGTTCTAGACAACATATATATAATGCTAATTAATTATGAATGCAAGAAGACAAACAAATACATTTTCTGGTGGCATGAATATGGACGTAGATTATTCTGTCTTAAAAGAAAATCAGTATATTTATGCTGAGAATATTCGTATATTAACGAATGAAGGGTCTTCTTTTGCAGCAATGCAAAATATAGAAGGGTTCCTAGCGTGTAGACCTTCTTCAAATTTGTCTGGCGAAACTATTATACATGTTACCACAATAAGAGATTGGGCGATTGTCTTTACTAAGATTAATGGTACAAATAACAATAATGTCTATAGAATTGATTTTTCTAGATCACAGGAAGAACCAATTGTAACAAAAGTGGTAACTAATAGGCCTTTAGATATAGAAGTATCATCTAGCAACGTAGCTGCAATTAGTAGTGTATGTAGATGGGAAGCAAGTAATAATGTAAAAGTATATTGGGCAGATGGTCATTCACAAATTAAAGTAATCAATGTGGATGATGATCACATATCTAGTAATTCATCTATTACTTCGGATACTATAGTAATGCTACCAAAGGCTACATTACCTCCATTTGAATTTAATGGATTTGGAACAGGTAGTTTAGAATCTGGAATGATACAGTACTGTTATCAATTGTTTAAAGTAAGAGGTACAGAGTCTGCAATATCTCCACTTACTCCTCTATATCATTTAAGTGATGGTGATCAAAAAACTAATTACAATACTGTAAAGGGAAGTTCTAAAGGACAAAATACTGGTAAGTCCATAAAGTTACAAGTAAGAAATACTAGCACTGGATTTGATAGGGTTAGAATAATTTCTTTATTTTATAAGGCAAAAAATGAAGTACCTGTAATATCTATAGTAGATGATATAGTTATTGGAACTGGTTCTGTAATAAACTATGAAGATAAAGGTGGTAGCTTAGTATCGGAATTAAGTATTGATGAATTTAATTCATTAGCTAATTATACATTTATACCTGAAGTAATAGAATCTAAAGATAACAGATTATTTGCTGCTAATCTTACTGAGGAAACATGGGATGTAGAATATGATGCCAGAGCGTTTAGGGCTAATTCATCTGGTAATGTATTATTGTTATCTAACTCTGGTTCTTCGTTAAACTTTGCTCTATCAGCATTAACTACTACAAATATACCTAAAGACCACGATTGTATATGCCCATTTAATGTAGATGGTAGTGCATACAAGTATACTACTTCTCCAACAGGAGGATACATACAGGGTGGTAAAGGCAAGAATGTATCATATAGATTTATTACTACAGATTTACTAGAAGATGCATCTACTACATCTAGAGGAATGATAAATGAAGAATTTACATTCAATGCTTCTTCAAGATCACTTACTAGTTTAGGTATTAACTATGAAGGTAACGATAAATCAAATTCAATAAGTTTATCATCTGGTAATAAGATACCAAACTATTCTAATGCTGAAATAGAATCCAAAGTAAAGGGATATATGAGGGATGAGATTTATAGATTTGGTATAGTATTGTATAATAAGCAAGGTTTAGCGTCACCAGTACATTGGATAGGTGATATAAGAATGCCATCTAATAAAGATACAGGTTATAAGTTTTTTACTTCTAATGAGGCTAGTGATTATGGATCTAATTTATCAGTTGTTACTAAACCACTTGGTATTGAGTTTGAAGTAAAGAATTTACCATCAGATGTGGTAAGATATGAAATAGTTAGATGCGAAAGAACTCTATCTGATAGAACTATATTAGCTCAAGGAGTAGTAAGTTGCATTACAAATTATGATAGAGATTCTAATATCTTAACACCATTCCCATATCTAGCTTATTCAAATAAGCATGGTTACTATGCAAAGACTCACAACAATGGAGATTTCCAATATACCTTTAACTTGTCAGATACACAATCTAATAATTATTTCATGTTTGTATCTCCAGAAATAGCAGTCAACAGAGAAAATGCTGATGCATTAATTGATAAGTTTCAAACAGTTGAAAAGGTAGGGATTATGACATCTCCTATTACTGCGGATGGTGACTGGGGTATTACAGATGGATCTCTAAAAGTATTAGCAAATGCTAAATCTATAAAGTATGATGGTACTACAATAAAACCAACCAAAACATTAGGAGGTCAGTCTAGTAATGGTTATGTTGCTAATGGAGCAATAGTAATAAACAATGATGATTTCTATTCAGCATTACTTGCTAAATACTATGGTTTATATGTTGAAAATGGTGTTCAATCTGCTGCAGTAGAAAGTGCAAAATATGCTGGTCCTAGTAGTCCTTGGTTAACAAACGGTGATCAGCCTTGGTATAATGCTGAAGCAGTGACTATTGGTGACAAAGTTTATTATAACTGGGTGTGGGATAATATTAGAACTGCAGGAGATGGTGAAGTAGATAAGACTGATGCAAATAATGTTAGAAAATACGGTCCTCATGGAATATGTGCCATATTTAAGAGTGATAACATGGTTGCTAATATACCATTAGCCGTAAGTACTTCTAGTTACAGATATGTCAATGCAGTTGCTTTGTGTAATATAAAGCAAAGTGTAAATGCATATGGTGGTAATTCATACTCTGCTATACAAAACTCTGTATATATTACTACGGGTACTGGTGCTGAATCTAGCGTTTCCACAGTACTGTGCTATGGTGGTGATACATATCTAAACATATTTGATTACAATAACTGTATGTTTAGTTATAACACAGATGATTATTATAACAATAAAGCAAATAGATTGTTCTTAGGGGCTTTCATACCATGTGAGTCAAGTGTTAATCTAGCATTAACCCATGCGGATTCATCTATAAATAGAACTTATCAAGCTGGTGATGGGTATGCTAACCACTTTGTAGAAGATGATATAATTACTGTTGGTGATTTATATACTCAGAACACTCCATCATATGCATACAATGATGCTTATTCTGCTCAACCTAATGCGAAAAAGTTTGTAGCTAAATCTATTTACAATATAGATAATCTATTAACAGATACTCGTATCATATCTTCAGAGCTTAAAACAAATAATGAAGTTACTGATTCATGGACAAAATTCAAGGTAGCCAATTATCTTGATGTAGATACTAGATTTGGACCAATTAATGATATGAAGTTATTTAAAAACAATTTAGTATTCTGGCAAACAGACGCTTTTGGCACAGTTGCAGTGAATGAACGTTCTATTATAACTGATAATAATCCAGGTGCTCTTACTCTAGGTATTGGTGGTATACTAGACAGATATGATTACTTTACTACAATGAATGGTGAAAGTCCAAACCAGTTAAGAGCAAATACTCAATCAGATAGTACTGTATACTGGTATGATAGTAAACGTAATGAGATATGTGGGTTTAATGGTCAATTACAAACAGTATCTAAATTAAAAGGGGTTCAATCTTATTTGAATAAGAATAAAGACTTATTTAAAAAAGATCCTATTGCAGTATATGATAAGAAATACAATGAAGTTCTGCTTACTCTAGGAGATAAAACACTAGCGTTTAATGAACAACTAGGAGTATTTACTTCATTCTATAACTACAATACAGACTATTATGCAGAGTTTAGTGATAAACTATATTTGTTTAAATCATTAAAACTATTTAAGTACAATGGTGGTGAACAAGCTAATTTAGATTCTGATAAAGCAAAAGTATCTGAAATAGAATTTGTAGTAAATGCTGAGTACCCACAAACTAAAACATTTGATAATGTTGAATATGGTGGTGATTTTACTACAGATACTAATTTTGATTTGATACTATTTACTACGAAAAGGCAAACTAGTGAAACATTAACTAGTGAAGACATTGATTACAGAGAGGATACTTATAAATTTGCAATTCCTCGTAATGCATTAAAGCTAAATGAAGTAGAACAGCTAGCTAATAAGTCTTATAAGGACAGAATGAAGGGAAAATATCTCATCTGTAATTATAAGTATGATTGTAATGGTGGTAATGAATTTAAAGTACCTTATATTAGTACAGCTTATAGATACTCAATGATATAATATGAAAAAGAAAATTAATAAGAAAAACGTACCAGCATATGCGTTTGGCATGGATCAACTGCCTAATTACCTTGGTGGAGCTAATGTTCTTGGCTCTGCCATTTCTGGTTTATCAGGAGAAGGTTCTACAGGTGATGCTATAGGTAGTACATTAGGTAGTGCTGCTTCTTTAGCTGGAACAGGTTTTAGTATTGGAGGACCAATTGGTGCTGCTGCTGGTGGAGTATTAGGAGCAGCTTTTGGTTGGATTGGATCTAGAAGACGCAAAAAACAGATGGAACAAATGCGACGTAGAAAAGAAACCATGAATAAAACTCAACTAGGTATGAATGCTGCAGCAAATCAAACAGCAGAATATTGGGATGATAATGAGTTAGCATATACTTATGAGAATGGTGGTATACTTCCTGATTTAGCCTATGTAGACAATAATGAGGTTATCAGAGGGGACGATGGAACTATTATGCAAATTCCTAATAATAGACCCGGTACAGATAATCATTTAATTGATGCGTCTAATTTAGAGTCAGTATTATCTGACAAAATTAAAAGACCGGGAACAAATAAAACTTTTGCACAAGAAGGTAAAAAACTTACTAGAATGACGAAGCCAAGTAAAGGTAAAGATATATTTGCTGATAATACAAATATGTTAAATAAACGAAATGCTAACTTTGCATATGATAATCTATTATCAGAACAGGAGGAAGTAAAAGCTAAAAAAGGAATTAAACCTAAAAAGAAAGGTATTCCTGCTTATGAAAAAGGGTATAGTCTTCGACGTCCAAATATATACACAGAAGCACTAGATGAAGCTTTACATTATGTTCCAGTAGAAACACCAAAAAATGCTAAGACTAGAACTAAGGATAAATTAAGTAAGCCTATAGATCCTGTACAATTACTGGAGAATAGAAAAGAGTATTGGAGGAATAATGATTTATATTATGCTGATCAGTTACCAGATGTAGAGGTGACCGCTAAAGCACCAAATACTCCTGCATATATGAAACACGTTCAGCAGTGGGATCCATATTGGTCCTCAGTATTAGGTGCAGCTGGAGATAGAGATAAAGCTAGATCAAATGTTCAATTAAATCCAAATAAACGGATAATTCAAACATATGGTAGTGCTCCTGCCTTTTATGCTCCTGTGACAGGTGATGGTATTGATGCAGTTACATATGCTAACGATGAACCAATTTCTGTTGATACACCAGTTATACCAACTAAGACAGTATCATCTACTCCCACAGTAAACACAACTGAAACTGTACCGAGTAAAAGTACTACAAAAACTCCAAGTACGAGATCAACTAAGGCAGCTCCTAATTATAACTTTGTAGATGCTCCAATGCTTGATATTGAAGAGCCAGTTATTGGTTTTAATGATGCTTATACTCAACCTTTAGAAACAACATTTAAGAAACCAGTTGCAGCAAAATCAGATTTATCTCCTATATCAAATACAGTTAGTAATAAAAAGGGTCCCAAAGATAAAGCTGGAATTATTGATTATTCACCAGACTGGTTGTCATTAGCTCCTACCGTATATAATGCTTTACAATCTTTACGTAATCCAGAGTATGAACAAACTGTTTTAAATCCTTACACAGGTGCTATTACTAATACTATGGCTAGACGTAGAATGAATATAGAACCTGCAAGATTAGCTAACAGTAGATCAAGAGCTATTTCTAACTATAATTTAGCAAATATTAATGCTAACACTGGTGCTAATTTAGCAGCAAGAACTCAAGCTGCTGTTGATGAGTATGCTGCTAATGCTAATATGTATGCTACTAAACAAAATGCTGATAATGCTTACTTAGGAGAATACGCTAATACTTTAAATAACTTAGGTCAACAGTTTGTTCAAAGTAGAACTCTTGCGAATGATTTAAATGCTAAAAATAGAGCAGCTGCTAGAAGCTTTGGCACTGCTGCTGTTAGTCAATTAGGGCAGTGGTCTCAAGTAAACAGACAGATGAAAAATCAAGCAGCAAGAGATAATATGGTTTACCCATATCTAGCTAATTTCTTAGCATATGGTAATCCTACAGAGTTAATTCAACAGATGAATAGACAATATTATAATAGATAATTATGGTAAATAGATATGATCGTCCTGCAGAAGCGCAGTTCATAAATACATATGTTCCTCTACCATTCCAGCAATTATATACTCTAGGTAAAGAAGCAAATGCTAGAGTAGATAAAGCTATTGCAGATTTATCTGGTGCTCTGGATAAATGGTCTGATTTTAGATCACCATCAGAAAAAGATACTAAGGCTTGGTATGATGAGACAATGGGTAAAGCTAAACCTATTATTGATAAATTAGCACAAAATATTGATTCGCTTAAAACTCCAGAAGGTAGAGCTCAGATTAATTCTTTAATTAACAATGTAGATAGATATAAATTAGCTACTTTAAAGCAAAGTAGAGAGGGTATGCTACAAAGAATGGAAATGAATCAGAAGTTAGCAGCTGCTGGTAAGTTTAATGAAATGTGGCATGGAGTTGATTTTGCTAACTACGATACACTTACTTCTGGAATTTATAATGATGTATCTCCTTTAGCATATAAGGATGTTAGAGAGTTATCTGATCCGTATTATGCTAAGTTGCAAAGAGGATATCTATATACAAAAGGTGGTTACGATTACTTTGGAAATTCAAAGGAAGATATTGAAGCTGTAGCAGATGCTCACTATAATGATATCGTTAGTACTCCAGAAGCACAGAAGCATATGCAGTTATTTAAGCAAAGAACTGGGGCTACAGATGAAGAAGCTCAAGCTTGGTTTAGGCAACAAATTATTGATTCTAATATTGATAGAACCATTAGACCAACAAGAGAGCTTAATCAGTATGCTAAGATGGCTGCTGAGCAAGCATATCGTAGACAGTTGAAAGCTGCAGAGAACGCTCAAGGTTCTCCAGTACAATTTACTACAAAGCTTGCTGCTACACTTATGAATAGACCATATGGCCCTCAAACATCTGAAAGAGGAGGCAAATTGACTTATAATTCACAATTTGATAGAATCCAAAAGACATTTGCTCCTGATAGTAAATATAGAGATATCTATATTAACAGAGTAGATGAGAATGGTACTCAATTACCTTTAAATAGAAATAAGAGTGCATATGGTATTGTGTCAAGACTATCTACAGATATTGGTTCACAAGCGAACTTTATTAATGATGCTATGCTTGATAAATCTTCTATGGTCAGAGGATTAGCAGGTGCTCCAATTTATTCTGGTAATAGCGTTTATGGAATGATGACACCTGAACAATATATCAACTCTAAGTTTGGTTTAAGCGTTAATGAAGCTAACTGGAACCCAAATCGAGTTAAATTTGAAAGAGACCTTATTGCTGGTAATATTCCTAATGTGGGAGTTACACCTACTAATAAAGTACTTATTGAAAATGGTATTCCCGGTGATGAGCAATTTACTCAAGAATATAAAGCATATGTTCCAGTACAATACTTCATTGATAATGGCTACGACTTTGGAGAAACTGATCCTGAAAAGCTAATTAAAAATGAAGACTTTAATAAGTTCTTATCAACATTAAATGGTAGATTACCTAGTCCTTCTGGAGACATTGTTAAGAAACCTAATATCAAATTTGGTAGTGATAAAAATGCTGCATATAGAGAGATACAAAGTAGTGGATGGTTATCAGATCCTCAGTATGCCGCAGCTATTCAGTATGATGGTGTTTATGTAGAGGTTCCTGTTATGCGTCAAGTACTTACTAATCAGCAAACTAGGGAAAGAGCTAACTTAGAAGAATTCCAATATACTAAAATGGGTTCTAAATTAAATGCTGCTTACAGAGGAGATAATGAAGAATTAATCTATGGACAGTAAAAATAATATACAAGATATATCATTAGCCACTAGACTTCGTAGACAAAATTACGAAAGATATTTAGATGGTTCTAATGCTTCAAGTATTGGAGTAGGATCTACAGTAGATCCTACTTTGGTGCTTAGAGACTTAGCGGGTTATAACAAAGATAGTTATAATAAAGATTTAGATACAGAAAGCACTCTAGATGAAAGTTCTAATGATCTTAGTACTCCAGAATTAGTGTTTAATTCTGCAAAGGCAATGCTTCGTGATATGAATGAAGCGCAATTGTCAAATACTAGAGGTGTGTTACGTAGAGAAGTATTACCAAATATAGACAAGTTTAATAGCAATCTTAACCTATTTTCTGCATATGATAATTTAATGTCTGAGAAGAATTCTCTTCTTAACCAATTATCTACTACTCAAGATAGTAATGAGGCAGATGCCATAGCTATTCGATTACAGGAAGTAGATAATGAGTTGAATCAGACAAAACAAGGATTAAACGCATTAGGTGTGTCACCTGATTTAAGTAATGCTCAAGAAATACGTACACAGCAAGAACAGCAATTACAATCATATAAAGATAGAGCTCAAGAACTATATGATGATATAGCTACAGATGAGGCTGATATTGCTAGATATAAAGTAGATGAACGTTTCCAGAGAGCTATGGAACAGAATAGCGAGTTTAAATGGACAGAACCAAGTAAATGGATATATTCTGTACCATCTGCCGTAGGTTCTTCTTCTTCTGCTTGGATGTGGCAAATAGCTCCATACGCTACTACAGCATTAAAGAGTGTAATGACTAAGAGTCTGTTAAAAGCAGGCACTATGGCATTGACTGGTGCTGCTGCTGGTAGTGTTGCTCCCGGTGCTGGTACTCTTGCTGGTGGGGCTATTGGTGCAGCAGCAGGAGCATTAAGTATTGCTTTAGATCTTGGTAATGCTGCTATGATGATATATTCTAATTATAAGCAAGCTGAGAATGAAGCTAATGCTAATGTATCAGATGATTATAGAGATAGAGTATCTAATATATTAAGTCAAAGCGGTAGTTCTGTACAAGCTGTAGTTAATACTGCTAGATCACAAGATTTACCAGAAGAGTTCAGCAAACTAACTGATGATAAATTGTTTGAAAAGATTCTTGATGGTCAAATTCAAATAGAGGATCAATCTTTAAGTAATGCTATATCTCAAGCAAGACAGGGTTTAGATAGAGACTTTGCTCAAAACATGGCTATTACTTGGGCAAGTAATTTAGCCGAAGATGCTCTCATGGTTCCTTACTTTGGGAAAATTGCAGATGGTTGGATTGGTAAAGGTCTTAATACAGTTGCATTTGGAATGAACCCTGTTGAAGGTTTAGGAGAATTAGCTGCTAGTCAAGCTAAAAAGAAAATGTCTAAGTATGTATTAGGTAGAAATGCTATTGATGTTGCAACAAAAAAATGGGCTAATAGAGCTGCAAAAGCCGCATATGTTGGAACGGATTTAGCATTGCGTAATGCTGCAACTGCATTTAATGAAGCAATTGAAGAAGGATCACAATATACTACAGGTCAAGCCTATAAGCGTGGGGACTTTGATAGTTCTGATTTAGACCTAGAAGGATTAGCATCATCCTTAGTAGGAGCATATAAAGAAAAAGCTACTACTGTAGCTAACATATTAGGAAGTCCATTTGGCTATCAAAATCCATTATATGAAAACGATACAGAGTATTGGAACAATGTTAAGTTAGGAGCTGCTGCAAGTCTGTTATCTCCAATCCAAGGTACTGTTAATGTTAGAGGTGCTTATTCTCTTGTGAAAGATACACAAGGGATGGATAGAGTAAATGAGTTAGCTGCAAATGAAATCAATTCTAAGGAAGAGATGGAGAAAGCAATAACTTATGCCAGTGGTAAACTAAAAGGGCATGAAGCTGAGATTGTAAATGCTTGGAGTATGTTAGCTGATGGTAAAACAGAAAACTTACCAGAAGGATTTAACAGAGAGGATGCATTAGAAGAAGCTAGATTTGCATCTAGAGCTTTCTCTTTAGCTAAGAGTAAACAAATGAAATCCTTAGCTAAGACTATGGATATTGAAGAAGATACAGAAGAATATGGTATACTTGTTGGTCTTGCAATGCAAGCAGAAAAAGAGTATACTTCTTCTATTCAAAATGCCAGAGTAAGAAGACAAGAATTAGATAATGCTAAGAATAATTTTGTAAATGATCCTATATCAGAGGAAAGCCTAGCAATTGCTATAAATGATGCTTACAAACGTATCAATAGTAATGCTACTACTCAGGATGAAATTGTATCTAAAGATGAATTAAGAGAAATTTATGATAGGCAAAGACATTTGAATATCATGAATAATATGATTACTGAGATTGATACAGCAATAAATCAATTGAATGAAAATAAAAATGAATCTGAATTCAGAGGTAATCAGTATTCTTTAGCTAAATTAGAGGATATGAAGTATCGTCTAAATGCTAGAAAGAAATCTATTCTAAAGAGTATGCCATCTTGGTATAAAAATAATGCTAACACTATTAACAATGTAGATACAGCTATGCAGTTCGTTACTATGAACGAACACGTATCTGGTCTTAATAAAGCTACAGAAGATAGTATATTAGCAGAATTAATGCTAGAGAGGAATAGAGAGATCTTAAATTCATTTCATGGTATAGATAATGGTAGAATTACTCCTACTGAGGAAGTAGAAAGAGAGAATATAATAGAGCTAGGTAAGACTAAACCTTATAAGAAATCTAAGAAATTAAGACTTACTGCTTTAAGAAATATTCATGAACATCAAGGAGATACTCTTATTAGTGAAATGTTTGATTTATATCAAACTAAAAAAGCTGAAAGTAAAGAAGCTGCAGAAGGTGCACTAGGGGTTACTGAACAACAAACAGCATCTAAACCTGTTGTCCCTTCTAAACCTGTCACTGCTCCTACCGGCCCAATGCGTACTGAGCAACAAGCGGCGCCAGAAGTTGAACAAAAACCTACTCCTCAAGTAAGGAGAACAGCTAGACCTACTCAAGCTAATATTGCATCTCAAGAATTAAGTGAAGCAGATCAAGCTATTATAGCTGCTGCAGAAGGACAAGATATTGGTTTAACTCAAAGAAAACAACAACCACAAGTTGAACCTGAAGTTCAACCTCAAAATAATGACAGTGCAAAAACTGAACCTGTTGAAACTACTAATGAAATATTAGGTGCAGATGAAGATCCATTTGCTGGTGGAGTAGGTGGTGTAGAAACTGAAGATGTATTTAATGAATATGGTGGTGCTGTTGAGGAACCTACTAAAACATCAAAGAAAGCTAAAGAATCTAAACCAAAAGCAACTAAAACTGAGCAGGCTAAAAAGGATACTGCAAATGCTAGAGAAGAATTTAATGAAGCAGCAAGAAACTTCTTTGATCTTCTTGAGGATGATACTTTAGGGTTCGCATTTGATCCTGCTGCTCAAGCTGAAAAGCAAGCAAAAATATTCAAAGCTTTCTTGACAATGCTTGGTAAAGCATTTAACTTAGGAGCATACAAGTTCAAAGAAGTAGCATTGAATATGTATGAAGCTATTGGTAGGGATAGAGAAAAGTTATCTCAACATTTTGATGCTATTAAGGGAGCATATTCTACTGCATACTACAATATGCCAGAGAATGTTAGAGGTAAAATGACAACACCAGCAGAAGTCGCTGAGATTACTGTAGATGATTTGTTTGATCCACAACCAGCAGATTTAACTGAAGAAGAAGTTAACGATGCAGCCAAAGATGGAGTTATACCTACACCAGTAACCCCCGGTTCGGTTCCACCTGATGCTATTAGTGATTCAGAATTAGCTGAATTCACAGAGAATAGTGAGTTAGGTATTTTAAATACTTTCCATTATACTCCTACTGCTAATATTGGTGAAACTATAGAATTAGGCGGTGCTAGAATTCAATTCTCTCCTAACTCTGAATTACCTAAGCTGTTTAAAACTAAACAAGATAAACTTACTTATGAATATTCTGTAGCACCTTACTATGATAATATTCGTAAGAAAACAGTACAATGGAATGATCCTAGTACCTATGATTATGCCAGAGTAGGATTAATAATTACTAATACTGAAAATGGTAAAAGGTATTGGGTTGCGATGAGAAGTCCGAACAATATTCGTAATCTTACTCCAGAAGAATATCCTGAGATGATAAGAAAACTACGGGAACGTAGACAAGAAATTATCTCTAGGTTTGTAATGAAAGATTCAAATGGGTCTTTACTAAATAAGGTAGATACTAGAATAAAGGTAACTCCTACTAGATTGTTGTTGTATAATGCTATTGAAGGTACTATTTCTCAAGAGATACCAGTAAATGATAAACAATTTAAAGATGTATTTCAGTTTAGTGGTAATCTAGATGAAGAAATCAATAACTTTGGATATAGTACTGGTGTTAGAGGTACAAGTACAATATTTACCGTAGAAGGTGATAATACTGGTTTTATTGGTACTACTTCTGGTGGTGTGTATTATATTATCGATGGTAAAAAAAGGTTGTCTGGTAGACCATTACCATTAAAATTATCTCTAGCGCGCTTCAATTCTTATCCTAAATTAGCAGAGGCAATCTCTACTATAGTGTTTAGAAGTGGTTTTAAGGGTGGGCAGAATATAAATAATACAGATTTAATTGCATCTGATATTATTGAAATGTTCTTAAACTATGGTGAACCTACTTCTGTAAACAATGACTCTGATATTAGTGATTCTGCAAAAGCTAATTTGCGTAATAAACAATTGTATATAGACAATAAAGGTCAGTTTGGTGTATTGCACTATGGTATTAATGAAGTATCGCTAGCTGGTTTGTCTATTGCACAGAAAGAGCAAGAGAGAAAGCATTTTGAAGATTGGTTACTATCTAATGGTTCTATGCCTTTTAAAGTTCCTTCAAAAGGAAATGATAAATTGGCAGTAAACATGAAAATGAATCTATTATTTTCTGGTAGATTAGCTAGTAGTGTTGAAAAAGCAGGTGGTAGATTAGAACTATTTGATGGTATAGTATTTACTAGAGAAGATATGAACCATACATTATTATCTTGGATGATAAGAAATGGTATGATTAAATCTAATCTTAATGCAGAAAGATATGAAAGACCATATGTAATTGCAGATGGTATGACTCAGGATATGCCTACAACTATACCTGATTCTACAGCAACTCCAGCAATAGAAGAAGCTCCTAAATCTGAATCTCCTAAACCATCTAGAAGACGTAGATCATTTAATGATTTATCTAGTATGGGTGGTAGTCAAAAAGAAGTTAAAGTAAACTTTACTCCTAATAAGAAATATACTACTAAGGAGAAACTGAATAAGGTTCAAGCTAAAAATTTCTTGAAACAAAAGTTAGGTATGACAGATTCAGAGATCAATATAATTGATGTAGCTGTATCTTCTGATATGCCTGCAACAGCTATGTCTTATATGACTAAAGATAGTATAACACTATATAATAGTGATCCAGCTGGTGTAGAATTTCACGAAGCATACCATAGAGTATCTCTATTATTACTTTCTGATCAAGAAAGAAATAAAGTATATGAAGAATATCGTAGAATACACCCTAATCTTAAAAATGCATCTGATAAATATGTAGAAGAAGCATTAGCAGAAGAATTTAGAGGGTATATGATGTATAAGACTCCAAGAAAGTCTTATAGAATTACTAAATGGTTTGAAAAACTACGAGATTTCATTATGTCTTTATTTGGTAGAACTACTCCTACTAAAATCTTTAGAGGTATATATGAAGGTAAGTATGCTAATATTCCAGTAAGTCAAGAAGCTAAAGATAGATTTGAGAAAGCTTATAGAAATAGGGTAAACTTTACTCAACATGGGTACACTTTCCAAAACATAAAATCTCTTGATAACTATAATCAGGCTGTAGAATTCTTTGCAATATCTTATATTAATCAATCATTAAGTTCTCAATCTTTTGTAGATGATCTTACTAAAATACAGATTGATTATCAAGATATGCGTGATCTACTTGAGGATTTATCATATGATGATAATGCTACACCAGAGCAAAGAGCAGCTGCTAATGAATTGTATGAGCACTTTGATATATTCCAAAAAGATATTAAATCCTATCTTGATTCTTTAAGCCTAAGACAGGTAAAAGAAGAAGAGGAATATGATGAAACTGAGGAAAGAGATGGTGGTGAAATTGAAAAGGAAAACTTTGATAAATATGATAAAGCTTCCTACGAAGTATCTGTATTACATAATATTAGGCCTGCTGTAAAACTTTTCTTATCTTCTATTGAAGATCGTGTATACAATAAAGCTACGGATAGTTATGTAAGAGATATGAATGCTGAAACTGGAATACCTAGAGTAACACCATTCCTTTCGGCTTGGAGAAGAATTGTTGATAAATTATTTGATGAAGATACTTATGATGGATTAATCAGGAAATCTGCTCAATTAGCAAAAACTGACCCATTCTATGCTTCTGTGTATAATAAGTTATCCTCAGTAAAGGATTCTAATCTTCAGACTCAAATATTTCAAACTATTACTGGTTATAGACATAACTTCCTTACAGTAGGATTCCAAAATGTTGGTACAGATACTATTCAGTACATAGCCAACTTAGGTGGTAGTGTTAATCTACGTAATGGTAAAAGATTAGTAGCTGATTGGAATAGAAATTTCTATAATAGTAACATGGTAATTACTGATGCAGAAGGTAATCGTAAGCCCAACATGGAATTACTAAAGACTGTTAGAGATGATATCAATACATTAAATACTAGGTTAGCTAGAATGAATGAATCTACTAGCAATGAAGATTTTAATGCAGTCTTGTATAGCTATGTAGATGTATATAATAAGATTGGTATTGCAATTAATTTTGATACTTTATACCAAGCTATTGTAGACAAGGTATCATCAGTTAATTCAGTTAATAAACCTACAATACTGCAAGCAGCTAAAGAATTGTTATCTAGTAATAGAGATGGTAGTTTAGCTAAAGCAATTCCTGAAATTTTGCGTAGACCTGTTAAAGACAAACCTAATGATAGGATTAAAAGATCTATTGATGGTGTGTTTACTGGGGAAAACAGTATATTAAACTTAGCTATTGTTCATTATCAGCTTAATAACAATAATCTAGAGGAGAAAGTATTAGGACCTAAGAATACTACAGTGTACCCGTTATCTAAGCATAATTATCTTACTTTGGAAATTAAGAAGCTTAATAATGATAGAAATTATGTTAGTAGATTATTAAAATGTCCTATTAACTCTTCTTCACTAGTTTATAATACATTAAAGAATAGTCCTAATACTAGACTTACTGTGGGTACTTTGCTTAATATTACAGAATATAATTCTGGTAACACTGGTACAGATTATCAATCAGCTCCTAGAATAGAAACATTTATTTCTAAGTTTGTTTGTTCTGAAAATGATATTCTTATCTTACCTACGATGTCTGATAAAAAAACATATATGCCAATTCAAGGATTAAAAATGTTTAAAGGTCGTACTTTAAATATTACTCCTGTTGACGATTATGTTGAAATGAGATTTTCTGACGATGTATTAAATCAATTCTATAAATACTACAGAAGTGAATATGATGCAATTCTACAGTATCGTAGAATGAAATTAGTAGAAGATAAGATTGATGATGCTAACAGACCTACCATGTACTTTGGTAAAAAGGGTGAGGATAATGGCAAAGGAGGTAAGTTTAGAATTGCTCGTGGTGTATATCATTATACTGAAGATGGTAATGTGCAATATATTTCTTTCAGTTCAATGAGTGACAAAGAGTTGATGGATTATTTTAACAATGCTGCTCAATTGAAAGAAGACTTAAATACTACATTAGGAGTGTTTGTTGGTAAACAATTGGATTATGTACAGAAATTAGGTCTAATTGAGAAAACAAGTGATGGGTATTATAAAAATAAATTCTTACCTGTAAGTTCCATTAATGATAGAGCCAATAAGTTATCTAATGATATTGCTACATTAGCAGGAAAGGAAAATGAACTAAATAGAAACCATATAGCTATTTATGATGCTATTTCTACATTTACTGTTAATAACTTTGTATCAATGTTTGAAACAGAAAAGATCTTGTATAAAGATGTAGCATTCTTTAAAAATTATCCTGATGTATCTAAACGTCTTGCTGGTACATTGTCAACTGGTGATAGACCTAGAACAGATTTCTCTGATCCTAATCACATAATGAATAAGGTTGCTAGATACAAACAAGGTAGATATAATGTAGCAGGATTGAAAGATGTAGAATTACGCACTAATCAACCAAAAGAATTATATAAGGCAATCTATGATGCATATGTAAGAGAGTTAATGGAGAACTCTGGTAAATATACCAAAGAATACATTGATACTGCATTTGAATCTGGTGACTTATTTAACAATGAAAGTATACCACAAGGTATCAAAGATAAGGCTAAAGAGAGCACAGAACGTGACTTGTCATTGTATGGTGATATCAAGATGAACAAGGATGGTAATATAGAGGTTAATGAAGAAGAAACTCCAATTAACCAAGCTGATGCATCTGTATACTGTTCACCTACTATGTATAAAGCTATCTTAGCTAGTCAAGGTTTATTAGATCCTAAAGTAGAAGAAGCTATCGATTATGTCGAACAGCATGCTGATGATTTAGGTGATATTAGAAAATATGTAAATACATTATCTGCTGTATTATCTCCTAAAAAGATGGTATATTTTGGTAATGAAATACTTCAACCAATACCCGGTGAATTCATTAATATGCCTATCTTTAATAAGATGGCTATATTCCCGTTATTTAAAGTACTGGCTACTGGAGATTTAAGAGTATTGTATGATAGGATGAATGATGTTAATAATCCTATTGATATGTTTACTACAAAATCCGCAGTAAAGGTAGGTAATATCAAGGAATATGACTTCTATACAGATGCTACTCAAAATGAAATAACAGAAGAATTCAAAAAGGATGATAAAGGAACCTATTCTAAACCTATTGTATATAGACAACAGAATTTTGGTAACTTACTTAATCAGATGCCTATTGAAGCTCATGACGCTGAAAAGCGTATGTTGGTTACTCAGGCTATGAAAACAGTATTCTCAAACATTAGATTAGATGGAGATTATTTCATTCCTTCTAGTAGCGGTGTAGACCAAGATACTACAGGTAGAAAAGGTAAGAAAGTTAATGGTAGACAACTAATTAAATTAGCAATGGATGCTATTGACAATCTATCAGATAGAGGACTCAACAGAATTCTTAAAGACTTACATGCTGAAAAGAATGAAGATGGCACATATTCTTTTAAAGATCTGCAAGGTATATCTGATAAGTTAGTAAGAGATATGATATCCTCTAATATGGATTCTGATATTATCGATCAGGTTACTCTTGATGAAGCTGGTAATTTTAAGGTTCCATTGTCTGCTTCTCCTGTAGCTAAGCAATTGGTTACAAAGATTATATCCGCAGTAAACAAAGAAACTGTAGATATTAATTTGCCGGGTGGTACATTTGTACAGATGTCTTCATTTGGTTTAAAATCTATTGATAAAGTAAAAGCTAGTGAAGCTGGTCAATATTCTAAGTACCAAATTAATAATGGTGAAAGACTTAAATTAATTGCAGATGATAGATCTATGGAATGTGTAATTTCAATAAATCTATTGAAACACATAATTCCCGGATATGAAAATATGTCATTTCTGCAAGCTAGGCAGTGGTTAATAGATAATAATATAATTGGCCCTAATGCCTCACCATCTGCAATGGCATATCGTGTACCTACTCAGGGTATGTCTTCTATTGCTGCATTAACTATTAAAGATGTAGTAATGTCTCAAGCAGGAGATATAATTATACTACCAGATGAGTTTACTGCAAGAACTGGTTCTGACTTTGATATTGATAAGTTGTTTTTGACAAGATATAATTATACTTCTCGTAGAAGTAATAAGCCCGGAAGAGAAGCAACTAAAGATGAAATAGAATTAGCATTGAGTGGTTTTAATGAATATGCTGATGAAATTTTAGCTATTAAAGACGGTGAACCTGTTACTAGAAGATCTACCCAGAATATGGCAGCATTAGTTAATGATTATCTTAAAAGTAAGAATTCTAATGTTACATATGATATTACAGATGCAACTTATAAAGTTTATCCATATATATCTTCTAAAACGGAATTTGATTATAATAAACCAATGAATGAGCAATCACAAGGTGCTATAGAAAACCTGTTGATTGATACATTCATGGCTTCATTACTTGATTCTAAAAATACTCACGATACCACTAGACCTTTGGACGTACCTGTTAATATTATGAAAAATGGTATTGTAAAGAAGTACTTCCCTGATAAAAAGAATGATATTGCTTTGTATGAATATACAGAAGAATATCAAGATACTTTAAAGCAAGACTTTGCTGATAGTAAAGGTGGTATTGGACCATTCGCATTAAATAACCCTCACCATGTATTAGGTCAATTAGTTGAATTAGTAATGCAATCTCCAGAGTACTTACCAAATATAGGTAACTTGCATAAAGTTAGTGGTGTAGATGATATTCATATTCTAGACTGGTTGTCTGCATTGATTAGTGCTCACGTTGACGTTGCTAAAGATAACTATATTATTAAGCTTAATGTAAATGGGTTTACATATAATCTTACTAACTTCTTATTGAGAAATGGTGTAGGTAAGAACACTATGTATTTTGTTTCACAAGAGATCATGAAAGATCTTGCAAACGATTATATACAGAGTAGAGGAGTCTATGCTATAGATAATACTAAACCATTTTATAGAAGATTCCAAGAAAAGGAAAAGGCAGTATATGATAGGTTTGTTACTAAAGCAAAGAGCTTAGCTAAATCTAATGAAGATAAAAATAATCTTGATCTCTTACTTAAGAATGAGCAAGTTACAGATCAAGTATTATTTGAAATTCCTGAGCAAGGAAAATTAGGTTATTTAGAAAATCTTCTTCGTAAAGCAAATGATAAAGAAAAAGATTTTGACTATTACTATGGACAAATACTTGTATATAAGTTATTCAAAGAAATAGAACCTATGGCTCAGGCAATGTCTGATCTTGTAAAAGCTTCTCAGGTAGATACTAAGAAGTTTGGTAAGAACTCTATTGAAATGAGAACCTTCCTACAGAATGTTGCTGATTGTTATACTAGCCCATATTTCACATCAGAAATGATTAATAAATTCTTTAAGGAAACATTCTTACAAAAGAAGATAGATAATAGTATCAAGTTCACATTGGATTTACTTGGTAAAATTAATATACAATCTTCCGATGAGTACTATAGGGTATTTAGATCTCTTATTAATGCTAGTGGATTTTCCAAAGTAAAAGATAAACAGGCTGTAACAGCATTTACTAATGCCATTGATTCTTACTGGAGAGCTTATGCATTGTATGATAGTACTAGTAGTCCATTAATTAATAGTATGAAAGAATTGAGGGACTTATTCATTGGTCCTAATACCATTGCTAAGAGAATCAATAGGATTAAAACTGATATTATCTCTGATGCTGCTTCTAAAGGTGGTAAATACCCAATTATTTCTGTTACTAATGGTAGAATTAGTAATCTATTCCTTAATAGTATTACTGGTGTAACTGATACCACAGGTAAAGCTATAGATTATGTTCGTTTAGATTATTCAGATGATATTAGTTCTAATGCTAGTAGACAGATTAGAGAATACTGGCAAGAATTATTAGATAGTGATAATCAAGAGTTACATGATTTAGCTTACGATTTAGTTCGATATGCAGTATTTAGTGGTCATGGTACTAAACACTTGAATTCTCTATTTGATTTTATACCTACTAGAATATTAGATGAACTTGGTTATTATGAGACTGTAAGAACTTTAGAGGAAAATATAGATAATTTCTCTAATCTATTTACTCCAGATGATGTAGACGAAATCTACCGTAATAACTGGCAGGATAATAACATGGTTCCTGTAATAAATACGAGTAATAAAGGTATTTATATTCATAGAGAGAAAGTTGGTAATAGATTAGTTCCTGTAGCTATTAAAGGATCTTCTAGAAGATATGTTTGTAAAGATGATACTGATGTTCCATTGTATCACCCATATATTAAAATGAGAGATAACAATGCTACTGGTGGATATAATCTATACAAATATGTTGGTACATTTATTAAAGATGATGGTAAAACCAAAACATATAAACCATTATATATATTAGTAAATAAGAAAGGGTTTAGACAAGGGGGTAAAGGATTTGTATCTGAATACTTATCTCCATACACTACTGGTAGCAAATACATATCTAGATTCTCTATTATTCCGGGTAACAATGTTGCTCCAAGATTTGCTAAATACGATAATAACTTCTTAGAGGATATTCCAGATATTATTAATAATGAGATTGTACCAAAAATCAACTCACAAACTAATAAAGTAAATGGTAAACCGTTAAGCGGAGTATTCTATTCAAGAAATACAATTGATTATATGTTTAGTACTGTTGAAAATGATTCAGCTCCATTAGTAGATACTAGTATAGATGAAAATGGTGAAGTGGTAGAAAACACTATTGAACAACCTTCTACTTCTGAAAATGAACAGACTGAACAGACTGAACAAACTAATGAATTCAATAATGAGAATGAATTTCCTACAGATGAAATGAATCATTGTATAAAGTAATCATATATGAAAATAATTTGTCCTAATTTAAAAAATGAAGAAGTTGCAAGAGAATTTGAGGAATTAAAAAATGCAACTAGTGAAGCAGCGGCTTATCATATATGGTCGCAGAACAATGGTAATGGCATAGATAAGGCTCCCAATGGGGAGCCGTCTAAGCTCTTTTCAGACCTTTTAGAGCATTATAATGGTGATAGAGTAGCTGCTATTCAAGCTAAGGCTAGAACTTATTCTAAGAGTTTTAAAGAGTGGTTTGGTGAATCCAAAGTAGTAGACGAGAATGGTGAACCTTTAGTAGTGTATCATGGAAGTAGCAGTGAATTTGATACATTTGCTATTCCGTCTGTTGACAATAGACAGCGTTTATCTACAAAAATAGCTCCTAAATTCTTTTTTACCACATCCAAAAAAACAGCTCAATCTTTTATTTCTCCAAGAGATGAAGCTATACTACATGCAGTTGATAGAGAACTAGATTTTATCCCATTAGATGAAATACAAGAAGGAGAAGAAGATGAACTTGTGTGGGGATACATTGCTAAAAAATTAAAAGGTGTTACAGTAGAAGAATTAAAAAGTATATGGTTTTCTCATGTAGAAGCTGGTGATGTACATACGTATAAAAATCCAAATCGTGATAAATTATTTTACCCAGTTTTCTTGAGTGCTAAAAATTTATTAGTAATAGATGGTAAAGGAGAAAGGGCGGATAAAGTCTTATTAGAAAATAAAAATGAAATCGATGCAAACGAATCAGTTCTTATAACTAATATAGATGAGACTAGAGAATCAAAGCCAATATCTGATTATTTAGTATCCAATCCTAATCAAATTAAATCAATAGATAATCAGGGTACATTCTCTACTCAGGAGAATAACATATATCTAGCAGATAGTAACTCAGAAAATACAATTCAACTAGAATCTATGCAATCCTACAGTAATAGTAAAGAACTATTGGATAATATGGATTCTGAAATGGCTACTGTACTCAATGATGTTGCTGCCAAAATAAATATGCATCCTGTATCTATTGAATATACTGATAGAACATTAAATGAAATTTATCCTGAAGCTACTTACTGGACACCTGCTATATATGACAGAAACTCTAATAAAATTGTAGTAAATAGAAATGGTGATTTCAGTAGATATGGTTCATTAGAGAATGTGTTATTGCATGAAATAGCCCATGCTATTACTCTAGATTCATTAGCTTCAAATACTGAAGCAGCGAATGAACTTAGAAAGATTCAAAAAGAATATGCAGAAAAGTATGAGGATCATGCTAGTAAGAATGTATATGAGTTTGCTGCAGAGCTGTTTTCTAATCCTGAGGTTATTCACAATATGTTTGACTTCCCTGCTACAAAAGGAGAAAAAACATTAATTCAAAAAATTATTGATTGGTTTAAGAGATTATTTGGTAAAAATACTACTCATCAAGACTTAATTAATAAAATAGTAGATAATGTTATTGAATTTAATGCATATCAAACTCTAGAGCAAAGAGAAGATTCTTATGATTATATACCAGATGTTTTACCAGCAGCTAGTAAGCGTGAAGAAATTGCTTCTATCAAACTCAGATCTGTATTCTCTGATATGGTTAAAACAGCAGAGAACCGTGTAGCTTCTCTAAGATACAATGTCATAGAAGATAAATTTGATAGAAATGAAAACTTACGTAATGATAAGTTACTATCCAATCTTAGAAGTATTCAGAATTCTATAACAGATGTGGAAGGTGTCAATAACATTACGAATTTCCTTAATGGTAGTCTAGAGTATGTAGATAATGTACTATATAGTCTAGATGAAGCAGAGAAAGTAATTAAAACTATTGATGAGAAGATAAGTACTGCACAAATAACAAATGATACTGAAGAACTTACTAAGTTAAGAACTGCTTTAGATAATTTTGGTGCTGAGTATTTATACCCACATGAGAGTAACTTACGTAAACTTTATAATGAGCTAAATACAGAATTTAATAGGAATATCTATGAAAATATATTAGGTACTAATGAATTTGATAATATATTATCTGTAGTAGATGGATTGATTAGAGAATTCTCATCTAAAAAGATGATAGATAGAGAAAACATTGGTTACATGTATGGAAACTCAGTTAGAAGAACTGTAGAAAAGTTCTTACGTACTGAAATGGAAGAAGCTAAAGACCCTAATATAGATAGAGCTCTGATGAATTGGCTTACTTTTGATGGTGATTTAAATTGGTATCATAGATTCTTTGCTACTCCTGTAAACTCACCCAAATTTGTTATCAAGCTATTGAGAAAAGTTATTGGGGATGTTAACTCTATGACTCATAAACAGGTTTATCGTAAGTATGCTGAATTATATAAAGCAGCAAAAGAAACAAGAGATCATAACCTTTTATTTGAAAGAGATGTAGATGGTAAAAAGACTGGATATTTAATTAGAGATCGTAAATATGGTGTATATCAAAATAATAAATATAAGTTTAGAAAAGATTGGCTAAAGAATCATAAATTAGCCAGTATTGATGAGCTTAAACTTAATCCTTCTCTATGGATACAATATCAAAAAGATTATAATGATTGGAAGTCTGAGAATTGTGAAAGAAAATATACGCCAGAATTTTATGCTATATTTACTAATTTAAGTATGGAAGCTAATATGGCTCTATCCGAAGTAAATCTAGAGATAGATAACATATTAAAACCATACAGAGATAGTAGTACTAATAAACCTAGATTCGAAAGAATGCCAATAGATGAATATCAAAAATATATTAGGTTATTAGAGAAGAAAAGGAATCTTGCAAATCCTTATGATCCTATTACTGGAGAATTAAAACCAGAAGGTAGTGTAGAAGCTCAAATAGCTGCTGAACTTACAGAAGCTTATGCCAAACTACAAGAAGGATTAGAGTCTAAAGTAGACATGGATGCTTTCCTAGAAGAAATGGAAAGAATGAAAAATGTTGAGGGGTATACTCCAGATGGAAGTGACACATTATATAGTGCTTGGTTAGAGCGTAATACCAGATGGGAGCTTACAGATGAGTTTAAAGAGAAGGTATCTAAGCAAAATAAAAAAGATTATGGTGAAATATATGATAGATTATATCAAGCCAGATACAATCTATTGAGGTTATATAGAACTGATAAATTTGAACCAGATTATACTAGAATGCCTCAAGCAGTTAAGGATAAAATCAAAGAGCTTGATATAGCAATGTATAATGTGAGAAAACGTACTAAAAAAACTGTTGGTAGTGTTAGGTTATTTAAATCTGAACTTAGTGATCTAGCAAAGGAAAATGGAGGTAAAAGTGCTGTATCACCTGAAGATATATGGGTAGATGATAAAGGAGTAAAACACTATGCTTCTTATATGACCAAAGTAATACCAGTACGTCAACAGTATATGCATAGAGTACCAAATAGCAATTGGGCTGAAACATCTGAAGAATCTAAGTTCTATAATAAAAACTACGACAACAGTATACCAGAGGCAGAGCAACCTAAATTATCTATTAAAGAATATGATAATAGGAAGGCTTATAATGCTGTAATGAGAGATCCTGCTCTAGTTAATCTTAGAAATGTTATTCTAGATGTTATGAATGAAGCTAATGATAAAATTACTCACTCTAATTATAAGAATAACTATAAGTTACCGCAAATTAATGGTAATATCTTTAATTATTGGGGTAGTAGGGGGCTCATTACAGGAACTCGAAACTATATGGTAGATGCATTTGGTATTCAACCAGATGATGAAATACATGGAGTAAAGGTAGAAACTAGACCTAATGGTACAGAGATAAATATTATGCCTACAATGTATACTACCATGCTTACTGATCCTGCTTCTGGTACTAATGATTTAATTGGAGCTATTACTAAGTATTATAGAATGGCTTGTAATTATGAAAATAAGAAGAAAATAGCTCCTCAATTGAACCTACTAGATAGTTTGATTACTAATGCTGGTTCTATTAGACAAAAAGGCTTTACTAAGCCTGCTGCAAGTAGTAAGTTAGCAGATGCAGTTCACACTTATATAGGTTATCATATTTATGGTAGACGAGATATACTACCTGAAGTAACATTAAAAGGTTATAAGATTTCTCTAGATAAAGTATTTGAATATTTTTCAAGGTGGGGTAGAGATATTGGTTTGTCTTGGAACTTACGTTCTGCGATATCTGGTGGAGTTGCTGCATGGAGTTTTTATGCTAATGATGCTTTTGTTCGTAAGCATTATAATATGCATGATTTCACGATTGCAAATAGTATTTTAACAAAAGAATTAATTAGCTTGAAAGTTGCTAGTCAATTTGGTAAGAACCAAGCTAATAATAAATTAATAGGTGCATTAGAATATAATGGTCTTACTTTTAATCAAGAGGAAGATTTATCCAATACTAATAGATGGAGAATAGGTAGAATGATCACTAGAGCTGTAGAACCATACTCTGCTTTTAAGTTAATGTCATTTTTACCTAATAGTGCATTTACTGTTTCAGTTTATTTAAACTATAAGTTAATTCGATTAGAAGATGGGCAATTACATTTTATTTCTGAGAACGATTTTCTAGATAACCATTTTCTTAATAAGTCTATAGAAGAGCGTAAGGCTATATATAGAAACGCTAAAGATAATCTATGGAACGCATATGAAATGAAAGATGGGTTTAGAGTAAAACCCAAGTATGCACCATATGTTACTGCTGAGTTAGAAGAAGAAATTACTGCTAAGTTAGGATCTATATCTAGTCATGCAGAAGGTATGGTTGAGGAAGCAGATAAAAGTGGTGTTCATTTATTACCAGCCCTTAGTACTATACTTATGTTCCGTGCTTTTATTCCAAAAAATATAGAAAATACAATATCTCCAATGTACTGGAATTACCAGACAAAAGAGCTATCAATGGGAACAGCATCGGCATATTTCTATGGATGGAAATACGGATCTGATAGAAAGCTTATTAAACTCTTGAGAGTACTCACTGGAAGAAATGATGAGAAGTTAAAAGAATTACAAGAGCAATATCCTGATGTAGACGTAAAGAAACAAATAGATTTACATATTAGAAGGTTTAATGCTCAAATGTTCACATACTTCTTCTGGTTAACTATATTTAATCTATTTGGAATGGGTGCAGATGATGACGATTATTGGTTTACTCAATTCTTACGATTAGAGTTAAAGAAGATTTCATTAGAGTCTGGTTCTAGGTATAATGCAATGGATGTATTTGATATTCTTAATTCTATTACTCCATTAATTCAAACATTTGTAGATGTTAATAGGGCTATTAATCCAGTATCTTATTTAAGTAGTAGAAAATATGAAGAAATTGAGAGAGGTGCTTATAAAGGCTTAAAAGGATGGCAAAGAGACTTCATTAAAGTTATTCCAATACTTAATGCCTATTATAATATGAAAAATCCACGAGAGAAACTAAATGATATGATAAATCGTATTGGATAAACAAAAAAGGGATCGTTTCACAACGACCCCTTTCTTTTTTCAAACAATTAAGTTTTGGATACTAAAATCCAAGGCAATTTATATCTTCAAGCAATGTTGGCTCTTGAACATCTTGCTGCTCAGCCATTTGCATTATAAATAGTTCTTCTCTCACTGTTAACGTTACTTCATCTTTCATAATACTATCATTTATTCTAGCACTTGAACTAATAAATACATTCTTATTAGTAAACTGAGTAATATGCTCTTTTACTTTAAAAGGTAATAGATGATAATATCTATTCTTTATTGCATATATTAGTCTATTATGCTTTGGATTTATTTTAAATATGAAGACGGTATGATAATCTATATCTCCTTTATATCTATAGTAACCTAAATATAAATGATGTTGCTTATACAATTTACATAAATTTATATATTCAGTATATGATAAACCTGCATAACTTATGTGCAGGTTTTCTTTTATAAAATAGGTAGATAACTTCTTTAATACAATATTAGAATAACATTTATTAAAGAACAGAGATACTATCATTTCCATCATATACTTCTGATCCATCTCCATCGTAATACTCTCTAGAGTGGTCCCATAAATCGTTTTGTTTATGCCAGCATATTCTTCTGATAGTTTCTGATATTATTGTAAGTCTTTCTTCTATACATTCTGGAGTAAAGTTAATAACTCTAACTTCATACCCATTATTACTTTGGATAGCAATGATATAGGTTTCTTTTGTGTATTCGTCTATATCTATATTCAATTCATATTTAAAATACCAATGAATAGCTAACCAATAGTAAGCTAATTGTCTTCTATAATCATATTCTTCAATAGAATGTTCAAAATTCCAAACATCAGCAGTAGTTTTTAAATCTACTAATGTAATCTTTTTTAGAGTATGATCTATCATTAGCCTATCTAATAAAGACTTACAAGATAAATGATAGTTTTCGTAAGCTTTTGGAAATTCCCAATTTATGTGGAACTCGTTGTTTTGTTCGCAAGTTTGCGGTTGTTTATATAATAATTCATTTGCTTTCTTGTGGTTCTGAATGTTCTGCTTAATAGTTTTTAGCATATTCAGATCAGCAAACGAAATAGATTTCAACTCAGTTTGCCGTTCAGTCTTAAGATACTCTATGTAGTTTTCTAGCTTTTTAGCCATTTCCTTGGCTTCTGAGAGTATTTTTTCTTCACTCTTACCTTTTGTACTATAGGCATCAGAATAAGCCTTTATAAGGGCTAAATCTGGATCAATTTCTACAGTACCAACTAGTTTATCAGCAAATAATTGTTGTTGTTTACTACTTGGAGTTTCAAAATCTAGTATTCGATAATGTGCCCAAAATTCTTCAGGTTGAAGAATATACATATGTATCATTGTTCCTTTATCTAAATAACTAGCTTTAAGACCTTCAGCGTTTCCTTCTAGCATATCTTTTAGATATTTTGGACCTTTCTTTAAGAACTGCCCTAAATTACTATTAGATATACGAGAATTGTCATCATAGTAAGGTATACTTAAATCCATATTATTCTTCTACTTTCTCTGATTGATCTTCATCCTTTACTGGACCTAAATCGATGATCAAATCATATTCCTCTAATACGTTTTTATTTTCCATCAGTTAACTGTTTTATTTGTTTAATACATTCGTTTACTTCCTTATGATTATGAACAATAAATAAATGGTACTGTTCATCTAAACCTGATTTAACTAGGTTATACTGAAATAATTTCCACTTATAAGGAAAGACATCGTTAGGTCTACCTTTTGCTTCAATTATAAAGTTATTACCTACAAAATCTGGAGTATATGTCATAGGACGTATCTTTTTATCTTTAAACTGAAAACTAGGGACTAGCTCAAACTTTATAGGCTCGTACTCAGCTTTCAGTTTATTTTCTTTTAGTGCTTTATATGTATATACTTCTAACTTACTTCGAAATTTAATATTATCAAAGACCGTTGGAGTCGCATTTATCACTTTCTTGTTTAGACTCTTTTTCTTTTTCATCTAAGATTTGTTTTAACAATTTCTTAAACGAAAGAAGATTGAGTATGTTGCTAATAGTACAACATAAAACAATAAAGGATATTAAAGCTACTAAATTAACAGTAATTGTAGTACTAAGCAGCTCGATCATCAAGTGCCTCCTTTTTTAGGTTCTCAAGTTCTGCAATTAAGTCTTCTAACTCTTTTTTAGTTACTAGTATTTGTGCATTCCGTTTATTTTCAACTTTATCATTAACTATGCTGAATTTTTCAGCAATTTTGTTAATGATCGAATAGTCAAAAATAGCCACAATAATACCAAACAAATACATACAAAAAAGGCTAATAAGAAACGGGATAGTAAATAATATACCAATACCGAATCGAATACCTTTCCAAATCTTTTTTAATACTTTCATAGTGTTTTATTTAACCAGTTTTTAATAACTTCAAAGCCGTTATACTTAACGGCATCACTAATATCTTTACTTTGGAATTTCTTATGTACTAAGAATCCATTTAAGCCTGTTTTCTTGCTTATCTTACGCATATTTTTGACTCCTGCAGGATCTCTATCAAAACATACTAATATACGCTTAAAACGCTTCTTTAATATGTCTAAGATATTATCTGGAATAAATGTACTTTCTGATGATGGAGATATTGCATCATAACCCATTTCTCTTAAACACATTACATCTTTGAGAGATTTAGTTATAATCAATAATTCTCCCTTTTCAGGAAGTTGTTCTAATCCTTGAATGTCGTACTCAGTAAGATTATTACGCCATTTAGTGTATTTATCTGCTAAAGGTCTATAAATTTTAAATTTATCATAAACCTTATATGCATACATCGGACTTTCATCTTTATAAATACCCTTTACAATTCCATCACATAAATAGTATTTAATACTACTTACATTATATCTCTTTAATGTATCTAGAGTAATACCAAACTGTTGCCAAAATACTTTATCAACATTAGTGAATTCTTGTCTTACTACTCCAATTACGGTTTCTTCAGACTTTTCATATGCTTTAGTACTTTTTAAAACAGTGTTATTTTTTATATTCAGATCTTTCACAATCTGCTTTAGTAGTTCATTATAATTAGTTATGCCAGTATATTCTTGCACAAATCTAATTACATCACCGCAAAGACCATTACCGTGATCTTTAAATAACAGTTTACCTGTTTTCCTACTTCTAAATATCCCAAATGAAGGATTTTTATCTTCTCTAAATGGACTATTATAGATATAACCTATTTTAAATTGCCCTATATAACGTGCATATATATCATACTCTGTTACTCTAGATAGAATATAATCTAAAGTAATAGGATCCTCTTTTTTAATTCTCTTAGAGTCGTACATAATATAGCAATTTTAGTGAGAGTAGAGGACTTGCACCTCTCCTTAGGTAAAAATACCGGGCTATTCACACATCTGCTTCTACCTCCACCCACCGTACACCGACTGCAAAGCAGCCCGTCTACATGAAGATATATGTGCTTACTCTCTTTTTGTATGAGAGGGGGATTCGAACCCCCATGCTAGTATATATTAACTAGCTCCAATCTAGGTATTCTGTCGTCCTTTTCAGACTTTGTATTTCTTTACCAGACAGTACATCCACTTACGTGCGATAATACCTATTCCTCATCCCCATGATCAGTTTCAAAAAGTTTCTTAATTTCTTCAATCTTTTCTTTAGCGCCTTCCTCGCATAGGCACTCTCCTGAAGAGATATAAATGTCAGATTTAGTACTTTTTCTGGTTTGTCTAGGAACATGACCTAGTCCCCAACCACATTTAAATTTGGCAGTCCAAAATCTGAACATATGATATCTAAAAAACCAAGGAGATACACATGTAAGCATAGTAGGTAATATTAAGGGGTCTTCAAATCGCTTAAATACTACTTCTACTAATAGATACTCAATATGCTCTTCTTTGTAATAACCTAACGATTCTACTTCAGCAAATGTTGAAATCTGCACACGATAACCTTGAGATTCTAAATAATCTGCAAGTTTTAAAGCAGTATATGATTTATAAAGCATATCTTTTGCAGATATTGCACAACATTCACATATTCCTACATGTAGTTTAATGAACTTACCATTTTTATCTCCTCCAGTTCTTTGTCTTTTCCTAAGAGACGGTAATCCTTCGATAAATCTATCGTAATTCATATCGTCTCCATCATTTTCATCATACTTGTAGTTAGTTTTTGATCCTCCAAATATAAGATCTTCATCTAACTTCTCAAGTTTATCTAAACCCTCTTTATAAGAGTATTTAGACTTTTGAATCTCTTCTTTAGTTAGTCCTACCCACTCAGGATCATCTACTCTAGAAATCTCCTTATACTTATCAGGACTACCTGTATCTTCTTGAACTTCACACTCAGTGTAAAATTTATCGAGATTATCAAAATGTGTCTCCAGCTTTTTACCCATGTCACGCTGCCTTTTTAATTTCGGATTTAATTTCAGATGTTTGTAGAAAACGAGTCGAAAAATCTAACTCTTTATTGACCATTTCTTTCTCAGAATCAGTCCAGTTAGTAATTAACATTTCTTTCCAATTCTTAAAATAAGCCTTCTTCATAAGGTGTCCAGACTGAATCATACGCGTAGATGCAACTCGGCGCAGATTACACTCTTTGATTATCTCACGAAGTTTCCATACGTAGTTTACTACATCAGTGTCATACTGACTTTCGTAATCTACAGAATAGTTAACTTCTATAATGCCACCGGTGAATCGGTCAATAGTAGATGCGTCTAATTGATTGTTAGCCACATACTGTCGACTCGCACCATTGCCAAACGTATTAGAAGTAGCAATGATGATACACTCGGGGTGACGACATACTAAACCAGTAGTAGTCTCAATCTCACCGTTAGCAAGAGCAGCATTTAATACTTGACCTACTGCGGGGTCTAATGCAGTCATCTCATCAATCAAGATAACAGATGGCTTAGCATAATATTCTGCAAACTTAGTAGATTCTCGAGTAGGATACTTATACCCTACGAATTCCGTAGCAGAAGTACCAATACCACAAGAAATACATAAATACGGAACATTAAGTTCATTTGCAACATTACGAGCCATAGTAGATTTACCACATCCTGCAGGACCTACCATCCAAATGTTTCGCATACCAGCTTCAATAATCTTCTTCAATTGTTCCTCTGGTTCCATTTTGGATATATCAACATATTTAGCTTCTTCAGCTAAACGTTTCTTTTCTTCCTCTAACTTCTGTTTAAGTTTTTCAAGTTCTTTACGAAGTTTATCCTGAAACTCACTAGCTTTACGCATAGTAATCCCAGAAGCAGATGTTTTGAACTTCTCTCCTTTATTGTTTGTAAGAGTATATTTAGTTCCAAGACTGGTATCTTTCTCTATGACTTTCCAGAAATCTATCGGTTTTACACGTTTATTTTTACCTTTTTCGTCTTTAATAGTAGTAGTAATACTACCAAAAAACTCATCACCAACCTCTAGATCTTTTGGCTTTGTTTTAGTAGTAAGATTGTCTCCGATGCTACCGTTAGACTCAGACCCTTCATCATTCAACATCTTTTCAGATGCTTCTTTGAACATTTTTTCCCACTCAGTTTGTTTACCATTTTCAACAAACTGTTGCATCATCTGCAGAAGTGGGTGTTCTAAGTCATCATGTCCTTTTGCATTACCACTAATCTTACCATTTTTTACTGAATATTTTAAATCTGTTAACTTTGATTCTAACTCTTGAATATCTAACATAATAAACTACTTTTTGAGGTTAATAAAAAAGGGAGAGTAACTTTTGTTACCCCCCCCCCAATTTAATTGGTTATATAATGTTCTACCTTTTTTAGAAAGGCAAATCATCCTCACTATCGTTACTTGTTGTAACGTCAACACTTTCTAATGTACCATTTACTACTTGGAATGGATTAGCATTTTGTTTCTCGACATCAGCTACAATAGGCTTTTCAAATAAATCAATTCCTAACTTAGTAATCATTGATTCACCAGCATCTACTGTAGACATAGGCTCGATAAACGTGTATTTCGCATACTTTGGAAGTGTAGTATAACCTTTATCATTATAGACAACTTTTACTCTTAAGGCTTTATCCTTAATGTTATCTGCAGACAAAAGTCCTACTACCCATTTAGCATACTCTTTGAAGCTTTCACCTTCAAATTGCAACTTATCCTCATCATAAAAACACTCTAAAATCTGCTTTACACGAGAAAATTGCTTATCACACTTTAACTCAAACTCATCCTGAGTAAGCTCACCGAAACTTGTTTTCTTTCTCGGTTCCCACTCAGTGTGAGTCATAATCCTACCTTCTTTTTCGAACTTAAATTCGATAAAACTGTTATCTTGAATTGAGGTCTCATATCTAACTCCAATTAAATGGACATTATCATGAATACCTGCACTTAAAAATGCTACATCATTTTTTACAATCTTTTTTGCTCTGCTAGAACTGTACATATACGTATATTTTAATCATTATTAGGCAAATAAATTCTATCCCAATAGGTAACTAACTTACCTTCGTTATCACTTTCAGCAATAACAATTTTCTGGCCTCTAAGATGAGGCGCTCTCGCTTCTACTATATTGTTTTCTCCGCCCTGAAACGAAATTAATGTCTGGTTTTTCTTTCTATAGACATAGCCTATAGCATCTGCTTCTCCACAGATAATATCACTAAGTCTTCCAGCAAGGTCAAGCTGCATTTCAGATAGTTCTTCACCATCCTTATTGACTAATTTATCTTTAGTATGACCTACTAAAATAAATTCTTCACACAACTCTCTAAACATATCAATAACTTTTCTAACAGCCTGTCTGATATAAAACCACCCAGCACCATTAGGCAACATTCGAACATCTCCTTTATAGGCCTTTCCCATAGGAGTTTGATTATCATTTCTATTCTATACAGTTCGCTACTACTGTATACGTTCTCTTATGAACTGCTACATATTACTATGTAGATTAGACTATATCATTCTCTTTTACTTTAGTATTAAGAGATTCCCCGTTTCCATCTGCAATAGCTTCAGATGTACTCTCTTTCGAGATAGTCGTTGAACTTTTATTATAAAAATTGTTATAAATATTTCTTATCTTATTAAGAAAAGTATTTAGATCATATTTATTTTTCATGCGATTACAAATAGAACAACATGGAACACAATTATTTATAATGTAATGCTCTTTAGAATTTATTCTATCTATACCATTTGCATGTTCACAATTACAATAAAAACACGGTTTATTTAAAAAGTCTTCAATTTGCTTATCTGTTAATTCTATCTTATAATTTCTACCTTTAGCCGCACTTTTAATAGAATTAATACGATTTCGAATAGGTTTTCTTTCTAAAGTATTCCATTTTTTGTAAGCTATTTCTCTTTGTAAATCATTAATGCAATTTGAACAAGATTTCGGAATATATTTTCCTTTTCCAAATCTATCTGATCTTACGATAGTTATAGAATTGCATCTATTGCATTTACATTTAAAATAACTTCTTTTTATTTGTTTTGTTTTGTCATATTCTTCATGATCTAAATCTAATATAGTCAATACTCCATAAGTATTTCCTATATATTTTTTTAATGTTTCAATTTTCATAATACTTAGCTTCTGATTGTCTTACCATTTGCTAACGATAGCAATGGGTAAGATGTTCCAGAAATTAGAGGAATTTTTCAATGACTATTTCTAGTCAAAGCTGCATAAATTTACAGAATAAGTGCGTAACTTAACGTTATTTCTTCTAATCTTGTTGCATTATCAATAGTTATATGCTTATAGAAGAAGCCATTACATTCTTTATTCTTTTGGCGAATAGCCGCAGCAATTTCGCCTAAGTCATTTACGTTTCTAGCTTGAACACAGAGAGAATCTAAGAACTCAGCTCCTCCCTCTAAGTCAATAATCAAATTTGAATCTAATTGACTTGCTATAGTAGTTTTGCCCGATTTTGGTTTACCAAATAATATTAAGAATCTTGGATTCTTTACTTTGGCTTTAACTTTTTCAGTAGGTAATACTATCATAATGAATAGATATTAACTTACTGTGATTTGATACGCTATGATAAGATTTGTAAATACTGAAATAGTAAGTATATGTTATTTTAAAATTACTCGATCACAAAAATTTCGATAATAGTAATAGATACACTAAGAATTGTTGTTTTTCTCTCCGAAGTCAAACTGTTAAAAAAGCTACGGTTTGCATTAAACGGAATAACAGTATCTCCAATCTGTACAAAATCGCTAAAGAAATTAGCCGGAATACCGTTAATCAATGCCTCATAACTATCATTACCATAATAATTACGATATGCATTCATTCTATTTACAGCGTTCTTCCAAGCTTCATATACGTCAAGATCACGCTGAATCTTCTTATAGCGATAATTACTATCGAACAACGGACTCTTTTTCTTCTCTACAGCAAAAGGAAGAAGATAAAAAGGAGTCGAACTATTATATGAACTCCGACACGGAGTCTGATAATACGGAGTTAAACCCATTGCTTTATTAAACAAGCTTTGTGTATAACTACTTACAGAATTATTACCTGTTGTTGTTCCAAAGTAAGAAGAATTGTTGTTGGATTTACCAAAAGAGAATATATAATCTTTCATATCAGTCTTTTTTTAATTGTGAACTAAGTAGGGTTTAGTTCCATGCCTCTTTCAATTTCGATAATATTGTTGTGTGCTAGATCATTTTCGAAATCAAGAATTGCTAATTGTCCTTCCCTATTCTTTAGAATATGGAGATATATCTTGTTTTGTACTGGGAGTCGATGAGGTCCGTACACTGCAAAGCCTAACGTTTCTGGACGGGCGATTACAAGTACAACATCACTTCCTTGAAAGATAGCATCAGCGGAAGAAATGTCACTACGCATTGGATAATGACATGTTGGGTTATTAATTCGATCAGGAGATTCAATATTCCTGTTCATTTGTGAGAGCTGAATTATACTTGTGCAACCTACTTTTTTTGCATTTATAAAACAGTTCTGTAAATCTCTAATAATATTTAAAGCACTTTCATCACTTCTACCTCTTACTAGCAGTGTATGATCTAGCATTACTACTAGCCATTTATCTTTAGCAAGAGTGTCTTGAAAATACTGTATCGTATCCTTAATCTGATCGACTGTAGCTGCAGAATCTACATAGTAGATAGGAAATTTAGCAATCTGTTGTGCTTCTTCCTGTATCTTCTGAAATTCTTCATCACGAAGATCAAATTCAGAACTATATAATTCTGCAGTAGTCTTTCGCATTGAACTGCTTATTTTTCGACCTACTTGTCTACTTGATAACATTTCAAATGAAAAAGATAATACTATAACATTCTTATTAGGATTTAGACTAATTAAATCAGTTTCTAACATATTTGCAAATGAGGACTTACCTGATCCAGAGGCACCTACTATTGTATAGATGCAACCTTGTTCTATGCCACCATTACACAATCTATTGAATTTCTTCCACCTTGTTCTAAGTGGTTCAATTTCATGTTTTCTACGCATATCAATATACTCTAAAGCTTCTTCTGTTACTTCAGAAATATGTTTGAATGGTAATGGTTTATATAAGTGTTGTTCCATAAGATGTTTGTTCATTTTGTTCAACACTACATTTCATTTGCTCGTCAAGTGCTTCCCATTCACATTGGGTAAGCCATTTCCACATTGTTTTCATATAACCCATACGACCGGTCATTGTTAATTCATTTTGCTGGAATTTTAAACATTCCATTAAATGTTCATGAGCTGCTCTACTCTTGCCTACGATAGCGTTATAACGCTTTCTACAATTGTTTTTATTGGCTCGTAAGAAGCTCTTTGTACCATCCGGTCTAATGACAACCTGTGGATATGCTTCATAGAATTCATCAAACATCGTAACTTTTCTTTCGATAAGTGATGTTAAAGTTTCAGTCGGAAGATAAACTACTGCTTTGTCTGAAACCTTTTTTTCTATGTAGCCTTGATCAATTAAATCTTGTATTTCTGTCTCGTTCACCAGACTGATAAGTGACAGGACATCTTTGATATTAGCTTGATTATTGCCTAATACAAGATTTAAAAATACTAGCTGATTAATAGTCAAATGCTCAATTTTACTGAGCAGTTCTGTATCTAGTTCTAATATCATACACTTCTCCTTTCGTTAAAAGAAGTCTATGTCTTAGAGTATGATAATCTGTGATATTTTATGAAAAGTCCCATAGACTTAACTGTTGTGGCTTTAACTGATTAATAATCTTTGTAGCTTGTAGGATATAATAGTGATAGTTAATATTATAATCTTCAATAGGTTTATCTGGAGTAAATTTATTGTGTATAGTTACACCATACCCTTTCAACATACTCTGGTATTCTTTAATACCATTTTCAGATTTCCATTTCCAAAGATACAAACCATCAGTACTAACATAGAATCTATTAACTCTCTGTTGTATTTCTCCATTGTATTCTACAGTCCATTGCTTACCTGTTTTTTCTGCTTGTAGAAACTTACGAATGTCTTTACAATTCATTATAGTATCTTTCACTGGAATTCCATCTGCAAAATACTTAATAACTGCTTCTGGTATGATCTTAGGATTAAGACCTTTCCCGAGTAAGACATCAGTAATAAACATACCTTTTTTCTTAATAAGTTTACTATCTTTAGTTTCTTTGTATCCTTCTTTAATTGCAATATAATCATTAATTGCAAATTGATACATAGCTTCAAAACGTTCTTCTTCTAGTTCGAGTTTAGTTAGTTGTTCCCATCTAGTACATGCTTGCTTTACTTGTTGGTATTTGTCTTTCTTTAAAAGAACAAATAAACCATCAGTGTTTGCTTGTACTATTCTACATCCTAACTCGGATAGAGATTCTGCTAACATCAATAATAGCAGTTGTCCATTAATCCTACATTATCTTCTATATAAGACGCAACTCTTATATACGTTCTCTTATGAACTGCTATATGTTACCATATAGATTAGACTATATCTTCTTCTTTTACCTTAAGCGGCAGTCAGAAGTTCCCCGTTTCCACTACCATTGGCTTGTAGTGTACTCTCTTTCGAGATAGTCGTTGAACTTTTTATATAATTATTATATATAGACTTAACTTTATCTATAAATTCTTCTTCAGAAAATTTGTTTTTCATTATATTACACATTTTACAACAAGGAACGCAGTTATTCATAGAATATCCTTTAGAAGGATCTATTCTATCTATACCTGTTATCTTTTCTGATTTATTCTTATATGTTGATGTTTTTGTTACATTAGGTATTTCACCGCAATATATACAAGGTTGCGTAATTAAATGTTTAAATTCTTCTTCTGATAGATTCCAGTCTATATTTCTTTGCTTAGCATTATTTGTGTAATGAGTAAATACATTGTATAATAGAGCGTTTAAGCACTTACCGAAACGGTTGTGTATACAATTTCTGCATTTTAAATTTTCAAAATTGTGAATGCAATCTTTCTTTCTAGAGAAGATCTCACCACATTTTTTACATTGTATTTTATAATACAAATGAGCTCTATTGTTTTTCTCGTAACGCTCATTGTCAAACTCTATTATTTTGAATTTATCGTTTTCTAGTTCTAATGTTTTATCTGCTAATTTCATAATTATATAACTTAGTTACTGATTGTCCTTTTATACTAAAAACGTATAATGTAAAAGGATGTTCCAGTAGTTAAGGGAATTTTTTTCTATGCATTTCTACATAGGCAGACCAAATTCAATCTGCATTACTGCAAATGGACTATAACAAAAATTATGCTCGTTTTGTAAATTACCACTTAAACCATTTAACGCAAGTTTCAAAGTTTCATTTTTCACTTTGTTCCCATTTCTTTTTGCTTCTAGTCTTTCTGTTCTAATTTGAGAATAGACTTCTAGGAACTCTGGTCCTAAATGTTTAGGATAAAACTTATATTGTATTAGCATACTTGGATATAGAGAAGCAACGTCTATATCTATAAGCATTTCATCTTCTTTAGGTATAATGATCTCAGGATCATTCACCGAATGAATACCACCTACTCCTACAGAATATCGTAGATTGTTAAATATAAATTTATACTCATAACCTTTTCTACCCGGAGAAACTACTTGTTTTTTCATTTCTTCAAGCATTTTATTTAGGATAGGAGATTTATATTTAACAAAAGGTAATATAACATCTTTCAATGGAATTAAGTTCATTGGTGAACGTAAATTACGTATCTGCCACCAACTTTGTCCTGTTTTTTCTAGGTATTTCTGTGTGATAATTTTCATTCCAATATTCACACCATCTTTACTTAGGACTCTTACACCATATTCATCTTCAATAGCAATTCGAAGATCTATATCTTTCTTGCATCTGTTTAATAACTCAGAAGTTGACTCAACATCATTTATATTATATTGAATCATTTCATCAAATAAAGATTCTGGTAATGGTTTACTCCAATCATACACAAATTCTTGTACATTTGGATATTGCATAGTTACTTGCATTTCTTTCAAACCTACTCGTAACTGTGTAGAATATAACATGGTTAAAATATCAAATGATTCAAACCATTGTTGATATTTCCATTCTTTCCATAACCCTTCTTCACCTTCTTTACTATTTACAATAACTTTACTAAAATTATAAATAGAACTACAAATTCTCCAATACGGATGTACTATAAGCTTTTCATAGTAATCTATCATATAGTTTACTATAGGATTATCATAATGAATATTATTATAACCTGCAAATATTATATCTGTATTAAATTGATAATCTGTAGTATAAGATTGGTTCCATGATCCTTCTGTATTATTAAACTGTTTGAAAAACTTAACTAACTCTTCTAGTTGATTTTTTCTACTAGATATTTCAAATAAATGAATTTCGTTAGTTTCAGTATTCTTCACAGCACAATGAAAGATATTTTGAAATACCTCAATATCATATACTAATACTGTCTTGTTTCTAATTTTCATGGTTGTGGTTTTAATCTTGTGGAAGAGTGCAGAATCGAACTGCCCTATATTGCATCGATATAGTACCTAGTATAGTTTATCAGGCTATTACTCTTCCTTATGTGCGTCTTTCGACGCACTTTTTATGCCGCTGCAGCTGCTCTTTGAGAAGCTATACGACTAGTCAAGTAACCATCAATATTGTAATATTTACTGTTAATTGACTCAAGAATGCAATGATCTAACGTCGGACTGTTATATACAAACGTTCCTACGTAGTCATCTTTATAGAGATCACTATACATCCTGTGATAGTGATTCATCCACTTATGTAATGAATCCTGAGAAATGTTCATTCCTATGGGATCCAAATCTATACGTTCTTTATGCGTTTTGTCCTTAAATATATTAACGCTAATATAGTAAGGATATGTTACAACCTTTTCTTTAGGTTCTAACTTACGAGGAGGTACCTTCTTTTTCTTTCCGGCATATTTAGACTGTTTCTCCTCTTTCTTAGCTTTTCGCTTACTTTCCGACTCAAGGAAGTGCTTAATCTGCTTCATAATTTCCTCAGTCTGTCGAGTTTTCTGATTCTCAATGCGTTGTTTCCTGTTAATACGCTTGTTTATCAATTGTTGTTCTCGTTTAGAACTGCTTTCAAGCGATGCTTTTGCAGATTCGTATTGTTCATCTGACATAGATTTTCCGGAATGTTTACGGAACTGATTCAGATTTTCAATCTTCTCGTTAAGGATACGCTCAAAACGTGCTTCAGCTGATACATGTTTCTTTACTACAGCAAACTCACCAGCTAGTTTACGTTTGCGATATAACACTAAGCGCTGTATGTTAGAGATTACTTTTGCTCTACGCTCTTTACGATTTTCCTTACGGTGTAGTTTAACTACTTCTTTGAAAGTTAAACCTTTTTCTGCAGCTTCTTTCTTAAGAGCTGCTGTTCTCTCTTTGTTTGATATTGTTGTTTTCATTTCTTTAAATTTTTGATAAATTTATAATGTTAATTCTGTAACGGAGTGTGTAAGAGAGACTCGAACTCTCACTCTAACAAAAATGTTATGTTCTACCATTAAACTATTACACTAATTTCTTTTTTATGCTGCAGCCTTTGCTTTACTAAAAGACATATCGATTACTTTAGCATTCTTACGCTCAGTGTTCTCAAGCGAATGAACAGCATTGTAATCTAATAACTCTTTGTTAAGAGTATTAATCTTTATCGTAAGTGCCTCAGACAGATTCTTAACAAACCCTCGGGTCAATACCTCTGTCTTCTTCATGCGTTTCTTTCCTACTTTCTTAATTATCTCAGGATCCAGAGTAGGAACATGAGATAATTGCTTTTTAATCTCCTTAAGCTCACCTACAGCGAAGATAGTAGGGTAGATTGAATCTTCTGGAAGATCATTAATGTCTGTAAATCCGAGGTTTAATGCTAGAGATTGTAGCTTAATCTCAATACGCTCTTTACACTTATCAAAGATACTATCTAGTAGTACTTTCATATCGTAATTACGCTTAAACCCACGGAAAACTACATTTTCCATTTTAATAATATTCCAAGTTCGAGTTATATCTGCAGATAATTTATCACGTTTTTCTATAATTTCAGTTGATGTTGTCATACGAATTGATTTTAAATGATTAATACTATTCGATTTCGCATCAACTCCCAGTGTAACTATGGGGCAACCTAATGCCCCGTAGCTTTTATGCTCGTAGAATCTTATAAAGTTCTGCTTGAGCGTTTTCAAAGTTTGATGTTAACGAATTATTAGTTTCGTCTATCTGATTAAATGATTCAAACAATTTAACCTTAGTATCGAAAATATCCGTTAAATTAAACTCTTTACCTTCAGAGACCATGTAACAAACATAAGAGTTAAATAACTCTTTAATCTGTGCACCAGTCATACCATTTGCAATAATTTCGATAGCCTCACGAGCTGTATCAGTCGTAGCATCGAACTTGTTTTCTTTCATAAAGTCGCCGAAATACAAGTTAAATACATCATATGCATATTTTCCATCCAACGCATTGATATGGAAAATCTTGTCAATTCGACCCGGACGCTTAGAGATACGTGCTTCAATTCGTTCAGGATGATTTGTTGTCATCATTACTACAGCACCGTTCTCAATATTCGGACGGTCAATACCATCTAGGAAGTTAAGAATAGCAGAATTATTACGACTACTTAACGTTGCTTCACAGTCTTCAAATACTACAATAGTACGTCGATTAATACGGCTACATTCTTGAATGTGCATTGCCATAGATTGAAAATCTGTAACGAATACTACTGGAGAATCCCCAGAATATTTTTTAGCTACGTCGTAACAAATAGAAGTTTTACCTGTACCCGGTTCACCACATAGTAAAAATTTACGTAACGGTTTCTGATTGAACTTTGAAAACATTTCAACATTGTCAAAGAAGAAGTCAACGCCTTTAATAAGTTCTTCTTTACATTGATGAATAGCTGGATTACTTTGGATATCAGTAATCTCTTTATAACGCATATAGGTTCCATATCGGGTTTCTACTGCTTGTGCTCGGTAGATACCTGACTTTGGTACGTTTGACTTTACTTCAAGTTCATCTTTTAATGCGGTTTCACACAGATAATTGTAAATATCTCGAGTATATACATACATACGTAGATTTTCATCTTGATCTGTTGGCGATGGGCATACTACATAGTAAAATACCTTATCGTCAACATAATATGCTTTTACTCCAGACATTAAATTCTTTTTATAATCATCCTCATCCATTTCAAGCTTTTTAGTACTAGACTCTGCCCGAGTAATGTAATGATGTATGAGTGGCAGTTCATCAGTTCCATATACTTCTGATAATACAGTTTTATCCCGTGAAGCAATCTTTTCATAGAAATCTGTAATATCTGTAGTTGTAACATAGATGAGTTCCTCTTCCTTAATGCCATAATTATTCTCTAACATTAACTTCTTAGCAATATCTTTCAGTTCATTATAATCTTTTACCATATATAAATTTTTTAGTTAATAATTTATACGGGAGAACATTTTGATAATGCGTCCAATATGTAGAAACGAGCGGTCACGTTTACATCGATGTAACATCTCTTTCTTATTCTCAGAGCTTTCCGTAACTTAGTATCCTGTTATAGATACCACATCGTGACCATTAAAGACTCTAACCTTCCTGAGTCTTTACATTTTGTTTTTTTAAAAGAATAAGTATATTTACTATCACTATTACACCTTCCTAATTCAAAGCAACGTATAATATCTTACTCAATTTCGTAGAATTTTAAGTCTTTACTTAAAAAGACTGGACCATTAGCTGTAAGTACAGCTACACCATCGGGATTTCGCACTTGTTTAGTAACAGCTGCTAATATCGTTTGTTCAGAAGGAACCTTCCCCTCCTTTTGGATCTCTTTATAACCATACAAGTAAGCTGTGAGAAGAATATCTACCATCCGATTCTTATCATCCTGCTTAAGTGTAAAGTTAACGAAATCCTGATATAAGCCGTCTAATGCAAAATCATTTCTATTTTTGCCGTTTCCAGCCATGAAGTTTATCAGATGCACTACTAAATCGTGGAAACTTAACTTCTTTTCACAACCTATGAAGTGATTCCACCATTCAAAACAAGTCGCACCAATGACAAAGGAACCATCGTCTTTTAGACTTCTAGTTCCGGGCTTTTTGTCATTAAACAAAAAGGAATTGAATATATCTTCATCAGCTAGGATTCGTTCTAGATTTAATCTAGAGGATCTGCTGAGATTTTCCATCTTCAATCAATGTTAACGCTTTGAAAGTTTACAGACTGACCATATTGGGCCATGTTCAATCTGCACGAATCTTCCATAGCACGATTAGCATCAGCTAATGCCTGTGCCTGACGAGACAACGTTTCCATCATAGAGCTAATCTCCTTCCGTGACCGCTCGTTGAATGAAATAGTTAACTCAGTTGCAGTTTTGTCATCAGTAAAGAACTGAGGCAAACCCGTAGACTCGCTTGCGATTGCGGAGACTACTTCCTGAACTGTCGGTTTCTTAATAATATCACTAATGTCTTTAGCTCCTGCTAAATCAAGCTGAAGCTTAGGATCACGGTTAAATTGGACTACCATTTTACCGTCACCTACATCAACAAGCTCTGCTTGTCGGATGCGAATGCGTTCTACGCCATGTAACCAGATAGGATTTGCAAGCCGTTGCTTGCCTTCCCGCTCTTTGTTCGAATAATCCGCATCCACATTAGTCCGCTTAATCCGGATCAAGTTCATACCTAACAATGCACCTAATTGAGATGCTACTACTAAATTATAATTTACATTTGCCATTTTTAAATTCCTCCTTTTGATAAGTTAATAATTAATGAAAATTTTCTCACATCTTTCCCTATGCGTTTCGTCACGATTTATCATCATCTTATATCAGATAGGTTAAAAACCACGGTCGTGCAACATTCAAGTTGTGCAAGGAAAGATGCAAATGTGTTTTTACTTTAATTTATATGATAAGCAAAATAATTCCGTTCTTGATAATTCGCTATTGCGGTATACTCCTTATAAACGAGACAGGTTTATAAGTTTACTAAGTCATATCTTACTTTGGAACCGCATACTGCATTGTGACCAGAGCTAATGAAACTCATCGATGAGTATTCTAGGTTCTGATTCCAAGCTGTACTATATTCTGTAATCTCTATTACAGAAGATCCGTAATAATCAACACGTTTTTTCTGGTTACTCAGATAAAAATAGTAAAGTAAATAAGTTAGCAAGACTATATCCTAGGGATAGAACTAGTATAGATTGACCTATCTAGATTCATATAAACTTTACTAATGATTAAAACTGTCTTATCGGGCAAGTAGTTATGTCCGGTCGTTTTTACAGAACGTTGCTAAAACTGCAAGGCGATCAAAGGAATTGCCATCTTTGTCTTTGTTATTTGTAATAACTTATAGGTCTCATATAGTTATTCACTAACGCCTACCTCTTACGCTAGATATACTTATTACTAAGTACAGAGCTACCAACGTAACCTTGGCTAGGATTTTGTTTATTTTACTTGGATGAAGATCGAGGACTTTCACCTCTTCTCATTTACTCTCGCTTATAAATAGGTCTATAAGTAATAGTTCACTTTCGTTCACTCTTAAAGATTTACAAGCTTCAATGAGACGCTTTCTCTCGAACATATAATATTGCGTATTATACCCTGATACTACTAAGCAATCGCATTCGCCAAGTTGTGGTCGCATTCAGTTTCCCTAGCGGGGACATCCACAAATTTGTTATTCGGTTGTTGAACCTACAATAGTTAGACATGTTATTTTCGCTTTTGTTTAAGAGTCTCGTTAACTCTCGAGCCAGTGATAGGAATTTCTTCCCAGAGTAAGCAAATAATTTCTAGTGGTTCATTTATACTTACAAAAGGATATTATAAGCCGCACTATTAATACTCCCTTACTATTACACTATTTTATTAGTCTTGAATTTAGCTCCTTGACTATAAAAAGCCCTACTTTCGTTATATCTATTAAAGAAAGCTTAAACTAAACTTACTCACACCTTTAGTTTTCCAGAGCGGTGAGTTTCTCTTTTTATACGAACCCTATACACTTCGCCACGGTGTCTCTAGGGGTTGAGGTAGTCTTTTCGCCACTATTCTCCTGCGTATGTTCGTTTCCATGACTTATACTGACATAACTCTATACTGATTTCAGTATTGAACATAAAACTCGGTCAGTTTTATTTAAAATCGTACCTGTCCTGATCCTTTAGAGCGTATCTTAAAAGACATAGTATCACTCCTACGTAGTTAATACCCAGCACCTGAAGTACCCCCTTATAAAAACTATTTTAACTAGTTTTCTACGCTAGTGAACATCTTTATAAGCTCTTGCAAGCACAGACTTGGCATCTGCTCCGGATAACCTGTCATAAGTAATTATAGAAGTCCGTTACCTCTTCTATTATTATATATGGGCCATAGCCACTCAGCTTTTAGTATATCCTACCAGTTTCTTGATTTTAAATACCCTTTCTTCATACACTCATCCATAACTAAGCCAGATGTTATGTTGTCTAGATCCTTATTACTATACTACAAAAATAGTAATAACTGTAGAGTGGAACACTAAAGGTAGCTATTTATTTAATGACGGTTTGGACCCGTCATGGACGCTATTCGGTCTATTAAAGTTAGGTCAAACAGATGGGACCTGTTCGCCTTTAAACTACATTTCGTCCTTACTTGAAACCGCACTTGATAGTGCCTACGGATTCTTAAGGGGATTCATTTGATCTTACTTAAGGATCTCTTTACTATGTAGTAACCCCTTGCAATGTTTGTCTTCGTCGCTGCTGCGCTAGATCGTGTCTTTTAATCTTCACCAACCGGTTCTCAAGATTTATGGGCTTTGCACACTGACCCATTTTCCTATTAACTTTTCAGAAGTAAAAGAATAAACTTCATAATAGGCTATCATGCTCTTGGCTTGACGTATATATTGGAGAATATATACTATCCCTACGGCATCCTGTATTCTTTGTCTATGTAATATCATAAGTTGATCAGACTTATCGAAATAAAACATACGCTGTCTTATTGCTTTTTAAGTGTACAGCTACAATACCACTCTCCTTCATCTTACTACGGGTAAGGAGTCGTTTGACCCGACAGCTTTTATCTTTAACTGTTATGTTATACACCATGCAAAAAGTAAACACATTATAAAGAAGATAATTAAGCCTACAAATGCTAATTTATCTAATGCACTATTTTTTGCTTTCATCTCTCTACGCTTTTAGGAATCTGAACACTTGGTACGTGAAATGTAGGTACTGGTAAAGAAAATAGTACTACTTTCTCCAAATATTCAGTTTTTGTTTCATACTTTACCTCCTTTTTAATGATTGGTTTACTTGGAACCTCAATTACCTCCGTAGGATGATTTACTGTTACGTTGGCTTTGCCTATTCCGTTACTGCTTGTTACGTTTGCGGTTCCTTTGTTTAAATCAATCTGTAGGTCAAACTGACCTACAGGATTGAATTTTGGAATTGTAAGCTCGGGCATTTTTTGCTCTGCTTTAGCCTCATTCGGGCTCAATTTGATGACAGTTATAATCGCTATAAACGAAAATAATGCACACCAAAGAAAATCAGTTAACCGATTCATGATTGATTACTTTTTCGGTTTCTCTGCCTCCTTCTCGTCTTTTTTCTCCTCTTGCGGAGCAGTTTTACCAGACGTTGCCTCTAATGCCTTGTTTACCTCAGCTGTATAATTCTGCTCGACAAGTTGCGCAATTTGTCCAGAAGTCTTATACAAGTTCATAATGGTAACAATTAGATTAGTGGCACGGAGGTTATAACCAGCTTCTGCTGGACTACCTAAACGTTCTGCATAGACATTCTGGAGACGTCCCATAATCTCCTTGTCTACATCCGTTGTCTTAGTAGGATACAACAAGCAGTCTTCACGCTTACCTTCCTTCAAGCCGTTCCAAGCAATATTATTCTCTAGTGGCTCGTTAGGATTGTTCTGTGCTGCTTTGTGCTTTACAATGATCTTAATGATCTCAGCCGCATCTTCGTCAGATAACTGCGGGAAGTTACGCTTAAGAGTTAAGTGACTCTTAAGTGGATTCTTCTGTGTAGCGGCGGACGAATAAATTTGTCCTCCAATTGCATTCAAGAACGTAGACTTAGCTGTACCAAGAATTGACAAAAGATTGTCAAATATGGTTGCATTGGATGCTGATTCCCACATAGTCTTCTCTTCCTTGTTCTCTGCAGACAGCATCTTGTACATACGTAACTTAGAGGTAGATACTAAGAAACGATTATCCTTAGACAATGTGTCACTCAGGATATAGAGAAGCGCTTTCTTAGCGTCCTCATCGCTCTTCCACAAAGCTGGATCCATGGTAGGCTTAGTGCCTCTTTGCATCTTGATCTCTTCTTTAACTGTCTCAACAGTCTCAGGAGATGCTCCTTCAAACGGAATTAGGAGCTGATCAGGCTTGTTAGGATCCGGAACAGCCTTCTCTGCCGGTAATGCAATGCCAAAGTATCCCATAGCTCGTACATAGGCTCCTAAGGCGTTAACAGGTACAGACATACCTAGTTTCTTACCGTTAATTGCCATGTTAATACCAGCTACAGCAATACAGTAACAAGTAAGGTCATCAACCATCTCGTTAGCTGCTATTACTACAGGATTCTTCGGATCTTTCCCTTTGAACCGTTCAGTAGCTACGTGAGTTAACAACACCATGTGGTTAGCATCCATAGTACTTTCCGGAGTAAGAGAAATACTACCGAGAATAGACTGTAATTCTGCATTTTTGAATACCTCAGCCGACATCTCTGCTTGCGTAGGCATAGCTGCGTTATTAACCTCTTCTGGTTGAACTACAGCTGGTTGATCGCCTGTTGCTCCTTCTGCAGGTGCAGCAGCAGGTGTCGGATCAGGTTTCTTTTGTTCCTTTGTGTCAGCTTTCGGCTGTACATCAGGTTGAGGTGCAGGCTTCTTCGGTGCCTTATCCTCTACTTTAGTTTCTACAGCAGCTTGTACTTTTACTTCCTCAGCTGCTTTTGTCTCTACTTTCGGAGCAGTAGCTCCTTTCTTTGCTTTATTCTTTGCCATTTTGATAATGTTTTAAAGATGTGTTTAAATGTTAATTACTTGGTACAAGCGTACCTAATTCTCTCGTTTGTCTGTTTTTGTTAGTGTTATCGCTATCTATGAGTCATCAAAGATAATGTGTTCCATTATATAGTTTAAACTATTTAATGGTAACACGTTCATCACTGGTGCCCATGTAAGGCATTCTGATAATAATGACTCCTGACCTGTAATATCCTGTTCGGTAGCTTCAGCCATTGCTATCTGGTTGAAGCATACTACATGGGCGTCAGTAGAATCTCCTGCCTTACTAATTACCTCAACATTAGCTGCTTTTGCTTTTGGCTTGCTGCTAAAGATGTAAAGGAAACCTATAGACACACATACGCTAACACTAAAACAGAATAATAGTCTCCAAACTAAATCGTTACTACGGTTGGCCTTCCCTATAACGATTGCAGCTAAGATAACTATAATTGCGATAATTGCAACCTCTGTCATGATGTGTAAGTATTTGTTAGTTATTGTTAATGTTGTCAAAGAATTCTCGCAATCTCTTCTTAGCTTTGTTTAAGTCACTTTTTACAGTTCCTATTGGCACGCCAAGCTCAGTTGCAAGTTCCTCATAACTTAAGCCTTTGAAATATCGTAATTCTAATATATTACGATATTTAGATCTTAATTTATGTAGAGCTACTTTCAGTTGTTCAACAGTTTCCTGTTTCATAATAACTTCCTCAGGACTGAGGTCATTACTGTCTAACTGAATGTAATTGTCCTCAGAATCTATATAATGATTCTGTTTCTCATTCTTAGAAGATCTTATATAATCTATTGCAGTGTTAATTGCTATAGTTTTCAACCACATTTCAAATGAAATAGGGTTTACATAAGATTCTAATCTACTAAATGCTTTTGTGAATGTAACAGATAATAAGTCATCTGCTACGTCTTCATTCTTTACAATATCATAGATAATGTATCGAATAAGCTTATGATGCCGATCATAAAGCTCTGTAAAAGCATCTTGCTTACCAAGCTTAGCTTGCTGAATAAGAAGGTCTTCGTCTTCTCTTTTCATAATCAAACTAACTTGTTAGTAAATGTTAGGGGAGTCGAACCCCTAACATTTTAAAAAGGACAAGGCTTAGATTCAAAACAAAAAGGTAAACCTAATATCTTCATAAGATAATAATCCTCGAAAACAGGTTTCCTAATGTCATACTGCAGACGTACATTGTCAAAGATTTCGTCAGCATAAATTCTAGGCAGTCCTAATTTGTTCAGCATAGACACGAAAATACGCATCTGAACTGCATCCGTTGCCCTTGTATTATGTAACATGGCAAGGTGTGTAAAGAGTTTCCTTTGTACAAATAGTAACAATGCCCTTACTTGGATTTTATGTTGAATCCACTTTAGTAATTCTTTATCATTATATTGTTTAGGGAATACTCCGTCTGGCCCATATGTCTGTGATATGACTGAGCCAAATAGATTCCAGTCTTCTTCTACTTTAGGTAGATAGGGTAAGACTAGACGGTCGTTTAGATAATCACACAGATCTGTATAATTTACTGTGAGACTATGTTCCTTTTGTCTCTCCATAACTGATCAATAATTGTTTGAGCTTCACCATAACTGATGCTAGGATTTGTTAGCATGATATCTGTAAGTAACTTTTCACGATCTAAATCACCACATAATGATAACCATTTTTTGTACTGTTTAGGTGTGTAGGGTAACTTCGGTATCTGTACTACTTCCTGCATCGGACTGATGATGTTCAAGTCGATCTGTCTAAAGTTAAATTCGCACGGTTTCTCAGTTAATACAGTTTTTGCTTCTGTACTGATTTCTAACTCTCCAGTATCAATGAACTTTGTTAAGTTTAACACTCTTGCAACCTGTAGCATAGGTGCGCTTCCTATTACTACTGCTATGTACTCTTGTCCACTGATTGTTACTAAATAAGTTCCACTAGTTGCCAACGTTTTCATTTTCCTTCCTAATAAATTCGTTATACACTCGGGCAATATCCATTGCCTCTATTAGATCTTTTTTGTAAGTTTTAGCAATAATTGTTGCTATCTCTGTAACATCTTGTGCATCTCTTAGCAATGCTAAGAACTCTTTCCTCTCTTGGGGACTTTCAAAATAAATACGTTTTCCTACCCTCATACGTTTCTGGTTTATCAAATACTTCCATTTCCTTCCATATACAGCCATCCCTAAGCATTTCATGCCATTGTGATGGTAAGTTATACGTATAATACAATGGTTTACTACTACGATTACGCTTGTTATGATAGAAATCCCACCAATTCCAGTCTTTCAATTGAATTATTCCAAATGGTTTACTAGAATTAGAGTTAGTGCAAAGTAGCACGACACTTTTTCTACTGCTAATTCTAAGATCATCAGCTTGTTTGTCTTTTACCTGTACTCCTTTCTCTTTGAGAAAGTTATACATTCCTACAACGTTATCTCTTACTCCGGCACATATAAATTCCTGAGTAAATGAAGATACGTTAAATAGATCATACTTTACTTTACTTGGCACTCTTATCATCTTCTGCAAATGTAGGAATACAACCATGTGATTCTAGCATATTAGCTTCTAGACTTAAATCTATCCACCAATCTATCCCTTGAGGTTCTTCTTCGAAGTCTGCAGCGTTAATTAGTGTATTCTCTTTCAAATGCATAACTAACTCTCGACCTGTCAAAAGGTGTTCGTAACAATACTTAGCAACTGCACTTATCAGCTGATTAAGTACTCCATGATTCTCCCCAACTCTTTTCCAAGATTCAGGAAGATTTTCACTGACATAGGCTGCGTAGCCTGAAAAACTAACTTTTGCCATCCATACTGTTTTTAGTTTATGTTATCTAGTAGGATTCGAACCTACACTACTGAATAACCAGCGTTCTACCATTAAACTATAGATATCCCTCACTTTCGTAGTTAGCACGTGACTTTACGCAACTGCTAGTTGAGTATAGTCTGTGACAAAATTATTGCCATTTAAACACACAATGAACCTATTTTACCTTTCACTTATGATCAAACCCAAGTATCCCCCTTGTTTTATAATCGAAGTGGAGGATGAGGGATTTGAACCCTCGTCTCATAAGTTTCCAATAAACCTAATAAGACACGATACAGTTCTTATATCGTGAATATTTTGTGAATGTAAGGAGATTTCTCTCCTTACACCCTAATTTTTGGTTCCTTTAGTAGTAATAAATCATTTAATACTGAAATGAACTCCAACGCTACGATGAGACTTATATGATCGTCATTTTCTGTTGTACTAAACTATTATTGGCTTATAGCTCTCTACTAACTAAACCTGAAATAACTGAAGATGAGTACGTAGGACTAGCTGTCTCAACGGATCTCGTACTCTTTAGTCTTGATGCTAATTTCGCCTTCCTGCTTTTGTCTCGATGGATCTTAAGCAATGCAAGTATATCTCTTGCGTTGTGAAATACTACTACATTCATACCCCACTACTCTTTTCGGCTTATAGCTCTTCAGAGCGGAATTGTTGATTAATAGCGGTCGAAGCTATCTCTCAAAACACTCCAGCTACAATCGCTGTAGATATGATTCAATTGCTTCAAGTAACCACTGAACTCTGCTTTCTTTTCAAGCAGTTTATCAGATGCTTCTTTCTCAATCTTCTCATCCTCTTTCTTCCAATCTTCTGGAGTGATACCACCGGCTTTCAAACGATTCATGTTCTCGCCTACTTTTGTCAGACGTTCTTTCTCTACGTCCTCAAATGCACGAGCTCTTTTCAGTCTCAATTTTGAGTAACCAATCTTGTACTCAGAATTCTGTAGAGTATTGATCATCTCTTGTTTGAGATTCTCCTCTCGGCCTTTTAAGATGTCCTCGTTTGCAGCTTTGATGATGTCTTCACTTACTTTTCTACCTTCGGTGATCTCTGTGATAATGTCTTTAGATTCCATTTTCTTTGTTTTTTGATGTTAATAATTAATTTTGATAAAGTTCTAGAATTGTATCTCTTTGCAAACTATGATTAGAGATAATTTTTCTACGGTGTAGAGTTCTAAAGGTAATTGGAATGTATAAAGGATTTCTCCCTGATACTGTTCTCCTAACCATCTCGATAAGCGTATGCTCCTTCCAACATAAAACATTGCTATGATAATGCATAACAAGTGCTAATATAGTTACGTAGTGACCATAGATTTTTTTGCTTTTAAGATACCATTCTATAGCTGGTTCTCTAGCTAATGCTTCTCTAATTACTTGTTTTACTTTTGTCTTTTCCATATCTCAATTGTGTTAATTTCAAATAATAAGCATGCCCTCTTATTCCTATTTCTTATTCAGAGGGAACCTCTTCTCCTTCTTATAATTAATAATCTCCTGTGAGATTATCATTTGTACAAGTACACAATCCCGTAGTATGCATCTTCACATACCGTTTATGGGCTTAGGGCGTTAGGTTTAACATGCTTTAGGGGAATGACCACCATATCTTAACAATTTAAGAATTATAGACTTGAGGACTAGTAACTGGCGGTAACTAGCTATCCTCACGAAATCTCTGTGCTTTAGACTCTCTTTTATAAGGAGTCATCTTAGGCTTATGCGGAGTGTATTTCCGCATAGCCTTTGAATCCTTAGAATCTTTCTTTGTCTTGCTCATAAAGTATTCTGCAAAATGTTACGACATTGAAAAATAAGGAACTTTAGCCTTCTTCTTTCGAAGTAAGCCCATTCTGGGGAACCTTCTTTGATCGATGCAATTGTTGTAACAACATCGTGATTTACTAAGTCTTTAGGACCATAGTAAGCACACACAAATTTTGTTGCAAACTGTACAGGATCTGTAGGTTCACCAAATTCAACAATCAAATTGTCTGCTAATGTTGCTATTTCAGCATTAACAGGATTTACGACTCTAAACAGGTCGTTAGGCTCTAAGATAGTTAGAAACCCTCCATTTTGTTTGTACTCAGGATGAATAGCTTCTAACTTACCTAAAATGCTAGAAAATAGCACTTGAACTTCCTCTTTAGAAAGTCCCGGAGGCAATATTACAACTGCTACTCCATTAATCTTACTGTCCATTTTGATAATTTTTAGTTAAACAATTTGACGACGTCCCCGCATGTACAACTACGGAGAAGATTTTGATTGAACGATTGTTGATTAACAACAACTCATATTGTACTATGAGCAACTAATAACAAGTGCCATCGTGAAGTTTCACGTCTGCAAAATAAATATTAAAAAACTCTTACGTAAAACTTCTTATAATCGGCTATCTAACATATTTTACGTTATAGCAGAATTGTATTGCCAGTACAATTCTTATTAACGGCATGATTTTAACGTCCGCACGATCATAATTATATAAATACGAATGTCCAAATATATTTATATGTCGTATTTAATAAATATAAATGTCTATATAATTACTTACGCCCCACATGCTTGTCATCTTCTGATGATCTGATAGAAAAATATGCACTACCTTCACAGGCAATGCATATAAAAAGTATACTCCTGAACCAAAAAGAATTTTACTTTACTGAATCAGCTGGAGTAAGAGAGACTTCATTCCCTGATGGTGCTTCTTCTTTTAAAACTGTTTTTACCTCAACCCTTTCGACATTCTTTGCATCAGGTCCAGTTAATACAGGTTTAATTTGATTCGACACTTGAGTACTAATCCAATAGGATCTATTAGTATAATACTCGTTAACTATTGCTCTGTAATCTGCATCAGGCCCTAATTTATTTAGGATTCCTTCTACTATTACTATAGGCAATGAGAGATAAGTATCATATGCTCTAGTATCTTCTACTTCAGCACTGAACTTGTTTAGTCTCTCTTGAACTGTAGGTATTGCTACCTCAGTTTCTGTGCTAAAACCAACAGATTCCTTTACTTTCGTAAGAGGATTCTCTCCTTTTAGCCCTTGATACACAATACATAAAAGTAATAGTGTAACAATTGTGAGCAGCACTAATACTACTCCCTTCCAGACACCGCCTACGGTGCCATCTCCTTTCTCACTCATTTGATTGAATGTTTAAATGTTAATAATGTTAGTTAACTCAAAGCTCCTGATAAGGAGCTTGTTTGATAAATGACAGATCTGGCTCGTCTACTAAAATAGTATACTACAAAACAGTCTTCATTAATCTCTTTAGAATAGTAACCGTAGTTTTCCATATACTTGTGATTAAGAATAATCTTTTAAAAAGACCTACTACTCAGTATACGCTGGATTGACAACTCACTTTTCATAGGTCTTTTACTAAATAGAACTTCACAGCGGTATTTAGGTAATCGTTCTTTGAAAAGTACACATTCAACTATGTTCTTATTTCCTTATAGATGTCATCTTTTGGGTTACTTTTCCATAATACTTTTCCTCCTCTTGTGTGCATTCCACACTGAAAAGGAGCGTATTTCAATAGGTCTAATTGTGCTGCTAAATCATGAACGTCATTGATTTCAGCATTAAACTTCTTTCGATGTAAATCTACATGAAGATAATATAGACCTGCATTTGTACTACTCTGGACAACGACATCCTGATGTAGTGTCGCATATGCAAGCTTTAAAGCATCATAGCGAGTTAGTTTCAAATGTTTTGTAAAGATCTGTGCTAAAGTAAATACACTTAACCATGCATTACCTTTTTTGATAATTAATCTAATCATTGTGATATTGTTTTTAGTTAAAAAAATAAGAAAGACTAAGATTCGAACTTAGTATCTTTTTACACCTACTCTATATTTTTTATTTAAGTTTCAAGAGCTGCCCAGATAGACATCAAAAGACCTATCTAATAGAGTTCCAATTATTTTATAGGCGAGCTTATTAAATAAAATATATAATATTCACTGTAAACTATTCTGCCTTTTCTCTATGTAACCCATAGGAATTGAACTACTTTCTTACTGTTACTGAATAAAATAAATTTAACAGATTTAAATTTATAGTATTAGTATTAAATTACTCCTAATCGCTCTAAATATCTCTTCAGGAGAATATTTTGCAGTTATCCTATCCATCATTGTATCAGAATATTTATTTGTAATTTTGTATTCTTCTGATACATTTTCTATCAAGATATTTGGTCTAGGGTAAATTAGGCACGGATGGTGATCCGCTTCGTGTAATCCCCAAATAATATTAAGACTTCTGTTAACCTCTAATATAGGAACAGATGGTCCAAAATACTTTGGGAACCATTCGACAAATACTGGTCCATACGCTGACACAAATTCAGGATCTTTTAATGAAAAAAACATCCTATCCTTTGGACTTATTTCGTAGGGATGGTATCCGATTCTTTGTAAGAAATGAGGGAGACTTCTGTCCATACTAAGAGTAGATTATGAGTTTATAAATACCTTGTAATCTCATTAAGACAATATTAATCATCCTAATTACATTTGTTTTAAAGTCTTCTAAACTAACATCCTCTTCATTTGTATTTAATAGAACTTGTATATCCATTAACAAACTTTTAGGTATTACATCATTTAGAGACTCTTTCTTTAATGAATCTCTTAAATATGCTAAATTAGTTAGAATACCAATAAAATCACTATTGACAATATTACTTTTCATAATACGGCAATCTCTATCTATAGTATATAGATCATTTAGTATCTGTGCTCTTATCTTCTCCTTCTTTCTCTTCCGTAGTAACAGTATTATGCATACTATTACACAAGTTACGATTATTGCTTCTACAGTCATACTTTGCTCTTTGAATGAATATTGGTATAGATATTGCTAAATATAAGAGATAGATTAATGTATCCCCACATGATAATATGAGTAATATCAATAACCATATAGCCCAACCAATTCCTTCTAAAAGTTCAAGTATTATGCGCTTTGCTTGAAGTCTTTTACGATTCCTTCTAAGGAACCTTTTAAGTCTAAGTATAACGCTTTGTACTTGCATAGCTCTTCGTACTCTTCCTTAGTTAATAACTTGCAGTCAGTATTATACCATACTGCTTCTTGTGCTTTTTTGATCTTTTCTTCCATAAAACTTGATATTTTTATTGTTAATATTTACTATTTTTAAAAGCTATTAGCTTCGGTAGCCGTTGGCATTCGTTCAGCCCGGCAATTTAAACCTACTAGACCCTAGAACCCGCTAACTTTATGTATTGACCAAACGCGCATGAGGTATTGTAGTTAGCTACGATGAGGTTGCTTTTACTCTAGGGAAAACTATATACGTATTTCACAATAGGTATATAGTAGCTGTGTTAAATTAAAATGGAGAATATTAAACTCTCTATATTATGTTTCATCGTTGTTAATTTATTAATGACTTGAGAATATTAAACTCTCTATAAAACCATCAATGGATCTTTGCATGATTCTGTAGCAGGATTCGAACCTACATTCGCCCTTAGCAGGGGATTCTACCATGTGTTAGACACTTAAACTATACAGAATTACCACATACTTTTCCTCACTATTAGTATGAGATAGTAGCGAACTAATTACTTTTACTCGCAGCAATTAGCTGAGGAAATTATGCCAAAAGAATATTAAATTAGATAAGAAAGTTGTGTATCACTTCATACACTGGATACGTACACATATCATTTATTCCTGTACTTTTTGTTAAATGTATCTACTGCTTGTTCTCTATTAGGAAATGTAGTTATTACTAATCTTCCTTCTTTTTCAAGTATAATAGACCATTCGAAAGCGTGCTTTCCAACTAGGATAACTTTACGTCCTAGTGCATCTTCGACTATTGCCCTAACTGTGGCATCACAATTTGATTTGTGATATTTTCTTTTTTTATTCATTACACAGTGCTGCTTTTATCATTAACCATGTTTGTTCGGCTTTTAAAAGCTTCTCATATCTTTCCTGAGTAAGGATATATACTGAGCCTATCTTTACAGTATCCAGATCTTGTACATTAATTTCTTGTAATACTGGAGTATTGCTAGGCATATTCTCTTCCTTGTCAAATATAGAAAAAGATATTACGTCTCTAAGTTCAACCTTTCTTTGATCTGCGTCTAAGGTAGATATACATGCAGAATCTATCCTAATAAGAAGATCAACGAAATATTGTTGTGCATCTATAGGATTATTTAAGTTATCTACTATATGTACATAACTTCCAGAGTCTACAATAGCTTTAGCTTCTTTTAAATTAAACCCAAAGACTACTTTCAGTATTTTCACCCAGTTAAGCCTACAGGTAGACTTTTTGAAATTGAATATAACTTTCATTATATTGATTTTTTGTTTGATACTAATAAAAAGGGGTGAGCTTTCACCCACCCCTAACTCCCTAATTCCGAGCCATTAGATTATATACTATAATAGCAAATATTATATCACACAATATGAATGCCCCATGTACTCCTGTCTTTTCAGATAGGAATGGTAGAAACACATTAGCATGAATAAACACTGCTAAAATAAAATACACAATCTTTGGCTTGTTTTCATCTTTTCCTTCCATGATGAATGTTTTTAAAAGTTAATAATATTAATTAACCCAAAACATCATATGCAGATGTTCGGGAGTTTTCGTTAAAACAGGTCTGCCGGTTACCCGGCAAATCCCTGTTACACTCTAGGTACTCTGATTCCAGCTTGTTGCTGTGGTCGTTGTGGTCGGTTACCCGGCACTACAACGTTACCTGTAGGTAGTGGATCTGGTTGAGATGTCTCTAGACCCTCTGGATCTCCAGCTGATTGTGCTCCCGCAAATGCATCAGCTCCTCCTACAGTTTGTCCAATATTATTATCTGGTACATCTGTACCTTCACCAATTGGTAAGATAGTACCATTCTCAATACCTCTACGCCAGCTAGTTTCTAGTAGCTTTTCAGCATCTTCACCTCTTGCAGGTGTACCATCAGGTAATGTACGTATTACGACTTTTATGTCGTTAAATACAATAGCCTCACCTTTAGCATTGCAGACTATCTCGCCCTGCACATGGTTATTGCCATCCGTAGCCCACACTCTGTTAAATGGTTTAGGTGTTTGCATACGTATTTCCTGTAGATATATCTCTTTAGGAAATCTAGCTTCTAAGGCTTCTTTCATTGCTTCTGTAATAAACATTACATAGTTAAAAGATGCAGCCCATTCATCATTTGCAGGTCTTACTTCTAGTTTGCAATACAAGTTACCTGTGTTTGCCTCTGCGAATTCGTGTCCAATAATAATACATTTCATTTGTTTGTCCTCCTTAATTGTTTGATTATTTAATTGTTTGATTGTTTATGTAAAGAGTAGGATACGCTATATATTATATGTATGCGTAAAAGGCAGCTATAAGCAATGTGATTAAAGGGCAGACTGAAAAAAGAGCAAACTATTCTCAAACTTAAACTCTCTTTTATCAACCACATACACATGAAATACAGCAATATCCTATACTCCTCACAATATGCTAGAAGGGAAATTTGACTTGGTGCATTGTAAGAAGGGAAATAGGCTATAGCCTACTCCTTTGAATCGTGTATAACAGCAACACAAGAAAGATCAATGAGTACTTTATACTCACATTTGTTCTTTCTACTTAGAATAGCTGCTAACTCATTAGCATCCTTCTGTGTTTGTTCATCATGCCCTTCAAATGTTTCTACTACTAATGGAGGCATGCGATTAAAACATCTTATCACTACTATCATAATATATAATTTTATTGATTAATAATCAAATTAAACCATGTAGTGATAGCCTTCCTGTATTTTTTCAGTTCTTTGATACAGTATCACTACATGGTTGGGTAGGCTCCCGTTAATATTACACACAACAGTGCCTTTCAGTGATGTTACATTGCTGAACCAATGTAACAAAGTACTGAAGTGAGGCATAACATATATCAAATGATATACTTTTCCGCTATAGAGTGTTGCACTGACAACATTATCTATAGTAAGCTATGGCTTAATTTGATACAGTACTACTAGTGTAGCATACCCTGTATCTTCCTTAGTTGTGTAACTATGAAAGTATAAATACAATATACCTTCACAATCGGCTAAGAGGGAAATAAACTTGGTGCATGGTAGGACAAAAAAGGAAAGAGCCGAAGCTCTTCCCCTTTAGTTTGGTAGATCACCTGTAGCTCCCTCGTACGGGTCTACGTCTACCTCTACGATAAGCCCATCACGCAGCAGATTCCTGCGTAGCTTGTCTGCCATCGCTTGTGGCTCATCCACGTACTCTCCCTTGAACTGTCTGCATACAACAGACAGACTGGTGAATACATTCTCTGAGATAGACCCGTCCTCAGACACCTTCTGGTACGGTGCTACGTCTACACGTACCTTCTGGAGTTCGATAGTCTCTGGTACGCTAGCAGCTAACTTGTTAGCTAGTGTTTCGCTACACCACATACGATACTTCAACTCCTCAGCAAACGGATCACCTTCCGGCTGTGCTAGGATGTTCACGTACCAATTACCGTTCTCTGCTTGCTTAGCTTCTAGACTCATGATTGCACACTTCATAGTCGTCTCGGCTGTCTGCCCCTCAGCAGTAGTTCTACATTGCAACCGCCTTCCGTTGCAACTGCTTGATTAATCACAATCAGCTGATAGATAAATTGATTTGATGCATAAGTACCGGGGGTGTTTCCTTGATGCATGATGGGGAGGGGTGTTTGTATATACTAGTTTCTACACTCAAATCTATATAATACAATATATATACTACTCTCTACATTCACAATTATATCCCCTAATTTTTTATTTTATAAAATTTTTATAACAATACCCCCTTATATACGTTATCATTAAAAACTTAATATTATGATATTTGAACAAGAATTAAAAGATAAAGGGTTTGAAATTAGAGATGATCAACTCTATTATGAATTTAGTGACTTTGAGCTGTTAAGAGCTAGAGTAAGTGAATGGGATTGTGCTGATGGTACTAAAGCTTTGAAAGTATCAGATCTGAGATTAATGAATCCTATGGAGGAAGGTATGGCTCACATGATGATTTCATATTCACTTTACTTTAGGGATATTAACAAATTTTATGAATTATTAACACTTTTGGGTTATAAGATAAGTTAAAAATAGTTAAATTATGTTAAAAGAATTAACAGTTAAAGAGGTAGAAACTATCTTAAGTAAAGATAATAATGTGTATGGTATACATAGTATTGGTGATCATATATATAAAATACCAGATTTAGGGTATACAGGTCCTAAAGGAGCTACTAGATTTGTAAATGAATTAAGGAAACAAGTTAATGAATTGTCTACGAAACTCTCGTAGATATGTTAAATAATCATAAATAATGTTAAAAAATTTTGATCTTTATAAGCTACCAGTATGGGTTGTTAGGTGGTTTTTCTCTAAACAAAAAGCTAGGGAATGTGATAGAACTGTAGAAGATAATGGCTGTAAACACTGCTATTTACCATGTGTTTTTAACAAAAATCATCTATTAAGACCTAAGAAAAATCATTAATCTAGAGTAAACAATAGAACAAAAATGAATACTGTAACGTTACTACACATACTTGTAGGTTAGTATATAGTAGTATAGTAAGAAATATATACTCCTACTCTGGATATAAAATATAAATACATAATAATAGTATTATGGATGATGACTTTTACTTTTTTAATGAATTCGAAGATGCATTAGATCCTACTGATGACGACGATCAGTATAATTATTAATCAAAAGAAAGGGATCAAATATGTTTAGACAATATTTAATTGACGAGATTGAAAGGTATCAAGACAAAGAATCTTGTGAAGCATTTGAACAATGGTGCGAAGAGATGGAAGGGTTAAAAGAATCTGCATTTAAAGCAGGATTTGAGGCTGCTTTAATTTGGATTAAAGAAATAATCATGGAGCGTACTGTTGAACAAAAGGCTGAAGAACATAACAAATATTATTACAAATAATATGGGAGAACCAGAAGCTTATAAAGCCCTAGAAGAAGGGTATATTAGAGTTGATGGCAAAGTTTATAACATGGAAAAGCAGCCTCAGGGATGGTGTGATGGCTGCTGTTTCTATAACATGGAAGTTTGTCCATCCATAGCAAAGAAAGTATGCTGTACAGGCGGTGTTATCTTTCATGAAAGGAAATAAAAATAGAACATTTAATACTAATAAACGTTATAGTAGAAAAATTTAAGTTTATGGCAGAGAATACAAATAATGATAGTTCGGTACAAGTAGATGAGAAGATGATCATCGATGATATTCAGAAAGCGTTAAAGTTCGAGTTTACTCGGGATATTCTGATCAAACCGTTACCAGTTGAATATGTAGAAAAAGAGATTACTGAACCTGTTGCGACAGGTAAGAAAGACAAAGATGGTGTTGATAAATATGACACTAAAACTGAAGTAAAGAAAGTACCAACAACATTTAGAAAAGGCATTGTTCTAGCAATTCCTTCAGGTTATGAATGGCAAGACAAAAATAATCATCCAGAAGTAGGTGATACAATAGCTTTCCCTGCTAAAGCAGCTGCTTATTTTGACTTGTTTAAGGATAGCCAATTAGTGAATCCATACAATGTAGTAGCTTTTATTAAGAAAAGCAAAGCTTAGTAGATTTAGTTGGATTTTTAATATAAGCCTATAGTTAATCACTATAGGCTTTTTTATTGCATAAAATATACAACAAAATTAAATAAGGTCCGTTATATAGTCATGATTCAACAAATGATAAATAATCTTTTAGGTAAATATTCAGAGTTTATTCAATTTCAACAAGATGGTACTGTTAAAGTATTCGTTCCAGAGGATCTTAACAGTCCTTCAAAAGAAGGAGCTACCGAGGTAGTTCTTACACAGAATGAAGCTATGAATTTTATGGGTTTAGTAACCCAACCTAAGCAATATGCAATTGGAGACAGAGTAGTGCAGGAATCAGATCCAGAGTTTGATATAAACAAATGGATTAAATTAGCACTAGTAATTATTAAAAAATAATAAGGAATATGAGAACAGAATATAAAGTAGTTAAGCCTTTTGGTTGTGCAAAGAGAGATGATATCTTTAAGACAGAAGATGGTATTGAGTATGTAATGGAGAGTACAAATAGTAATGATAAGTGCACTAACTCACGTTACATGATGATTACTGCAAATTATGTATTAGAACTTCTTAATGGTGGTAACCTAAAAGAATGGGGTGAAGAAATTGAAGATGAAACTAATACAGATGAAGAATATATTCCGTCTAATGCAGAATTAAAATTGATTGCACTTGAAGCTTTTTTAGATGATTGTACTAAGAAATATCAAGACAATATTCAGAAGGTTAATGAAGATTATAAAAATGGTAAAATTCAACCTTGTGTAAAAGTTGAATCTGAAACAGTAAACTATAACTTACTGAAGTTCATTAAGGCGGTTAAACAAATCTTAGATGTAGATAAGACAAATGAATAAATTAGTAAAATCTGTAAACAAAAATGATCTTGTTACAGAGTTTCTAATTTCACTTAATGGTATTCTTCGGCTTACGGACAGAGAACTAGAACTAATGGCAGAGTTCATTAGACTTGATCTTAACTATAATAAACAACCAAATGAGAATAAGAATATAGCTAATAGAGCTAATAGAAAGCATATCATAAATACCTTAGGTATTACTAAGGATAATTTAAGTAGATATATCAAGTCCTTTAAACAAAAAGGTATTCTAGTAGCAGGTCCAGCCGAAGATGAATTAAGTGTCAATAAAGCTCTAATACCAGAGATCATTGGAGACAGGGTTCAAGTAACAATTATAATTAGGATAAATGATGAAACAATTAGTAATTAAACCTGGTTCAATAATGCTGTGGAAGAGTTATGGTAAATTAAAAAGATGGTGGTATAAATTTCTTGGTAAGAATCTGCCATATAATAATGGAATCTTAATTCGTGATACACAAACTATTTTATATGGTATTAGTGAAGAACCTTTTAGTAAGGAATCTGAAGTAGTAATACTAGAACCTAGAAAACAATATTCTAAAGTTGAAACAGCTTTTTTAAATTCTATAGTATATGCTTCATCTGATAATACAACATCAGGATTAGATAAGATAGGCATTGCAGCTAATAGTGTTAGACCTGAGACATTCGATATGTCTTCTCTTACTCTGGATAATATAATTAATAATAAGTACTATAAAGTGATTTATGGTTCCGCAAAATAAAACAAGTATTTATACAGAGTTATCACATAAATATAATATACCTTATCAAGTAGTAGAAGTAATTTGCAATCATCCTTTCAAATTTGCTCAAAATACAATTTCAGATGAGAAAGATATTAAGCCAATTATGTTTAGTTATTTGTTTAAGATTAAATTAAAAAAGAAATATGTTTGCAAAGAAAGAACCAAAAAGTCCAATAGTAACGTATCCTAAACAAGGTTTGGCAGAAAACAGATATACAGCAGATGGGAAAATATGGGCAGCTTCAAACTTAGTTTCTTGGGTAAAAGAGAAAAATTATCCTGTATTTAAATTACCATTAGCTGGAGTAAACCTAGACCATTTACCTTGGGAGATAAATAACTTAGATGATATAATTTGGCATAGTAAAAGGATACAAGACACAGATTTAAGTCATCCAATACTAATTGATCATTTAGGTAGAATATGTGATGGTTATCATAGAATTGTTAAAGCAATAATTGAAAATAAAACTGAAATAGATGCAATACGAATCGAAGAAATGCCAAGACCAGACGGGTATGAAGAATGATAAACTAGACGATAAGACTAGATGGGAGTTAATGCCGTTAGACTGTCTTGAGGACATTGCAAGAGTATATACAGAAGGTGCTAAGAAGTATGGTGTTAATACCTGGCAAAATCTAGAGAATGGTTATGAAAGATACAAAGGTGCATTGTTAAGACATTTATACGCTGCTGAAAGTGAAACTTTTGATGAAGACACAGGATGTAGGCATCTAGCACAAGTAGCATGGAATGCTATTGCTTTACTTTGGTTAAGTAAACATGTAATATCTGGTAAAACTAAAACTCTTGAACAAATAGCGCATGAAAAGAAAGTGCTTGATTTTGAACAAGTAATAGATAACTTTAGAGATATTATAAAAGCGGATTCTGAAGCAAACGCCCAAAGTAAGGTATATACATATAAATGGGATGATAGAGAAATCAATAAAGCTGTAAAAAAGAGTGGTCTTTCTAACGTTAGAATTTCTTATAGTCCAATATTAAATTGGGATAAGAAAACACAGGATGCTAAAATAAGAGATGGTAGATATGTTTATACTTTGTTTGCAAAGCATGATGAGGATAACGGAGTTTGTGAAACGGTATTAGAGTATAATTTACTTAGGAAGCATTTAATACACTTTTTAGATACGTATAAAGAAAATGTAAATAAATATGTTAAATACAGATTCGGAGAAGTTAGACCAAATAATACTGAATCAACAAGTGATACTACTGTATCTGAGACAGATACTACAGGACACGAATCGTAGTCAATTTGCTGAAGATTATGCTGCAAATTTAGCAGCTCAAATGACAGAAATAATATTAGGAAACAATATAGTAAGAAAATAATATGGAATTAAAATTTAAGAAATTACAAGAAGACGCAGTATTACCTAGTTATGCTAACCCTAACGATGCTGGTTTAGATTTAACAGCAATCTCCTTTACTCAGGAATTTGATAAGAGTGGTAAGTTAGTATTAGTATATCATACAGGTTTATCCGTAGAGATTCCTGAAGGTCATGTTGGTTTAATCTTTATGAGATCATCAGTTTCTCAGAAGTCTATGTCAATGTGTAATGCTGTAGCTGTTATAGATTGTGATTATAAAGGTGAGATTCTTCTCAAGTTTAAGATTACTACAGATGCTCTTCCTACAATCTATCAGCCAGGTGAAAAGATTGCTCAGTTAGTAGTAATGCCTTATCCGAAGATGGAGCCTGTAATCGTAGAGGAATTAGCAGGCGAAGATCGTGGTGGTGGATTTGGTTCAACTGATAAAAAAGAAGAAAATGAGAATGCAGAACAGGGACGAGAAAGCGGAACAACTGAAGGAGATAATCAATCAGTACAGTAAAAACCCAGAGTATGTTAATGCATTTTATACTCAACAAGAAGCAGTAGATGCATTGAATAGACATTACAAAAATAGATACATTAAAATAAATTTAGATTAATATGAATACATATATTTATGCTGGTAACAGCTCTCTTTTAGTAGTAAAAGACAATGATCTTAATAGTGTTAGTTCTATTCGTAATCATTATTTGAACATCGACTGGGCTTGGGTAATTGAAGAAGACGGTATCCTTAAATTTAACGGTAAGGAGTATGAGGTAAAAACTGGGGATGTTGTTCTTGTTCTGTATGCTTCTTATAATAGAAGTGATGATGATAGAGATATTGCTATTATAAAGAGTGAAGAATTATATAACAACTTTAAGCGAAATCTCGAATACGAGAAAAATAGACATAATGAATGTTGTGAAGCATGTGCTCCTAGCGATTGTTAATTAATACTAATGAAACTATTCGACATACTTGGTGGTAAAGTAATTATTCACAATGACACCTTGGGCATACCCTGCTTTAAAAAGTTATGGGATGCTGATAAAGCAGATAAAGAAACAGCCACTAAACAAATAAGTTATATCGTACTCAAGAATAAATATGATAGTCCATATGTCCAAAGTATGAGTCCTGAAGAGATAGGACCTAGACTCAGGAAAGAACTATTTGGAGATGCTAATTATAAGTTACCAGTAGAGGTATTAGAAGCAGAACAAGCATATATTAACTTCAATGAAACCCTAATATTAGGACTACTTAAGAATGCAAGACTTAAATTAGATAGTGTATCTAGATATTATGCAGAGTCTTTACAAGATGAACTAGATGATAAGAAAGTCCAATTAATATTAGCAGGTATGGAAAAACTCGGTAACACTATTAAATCTCTTGATGCATTAGAAACTGCTGTGAGATCTGAAGAGATGGCAAGTAGTAGAGTTAGAGGTGGAGTAGAAGTTAATCCATATGAGCTATCAAATAGACAAGCTGTACGATAAGTAATACAATTTGAAACAAAATAAAACTAACTGCCGTTACAGGCAGTGTTAAAAATTAAGAACTATGACTAAGGAAAAGAAAACTACTAGCACAAAGAAAACAAGTAAGGCTAAACTAGTTAAAGTTGAAGAGAAACCGTTCGATTTGATTATTGATTTTGGCCCAGCTCATGAGAATGAGGATAGAAAAGAAATCGAATTGGCTGAAGAAATTGCATATAGAGAAAAGAAAGAAGCTTATTCAAAATCTATGGATCTTAAACCAACTAAAGCACCTTGGTATAAGAGACTAGGTTTAAAGATCAAACAGTGGTTTAATCGATAACAATTATGATTGATTTCAATAAGAGAATCAAAAATAGCAATAATTAAAAATTACCCCATACTCAAAAGGTGTGGGGTATTATTATATAAAATCCTAAAGTATGATAGATTTTAATAAGAAGATCAAAAACTCTGATAAATTTCGTCAGCCTGCATTAAACTTTATCAGTACTGGCTCTTATTGTGCTTACCCTAAAGGCACAACTGAATACTATAGCTTTTGGGATCAAGAAGTAGAAAAATGTATATATGGTTATACTGCAGAAGATGGTGACTTTATCACAGGCTACCATTATTTTTATTTAAATTATTGTCCCATAGTAAGACAGGTATATAGGGAAATAACTAATAGGAAAACTGGTTTAAAAGAATGGAAATCTGTTAGTGAACGTACATTCCCAGATTTCTATGACTATGATTACTATTACTTTCAAGCAATAGAGGAAGCACAAGAACAAGGTAAACACTTATGTGTAGCAAAAGCTAGACGTAAGGGTTATGAACAACCATACTCTGAACCGGTACTTACTCCAGCAGGCTATGTTCCAATGGGAAGTTTGAAAGTTGGCGATTTGGTTATGAACCCCAATGGAAGCCCAGTTAGAATTGGTGATATAGTAGAGCAAGGTACTACAGAAATTTATGAAGTGGAATTTCAAGATGGAAGAAAAGTGAGATGTGGCGCAAACCATTTATGGGCAACATGTCGTAACGGAAAGAAATTCTACATAATGCGTACTGTGGATTACATGAAACGCAAATTGAAACAAGGTAGTCCTGGCAAAGAACATTATCCATATAAGATACCAGAATTAAATCCATTGAATTTTGATGAGAGACCCGTTACAGTAGATCCATATGTATTGGGTATATTACTCGGAGATGGTTACATATGTGGGGATCAAGTAAGATTCAGTACAGCAGACGAATTTATAGTAGAAGAATTACAAAGAAGATTACCAGATTACATTATTGAACATAAAGAACAGTACAATTACGTAATCAAATCTAAAGTACAAGGTATAAATGAACTTAATCGACAATTAAAAGATTTAAAAGTAAAAGTAAAATCATACAATAAGTTTATACCTGAAAATTATAAATTTACAAGTATTGAAAATCGCTTTGAATTGATTAGAGGCCTTATGGATACAGATGGTTCTGTAACTAATGGAGCATGTAGTTTTGTATCTACTTCTGAGCAATTGATAGATGATACAGTATTTGTATTAAGGAGTCTTGGTATAAGATGTAAAAAATCTAAAGAAATACCAGGTAGAAATAATGTAGATTTTAATAACGGCAATCATTCTGATACTCGTCCACATTGGGAGCTCACAATAACTACAGAAGAAGATATATTTAAATTACCAAGAAAGTTAGAAAAGATACGTAAGAATAGAACTTATAATTACAAAGGTATTGGTATTAAAGCTATACGTAAAACAGGGGAATTTGAAAAACAAAGATGTTTGTGTATAGATAATGAAAACCACCTGTATATTACTAAAGATTTTATCCCTACACACAATAGTTATAAAGGTGGTGCTATGCTTTGTCGTAATTTCTTCCTTATACCAGAATCAAAATCATATGTATATGCATCAAATAAACAATATCTTACAGATGATGGTATCCTTACTAAGGCTTGGGATTATATGGACTTTATTGATGAATATACAGCATGGGGTAAAAAACGTCAAGCAGTAAATACATCTATGAGACGTAGAGCATCTATGTGGGTTACTGATGATTACGGTAATAAAACTGAAGCAGGTTATAAATCTGAAATCATTGGTGTATCTCTAAAAGATAACCCAGATGCAGTACGTGGTAAAAGAGGTGTACTTATACTCTGGGAAGAGGCAGGTACATTTGCTGAACTAAAAGCTGCATGGCAGATTGCAAGACCATCCGTAGAACATGATGGTGTGGCATTTGGACTTATGATCATGTTTGGTACTGGTGGTGATCAAGGTGATGCAGTAGCTCCATTACGTGAAGCTTTTTATGATCCTGAATCTTATAACTGCTTAGGTTTCCCTAATATATGGGATGATTGTGCAATAGGTGGTAAATACTGCGGATTCTTTATTCCACAACATACTAATCTAGATTCAAGAGATGAAAATGGAAATCGTATGTTTATGGATAATGACGGTAATACTAATCATGAAGCATCAAGGAAATATATATTATCATTAAGAGAGCAAGAGCTTAAGAATGCAAAAACAATGCAAGCTATCGATAGATATGTAGCTGAGCATGCTGAAACTCCTGCAGAAGCATTTACAGAGTTAACAGGTAATATATTCCCTAAAAGGGAATTACAAAAACAATTAGCTCGTATTAGAACTAATAAGAAATTACAAAATCATAAACAAATAGGTGATCTTACTTGGGATGGTGGAACTGTAAAATGGAGTATTAAAAAGACAGGTGATATTACGCAATTCCCATTACCAAAAGAAGCAAATCCTGAAGGATCTATAGTAATATGGGAACATCCATGTCCTGAAACACCTATAGGTTTATACATAGCAGGTTGTGACCCTTATGACCATGATCAATCTGGCACTAACTCACTAGGATCAGTATTCATATACAAACGTATACAGAATTTTGAATCATACAGTGATATCCTAGTTGCTGAATATACTGGTAGACCAAAAACATCAGAAGAGTTCTACGAAAATGTGAGAAAACTACTAGTATACTATAATGCAAGATTAATGTGCGAAAATCAAAATACAGGTTTATTTGTTTATTTTAACAATAAACATTGTGACTACTTATTAGCAGATCAACCAGATATTATTAAAGACATTGTAAGAGACTCCAAAGTAAACAGAAGGAAAGGCTGTCATATGAACAAGGAAATTAAACTTTGGGGAGAAGGTAAAATTAAAGAATGGCTAGAGGAAGAAGTAGAATCTGGTCATATGAGACTTGAGTCTATATTATCAGAACCATTACTTGAGGAATTAATACAATATAATGATAAAGGTAACTTTGACCGTGTAATGGCATTAATGCAAGTAATGATATATAGGGAACAATTATATACAGCTCAAGTAAAACAAAAACAAGAAATAGAAAAGAAGCAAAGATTGTTTGATACACCAATATTTACAGATAAATGGTTTGAACAGGATACTTCTGATTCTACAAATAAATTATTTGATTCAAATATATTAACATTTTCATTTTAAAATATGGAACGCACAGTAAATAGCTTTCCTATACAAAAAATACCTTTTAGCCAAAAGAGTGAAGAATGGAAAAAAACATGTGTAGACTATATCATAGGACAATCTCAATTAAGTAATGGTAGTTCAATACCTACTGATGAAGAGATGCAAACATACTATGATTTATATAATAGTGTATACAGTGAAAAGGATTTAAAATATGTTACAAATCCTTTTAATCAAGATGATGGATTTCCAGCAGTAGCTCAGGACTATAATATTATTAGACCTAAAATAGATTTATTAATTGGTGAAGAAACTAAAAGACCATTTAATTTCAAGGTATGTAGGACTAGTGATGCAGCTGCAGGTGAGATGCAGGAAAAAGCTAAACAAATGTTACTTGACTATGTTCAAGCATCTATTATGGCTAAAATGGGTCCTGAAGAACAGGCTAGGTATGAGGAAGCATTATCTTCTGGTGAAATACAAACCCCAGAGCAAATACAGGAATACCTTACTAAGGAATATAAAGACGTAGCAGAAGTTACTGCTTATCATACACTAAACTATCTAAAACACTCTTTGAATATTGATCATGAGTTTGTAAAAACTTGGAAGGATGGTTTAATTGCTGGTGAAGAAGTAATATATGTAGGCATCAGGAATGGGGAACCTTGTTTAAATAGGGTTAACCCAAAGAACTTCTGGTTTGATGATGCTGAAGGTATTGAGTTTATTCATGAAGCTTCAATGTGTTGCTATAAAATGCTTATGCCATATACTCAAGTATATGATGAGTTCTATGATAAACTTGATGAGAAACAGCTTAATCAACTATTAGAGAAGTTTGGTCAATATGGTAAAGGTGCTAAGAATTGGTTAGGTGATAAGAACATGGTAGATGATTGGAATCATATTGATACAAAAATCTACAGTAAGTATCCTGATCATAATCCTTATGGAGATGCGGAAGATGTAGTAGTATATCATGTATGTTGGAAATCTTTTAAAAAGATTGGTTTCGTTACTGTAATTAATCCTGAAACTGGAGAAGAGGAAGAGTTTGTAGTAGATGAATATTACAAGACTACTGGTAATGAAGTAAATGTTGAATGGGATTGGATTATTGAAGTATGGGAAGGGTATAACGCTGATGATCTTTACTTTGGAATTCAGCCTATCGAATACCAATATATTACAAGTAAGAATCTTAATTCTCAACGATTACCATATACAGGGATTGTCTATAGTAATACTAATAGTGCTCCTAAGTCTTTAGTTAGCATTATGAAACCTTTACAGTATTTATACATTACAACATTCTATAGAATGGAATTAGCAATGGCAAGAGATAAAGGTAAAGTTCCTGTAATGGATGTTACACAGATACCAAAAGGTTTAGGTATTGATACTGCTAAATGGATGCATTATTTAAGTGCACTAGGAGTAGCATTCATTAACCCATATGATGAAGGTTGGGACATACCGGGTAGAGAAGGAGGTAGACCATCTAATTTTAATGGGTTTACTACTTGGGATCTTACTATGGGTAATGTTATTGCTCAATATATTCAATTACTAGATAAAATTGAATCGATGGCTTCGGAGTTATCTGGAGTAACACCACAAAGACAAGGAGCTATATCTAGTACTGAATTAGTAGGTAACGTAGAACGTTCAGTTATACAATCTGCACATATTACAGAACCATTATTCTGGATGCATAATCAGGTTAAAAGACAAGCATTACTTATGTTATTGAATACTGCTAAAGCTGCATGGAAGGATAGTGATAAACAGTATTTAAATTACATATTTGATGATACTACTAGAGCATTCATAACATTAGCTGATAATTTCCCTTATGAAGATTTCGACATCTTTGTAACAGATAGTACTAAAGAAGTACAAGCTATTGAACAACTTAGAGCATTAATTCAACCTGCTATGCAGAATGGTGCAAGTTTAGTAGATGCTGCTGAAATGTATACTATGGATAATCTATCATTAATCAAGAGTAAGCTACAAGAACTTGAACAACAAAGATTATCACAACAGCAAGCAATGCAACAGCAAGAAGCTGAACAGCAACAGCAATTAATACAGATGCAGAATCAAGTTAAAGAACAAGAGCTTATGCTTAAAGAAGCTGAACTTGATCTTGAAAAATATAAGATTGATCAAGATAATGCTACTAAGATTACTGTAGCTCAATTGAATGCATATAGAGGATCTGAGAATATGGATCAAGATATGAATGGTGTACCTGATGTAATTGAGATTGGTAATCAAGAAATAGCTAGACAAAAAGCTGTATCTGATGCTGTAAATAAACAAATGGATTTAGCTAATAAAGCTAGAGCTGAAGAGAATAAAAAGGAGCTAGAAAAACGTAAGATTGAACAAGCTGAAAAAGCTGAAAAGCTTAAAGCTACAATTGAGCGAGAAAGATTAGCTCTTGAAAAGAAAAAACTTGAGGAAGCTAAGAAGTTGCAAGCTCAGAAAGATAAAGCTGCAATGGATAGAGAGAAACTTAAGGCTAAGACTGCTCTTAAGAATAAAGTGGTAGGTGAGAGTAAAACTAAAAAATAGGAGATAACAATTATGGCATGTAAAGGAGGCTCTAAAAAAGGCGGAAAAGGTAAACCAGGTAAGACAGGTAAGTAAATATTACTAGTATGAAATGGAAAGATCTATCTCTTAAAGAGAGAAAACAGATATATGATAGTGTCAGGGCAAATAACCCTGATGCTACATATTTTGATATTAAAGAGCAATTTGATTCTATTCCTACATATGAAGATGGTAAAGGTAAAACCATAAACAAAGCAGATTTACCACCAGAATATAGAACTGGTACTCCTGAATACTTTGAAAGACAAAGGAAAATATCAGGTGCAGTTAATGCAGTTCAACCAGAAGCTTATATTACTCCAGCTGGTTATATTAAAGATGCAGTTAACTTCATTGAAGATTTAGGCAAAGGAGATTATGCTGGAGCTGCCATTGATGCTGCATTAAATCTAATACCTTGGGGAGTTGGTAAAACTATAAAGAAAATAAAAAAGAAAGTAGGAAGAGCAATTGAAGGAACAGATGCATATACTGCAGAGTCCTATGCTGAGCCTTTTACTCCTACAATCACTAAAAAGAAGAAGGGTAAAAAGGTTAAAACTGAAGCTGATTATGACCAAGAGTTTGCCGAAGTAAAGAGAAAATATAATAACATGCAAGAATATGAAAAAGAACTTAGTAAAATTACTAATGACTTATTTGTATTTAATGATGGTAGTATAGAAACTCTTGAAAAGGTTGATAAAGCTTACGGCACTAATTATAAGAAAGCTGCATCTGCTATTGCTTTTCAAGATATGGCTAATAGAGGTAAGTATGTCAAACATCAACAAATGTATGATAGTGCTGGGAATCCTATATATGGTAGGACTACTGGTAAAGTAGATCAACCTACTATAGAAGATATGACAATCAGTCTTAATCCAGATTATTATCTAGAAGGAACAGCAAATCATGAACTTAGTCACTTAGCAGATGCTTTAGTTAATAAAGTGCATAGTGCAGATGCCACAAATAACTATATGGAATATCTACTAGATAGAGATAACATAATGAGTTATAATGAAATAAGGCAAAGTTTGATGGATGTTAATCCTAGTACATATAGATACTTAACTACTCCTAGCGAAAATAAGGCACACATGATTCAGCTTAAAAGGGGTATGCAAAAAGAAGGTCTTATTAATAATTGGACAGATCCTATTACTCAGGATAAGATTGAAGAGTATTTATCTTATCGTAGCAAATATGCAAATAGGGTTAACCCAGTATTACGAACTCTATATGATATTAGGCCAGATAAGCAAGGTTTTATAAATAGAATGAATAATCTTACTCCAATCGAATGGGCAGTTCCATTAGGGTTACCTATATTCTTTGGAGAAGAACAAGAAAATAAATAATCAATATGAAAGAGTTAGAAGGAGTATACCCACTATATCCTGTACCAAGTTATAAGAATGGTGGAATACATATCAAGAAAAGCAAGAGAGGTACATTTAAAGCTGCAGCTAAGAAAGCTGGTATGGGTGTACAAGAATATGCAAACAAAGTATTAAAGAAAGGCAGCAAAGCAAGTCCTGCTATGAAGAAGAAAGCAGTATTTGCTAGGAATTCTGCTAAGTGGAATCATTAATAAATCTAATTAAATATAATTATGGATAACAATAGTAATACACTATTAGGTTGGGAAGCAGTAGCAGATGCATTGTCATCTGAAACATTAAATAATCCTCTAGTAACAGGTACGTTTAGTACAGGTAATGATGATCTATCTGATGATGAAATCAAACGTTTACAAAGAACTAACAGAGGTCCTTCAGTAAAAGAAGTGTTTGGAGTAGATGCTTCTAAAGAAGAAAAAGATACTGAGGTTGAAGAAACTGAAGAAACTGAAGAGGAAACAGAAGTAGAAGAAAAGGAAGTAGAAGTTGAAGAACCTAAAAAGAAAGGTAAACAAACTAAAGAAGTAGAAAATGTTGAGGAAACATCTACTGAAGAGGAAGAGTTAGATAATGAAGGTATTCAAGTTAGTGCTTTCTTTGATGCTATTACTGAGGAATTAGGGTTAGACTTTGAAGAGGATGAAGAAGTACAGAAACCTAAAACAGTAGAGGAATTATGTGAATACTTCAAGGATTTAATTGAAGAAAATTCAACTCCAGAGTATTCAAGTGAAGAGGTTGCTAAGATTGATGAATTTGTTCGTAATGGTGGTAAACTAGAAGATTATTTTCAAGTTAGTGCTGCTATTGATTTTGATAACTTTGACACCTCAATTGAGAGTAATCAAAAGCAAATCATTCGTGAATTGTTGTTAGAAAAAGGGTTTAGTGAGAAGAGAATCCAGAGTAAACTAGAGAAGTATGAAGATGCTGGTATTCTAGAAGATGAAGCAGAGGAAGCTCTTGAACTAATGAAGGAGATTACCGAAAAGAAGAAGGAACAGCTATTGATTGATCAGGAAAAGCAAAATGAGGCAAGAATCGAGCGCCAACAAAAATTTGTCGATGACGTTGTCACCAACATTAAATCGCTGAAAGATATCAGAGGTATCGCTATTCCTGAAAAGGATAAAAAAGCTTTATTGAATTATATCTTTAAAGCGGACTCAGATGGTCTTACTCAATATCAGAAAGACTATTCTAAGAGTGTAAAAAATTTAATTGAGTCTGCCTATTTTACTATGAAGGGAGACACTTTGCTAGATACTGCAAAAAAAATTGGAACTAGCTCTGCTATAAAGACCTTGAAACAAAGTTTAAAGACAACAGGTGCTACGAAAGGCACTAAAAGAATTCACACTAGTTCATCAAACTCTATATGGAGTATCGCAGCACGAAGTTTAAACAATAATTAAAGATTATAAATTAATTTATGGATAACGGAATTCTGAATAATTTACAGATCGGTAAAAGTAGATGGTTTTCAGATCTTATTGACGAGAATAAGATTTCAGAAGCAATGTTGTCAAGACCGTATGAAGTAGAACGTATTGTTTCTTACGTATTTGCCGCAAAAGACGGTGCTTATGGTACTTCCATTGATGCTATCACAGGTGGTCTTGGTAACGTAATGACTATTGATCAAAGTACATACGAATGGTATGTTGAAATTGATACCGATAGAGCTGTAACAATTCGCTCTGCAAAATGGCAGGGTACTGAAATTACTGCTGCTAATGCTGACACAATCATGGCTGGTATTGGCAACACCCCTATCCAAGTATGGGTAGAAGATAAATGGTTTGGTCCGGGTGCTATTGTAGTACTTGACGACAAAGAATATCAATTACGTATTCAAGGTGCTCCTGTACAGGACGGTAACTTGTGGTGCTATACTATGTTCATCGCTGATGGTCAGTCTAGTTCATACGTTCCGGGTAAGTATTTGTTAGCTGGTCGTGAAATGTCACGTCTTGGTTCTGCTTACGAGGAGTACAGTGAAGAGGCAGATATCCTGAACTACAATACTCAATTCAAGATGCGTAACTACTTATTCACAACTCGTTTGAGTTATGATATTACAGGTACAGCTTATGCAACTGTATTGTGGATTGCATTAAAGGATCCTAAAACAGGTAAGAAATCTTATTTGTGGTCTGACTATCAAGAATGGGTGGCAATGCGTGAATGGAGAAAACGTTGTGAGATGATGATGGTTTACTCTAAGTCAAATCGTAATGCTGATGGTACTTTCTCTTTGAAAGGTACTAACGGTCGTCCGGTTTATTTGCCAGCTGGTTTGCTTGAGCAGATTGCACCGTCTAATAGACGTTATTACACTGAGTTGACAGCAGAGTTGCTTGAGGACTTCTTGTTTGATCTGTCTTACAATATTCTTGGTACTAATGAGCGTAAGTTCGTAGCCTTAACTGGTGAAATGGGTATTCGTGAGTTTGACCGTGTATTGAAGCAAAAAGCTGCTACGATGAATGTAATTGATACTAAGTTTATCAGTGGTAGCGGTCAAGAGTTAACTTTAGGTGGTCAGTTTGTAACATACAAGATGACTAATGGTATTGAGTTGACATTAAAACACTTCCCGTTGTATGACAACACTACATTTAATCGTTTGTTACACCCGCTTTCTGGTAAGCCACTTGAGTCTTATCGTTTTACATTCTTGGATGTAAGTCGTAGAGATGGCGAAGCAAACATTGTTAAGGTAGTACGTAAGGGTCGTGAATTCATGCAGTGGTATACTGGTGGTTCTATTTCTCCTGCAGGTCCTGCAAAATCTATCAACACTTTGCGTTCTAATGCAAAAGACGGTTACTCTGTTCACTTCTTAGGTGAGATGGGTATTATGTTGAGAGACCCTCGGGGATGTGGAGAATTGATTATGGATGCCGAAGGCTAACCGAAAGCTTGTGGCACGTATAAGTACGCCAATATTATACAATATAACTTATAGGGGCGTAATAGCCCCTATATTTTTTTATTAACAGGTTTAAAATCTATATTTAATTAAGAATATATGGAAGTAACGTTAAGATTTATTAGAACTAACCCTTGGGTTGGTATTTCAAAATTTAAAAATTGTGGTGATTATATTAGTTCGTATTGGACTAGATCAGGAAACAGATATACTGGTTTAACAGAGGAAGATGCTCGTAGACTTGAAAAAGCTATTGGTTATCCAGAAGGCCATTTGGCACCATATAGTTCATTTTGGTCTACTTATTCAATTAAGTTAGGTAACAAAGATCTATATATACATACTGAAAAACCAGAGGATGAATTAAAGTATTTATTCTTAAAAAGTCACAAAAGAGTAGCATTTGGTACTAGTAATATTACACCAAGTACTGACTATTTGCTAAGCAATTCTCAAGCAGAGGCAGAAGAGAATAATAAGAAATTTAAAATTAAGCGTGAGGCCTATTCAGCATTTACTAAGATGTCTCTTGAAGAAATGCGTAAATGTCTTAGACTTTATGGTATTAAATCAGATTCAATTAGTAATGAATTAGTTGAAAGTAAGCTGAATGAACTTATTGAAAATGATCCACAAAGATATCTATTACTGTGGGTAAATAATAAGAATAAAGAAACTCAATACTTGATCGAAGCAGCTATTAGTAAAAATATTATTCGTAAGAATAAGAATATGTATTACTATGGTACTGATGTAATCGGTCGAAGTATGGATGAAGCTGTACTGATGCTTGATGATAAAAAGAATCAAGATATAAGACTAGCTATCATGCAAGAAATAGAATCTAAGTAATATGACAGTATTAGAAGCACATATAGCATTTAAGATTGAAGCAGATAAAAATGCCGTTAATATTGGTATATCTGGCTGTCCATCTTTCTTACCTGAGGAAATTGATTATTGGTTATATACAGCATATCTAAGCAAGATAGCTACTAAAGCTACTGGTAACAATACTCTTAGAATACCATTTGAAGGTAATGTAAAAAGAGTAGCAGACTTAGAAGGTTTAGTAAAAACTGATAAGGGATTGTCTTTACTAAGTGAATCTATAAGTAATAGACTTACTATGAATAATTTCAAATCTAGTATTACTTATGGTGATGATACTCAAGATAAGCGTATGTACTTCTTAGAAGGAATTTTACATTTTGGTAGTAATAAAATAGCTACAGTAAAACTTATTAGTCACGAACAAGCTACTAGATTCTTAGAAACTTATAATAATAAACCTTGGATTGAAGAACCTGTAGCAATACTAGAGGATAATAAGTTAATAGTATTTATAGATAGGGATCTCATGGTAGGTCCCTACACTATAGATATTACTTATCTAGCATATCCAAGAAAGATTAATAATCAAGATATTACGTCTACTCTAGATGAAATTCCAGAGTATATGCAATATGAAGTAGTTAAATTAGCTGCTGACATGGCGATTGAGAATATTGAATCTCCAAGAACTCAAACACATCCACAGTACGTAGCACAATTATCAGAATAGGAGGTATAGATGGACGCAAAAAATATGCAAATGGAATTTGAGCGCAGGATACAGTTAATAGATCCTACTCTTACTATAGACCAAAAGCCTAATTCTGATCTTATATTTTCAATACTAAATGAAGCTCAAGATAGGTATGTAATGATGAATTATGTTGGTGATGACCAAATGGAAACTGAAACTAACATACATACTAGAAATACAGATTCTATTAAGAGTTTATTAGTAGAAAAAGAGTTAACTGCAACAGGTACTACTCTTAATGGTTTCACAAGATATAGGTTACCATACATATCCACTGAAGAATATTTCTTATATGTACACTCTTTTAGTAAAGTAAAAGGTACATACAAACAATATAAAGATTTTGTTAGGGTAGACAATCAATTAGTTAAGTATAGAGATCTTGGTAAGTTTATTAAAACTGCATACAACACACCTATCATTAGGCAACCTGCTGTTGCATTAGTATCAGATCCTACTACTAAATATAACTATATAGAAGTAGCAGTAGATACATATACTACATTAGGTAACGTTACATTAACTTACTATAGAAAACCATTAAGATTCAATACTACTGATGGAGCTAGTAAATGTGAACTACCAGAATCAATTCATAGTGAAATTGTAGATTTAGCAGTTAATATGTTTATTACTGAAGGTAAATACAGATTACAAGTAAAACAACCAAATAATCAACAATAATGAAGTATATTGAATTACAAACCGCTTTTGAATTAGAAATAGATCAATTAGACAATAATCTAACAAAACCTACTACTTCAGATATTGAGTATTGGTTAACGGCTGGTTTAATTAAGTTTATTAAAACCAGATATTCTGGTATTAATTTTAAGCAAACTGGTTTTGAACAGGATCAAAAGAGAATTGATGATCTTCGTAGTTTGGTTACAAGAAAGTCTTATCAGTTTACAACCTATCCAGAAGAGTATACAGTTACTCTACCAGAAGATTATATGACTACTTTAGGTGAAACAGCTGTGATATTTAGTTATGATCATTGTTGGCCTGTAGGACCAAGCGGTCAACCAAGAACTAAAAATACAGATGTGCTAGAGGCTACTGTAGAAAATATTGATAGACAAAGACAAAATACCTTGTCAGAATATAGATTACATGGTAGATCCGCTAGACCATTAAGACTATATGAAGGTAATACTATTCATTTGTATACAGATGGTAATTACCATATAAGAAATTATATTCTCACATACTTGAGAATACCCAATAAGATTAGCCTCACTGATGCTCCGTTTGAGGAGTATAAGGATATGCCAGCATCAACTCATGATGAGATAGTAAAGTTAGCGGTTGAGTTGTATTTGGAGAATGAGGCTAATCCTAGATATCAATCGTATATTAACGAAGTAAATAGTATGGAGTAATATACGAAAAAGTTTAGTTTAACGAGGAAATGCGAAAGCAAAGTAGAAGAACTAAAATAAGTTAAACTGAGCTCAATGTTTAACTATTAAAAATTAAATAAAATGCTACAAAAAGTAAATAAAGTACTTATCGCTAAGACAGCTCCGGCTTCTTATACTACTGTAGATGCTTTAGTTGATGGTGATATCGCTTTGTTCAATGAGAACAAAGTAATTGTTAAATCTGCAACTGAGGCAGAAGCTGCCACTGCACTTTACATTGGTGTTTGTGTTGGTAAAGAAGATGTATACGATCAAGAGGGTACAAAATCTACAAAGTCGGTTATTAACTATAGTATGCCGATTCAGAAAGGTTCTAAACCGTCTATGGTATTCACTAAGTTTGTTGCTAAGGCTGAAGATAAAGTAGTAATTACTGCAACTGATGTTACTCCTGAAGTAGGACATCGCTATGTATTGCGCATTGTTTACAATGACATTCACGAAGCTCCGGGTCAGTTTACTCATACGTATGAGGTAATTGCTAAAACTACTAATGCAACAGATTTGATCACTTCTTTCAAGAATAAGATCAATAGTCACAAACAAGCCAGAGTAGTAGCTACTAGTACTGCTGCAGTATTAACATTGACTGCAAAGGAAATTCCGTATAATCAGGGAATTACTTTAGATGCTGGTTATTGCCAAGTATCTATGGATGTTTTCATGTGGAAGACAATTCCTTCTGGTTTGTTGAGCAATGTAATGTATCCTATTTCTAATTTGACGATTGCTAAGACTCAGGGTACTCCGGGTCGTGGTAATGCTTATATTGTAAGAGACCGTGAGAATTGGAATCTTGGTTACGAAGGTATTCAGTACCGTGCTAATGCTATCTATCCGTATATTGCTCCTGAATTTAGATCAGATTTGAGTGCAGAATATGATACTCTTACTTTAGAGTGGGATAACTTGTATTTGAGCAATGATAATCAGTACATCAAAACTACTCCGCTATCTGCAGAGATTTATGTTAATAAAGATGAAATTTCTGGTTCTGATTTTGAAACAGCATTGGAAGCGTTTGTTGCTAAGGCCTAACTTTTAAACTTATTAACTCACAAGGGGGCTTGGGGTATTCCCCCATGCTCCCTTTTTTATTTTAAAAAATATGGAAGAATCATTATATTTAGCGGAAGTAAAATTACTTACTAGATATTGTCATAATTGTCTTGATAACAAAATGAAAGAGCGTATTATGATGTTCTTATTTAAGAAGGAATTATATGACAATGCAACGAAATTAGGTTTAACAGAAGATGCTGATATGTATTATAAAGAAATGTTAAACCTACTTGGTATGAGAACCTGTAATTGTACAATAAATTGTAATACTTGTAAAAACTGTAGTAATGGATCATGCACAATATGTAAATAAGGTAGGTAAACAGATTAATGATTCTACCAAAATGAATGTTGATATTGATAATACATCTGTTACTAATATAGTACTTATTCCTCATTTAGAAGTTATATATAATCAACTTGAATCTGACTTAAAGAAAAATGATCCAGATTTTCCTTTTACTCAGGAAGATTTGATTAAGATTGGTGGATACATTAACTGTTTAAAGAAACAAATAAATTTCTATGAAATACAAGACATTGATAATGATTGTATTCTTACAGAAATTGAAGAACATATAATCCAAGAGTAATATGAATAAAAAGATATCACAATTTGAACTAACAACTAAACTGCAAGAGCAAGACCTCATTACCCTTGTACAAGATGGTAGTAATAAGAATATTACTAGTGGAAGCTTTACTACATCACTATCAGGTACATTTGCTACTAATGAGAGAGTAGATGCTGTAGAAGAAGATGTTGAGATACTAGATACTAAAGTAAATGATAACTATAAAGATCTTAGTAATAAGATAGTAGAAGGGGATACTAGTGTAACTACTAATCTTAATAGTACTATCACTAGTTACTATGATGTGTTAAATAATAAGATCATTACATTAGATACTAAGCATGACACCGATATGTCAGAGATTGGTGGTACTATGCAAGAATGGATAGATGATATTGATAATAGATCTACATTACAACAATTACAGGATGCTCTCAATAGACTCACAGTAGCTGAGAATACTATTACAGCATTATCTGAACTTATTGCAAATGGGGGTGGTAGTGGATCTGCTCCGGGTTATCATACCCAAAGTACAGCAACTATATTTCCACTATCTGGTTATTATAAAGGTAGCAGTGCGGCTCCATTAACTACTACAGATACATTAAATCAAGCATTATCTAAACTTGAAAATCAAGTAGAAGCAGTAGCTAGCAGTTCTGGTTCTTTACCTGTTATAAAAAGAGGGGAAAGTACTCCACCAAGTGACTATTTTTTATATACCTCTGCAAAAGTAGCAGAAGATTATATTAATAAACACGGCGATGAGGTTGATGGAAGAATAGATTATATAACTGGTTGGCAAGGTGGTAAAACATTTAGACAAGGTTGGGATGGAGTTGGAGCTAGCTTATATCCTCTTGGATCTAAGTGGAATTTAGAACTGGACAATTTATTTGTAAGAGGCAACATGACAGTTAATGAACTTACAGTAAATGAAATCAAAGCTGTTGGTGGAGATATTCTCGTTACTGTTGCTGACATGAAGTGTGTCAAAGTAGAAGAATTAGCAGACTCTTATAAATGTTATTTTGATACAGAAGATGGAACTAAACATAATCAATTTATAGCTAATGATTTAGCAATATGTCAAAAATTTGATGGACACAATGTAAAGAGATACTGGCGTAAAGTTAATGCTACAGGAACAGACTGTATTTATTTATCTAAAGATGTATGTGAACCTGGTAGTGGAAAACCAGAAGCAGATGATGAAATATTGCAATTAGGCCATATGTACGAATCTGATCCAGACTACAATTTACAAATGGATGAGAGACGTAATGCAATCTTTATTAGTGCTAAAGGTGAAAATGCTCCTAGAATATCATTCTATAAAAATATAGATACATTTTCATTAGCAGATGAAGATGGTCTTACTAGAGAAAGAGTAGTTATTGGTGGAAATGAAACTAAATTTATAGGAACTATATCACAAACATCAGGAAATGATATAGTCAGAGTACCTGTATATAAAGGTGTATGGGTAGCCGGGAATACTTATTTTTATTATGATCAAGTAACTCATAAAGGTAGTTTATGGATTTGTATGAATCCTAATGGTACTAAGGACGAACCTAGTGAAACAGATGACGAGTGGCAGAAACAAGTAGCAAAAGGAGATGATGGTAAGTCTGGAGATGATGTTGCTAAATGGGTAGAAATAGTAGGAGACAGATTGTTTTTATTCCAAACTCCTGACTTTTCAGGTGTTCCAGAACCTACTAGCATTCACTTAACTGCAAATGTTTATGGCATAGAAGCACCGGTGTATGAGTGGACATATCAAGATGGTTCTGGTACAATTATATCACATCAAAGTTCGATTGATTTTCCATATACATCAATGCCTACAAGCTCTCGTACTTTAACGTTAAGGTGTACTGTAACACATTCAGATGGAACTAAATATTATGACGATGTACAATTAGCAAAATTATCAAATGGTGCTGAGGGTTTAGATGCCTATTATATTGATTTAACTAACGGTACTGTTGCAATACCTTTTGCATCTGATGGTGTGACGCCATTAGTAGATTTAAGTACTATTAGTACTGCAGTATATGCATATAGAGGTATTAATCAAGTTGCAATTAAGACGATAACCACTAATACTTCACAAGGTATAGCAACTGTATCTATTAATGCTAATACAATAACACTTACCTCAATATCTACAGCAAGTGCGGCAATAGATTTAAATATTACATTGGAAGATGGAGTAAGCGTGACTAAAACATGGTATATTAATAAAACTTCTGATGGAGAAAATGGGTTTAATGGTGAAGATGCTACATATGTAACTATGTCAGGAGATCAATTTTTTCATTATAAATCAGGCGCTTTGATACCAGATCCAACAACTATTACTTTAACTACAGATACATTTAATTTATTATCTCCCACTTTTCAATGGTATTGGGCAGTAGCAGGTACATATGATTGGCAACTATTACCAAACGAAATAAAAAATACATTAGTAGTTTCGTATAATGGTGTTTATTTTACTAGTACAGGAAAAGATGAAATAAGTTTCAAGTGTGAAGTCAGTGGTGCTGGAACAGTATATTCGGACTTTATGACTATTAATAACGTAAGAGACGGTGAGAATGTATATAGAGGAATACTTACCAATGAAAATGCTTCAGTTCCTGCTGATTCTGCTGGTGTAGTATCTAGTTACGATACAGCTGTTACTCAGGCAAGGTTAAAATATGGTTCACAAGAAATAACTGATTTTAAACTAGTAAGTACATTACAAACCGGTACTGGTACACTATCTTATACACAAAGTACACAAACTATTAAATGTACTCAACTTGGTACTGATTACGCATTATGGAGAGTTGATTTTGTTACTCCAGCAACAGGTGGTACGGTTGTAGATTCAGTTGATTTTGTACTAACAAAAGCTAAATCTGGTACAGCTGGTAATCCTGGTACAAGTCCAATACCTATATATTGTAATACTACTGGAAATAAACCTTCTAGACCAACATTCACATCTAGGCCAACTGCTTCTGGGTCAAATAGTGGAGGTAATACATGGTATCCAGATGCTACATATAGTGCATCAGCTACTACTTGGATAAGTACCGGTAGTTATGATACAGTAACTAAACAGATTGTATATGATGAAAGTATTGGTGGTTATTGGACAGATCCTATAAAATTCTCTGGAAAAGATGGTGAGAAAGGTGATAAAGGAGACAAAGGTGATAAAGGAAATACTGGAGCACCTGGTTCAGATGGATGGAATGGTCCATCTTTAAGTTATCGTGGAGACTTTGATTATAATAAATATTATGCATGGACAGTAAATCCAGATGTAAGAGACACCGTTAAATATAACGGAAAATATTACATGGTCGCAGATTCTAGAAGAAATTGGGGTTCGTTTCATAATGTTTATCCTACTAATGAAAGTTATTGGACAGTATTTGGAGCTAGTTTTGAATCTGTCGCAACTGGATTGTTATTTGCAGAAAAAGCAACTATAGCTGGAATGGATTTTTATAATAATTGTATTCAAGCTCAAACTGGTAGATTTTTTATAGATGGGCGTTCAGCTTCTGATCTTGCTGGTTTGCCAATTATGTCATTTGGTGAAAATGCTTCTAAAGATGGAGTTCCGAGTTCTACTGCTGCAATAAAAATCTATGGTGGGGGTACTATTACTGTTGGTAATGGAACGGTATCATCAAATGCTGGAATAACTGGACAAAATTATCCAACTGGAAATCCAGTTAGATTTTGGGCTGGAAATACTTTTGAAAGTAGAGAAAATGCTCCATTTATTGTATATCAAAACGGTAGTATAAAAGCAACTAATGCAAATTTAACTGGAAGTTTTCAAACAACAAGCAGTGGTAATAAAGTAGTTATTAGTAATAGTAACTCTATTTCTATGTACAACTCTGGTGGTCAACTTACATTATCAACTGGATTTTCTAGTTATGCATCAGGTTATAATATTGGTAATTTATCTTTTTACGCTAGAAATACATCAGGAAATGTATTAGGGCAAATTACAATGAATGCAGTGGGTATAACTATTGGAGGTGCTTCGAACGTTTTCCGTTTAGGTTTGTATTCTGCTGGATATATGAGAATGAATCATACTTCCATGCCTAATGATGGTACTTTATCTTCGTATCCATCGGGTACTATTTATAGAACATCTGATAATTACTTAAAAATAAAACCATAATATGAAATTATCTTTAGTAGATAGAGTTATAATAATAAATTCTATATTGCCAACCACTGGCACAATTGAACAAATTAGAACAATTCTATCAATAAAAAACAAAATAAAATTAACAGAGCAAGAAAATGCATCTTTAAAAATAACAGTACCATATAATAATATTATCCAAATTGATAATATTACAGATACAATGTTGTTAAGAGATACAGTATATAGTTTTTCTGTAGCTGAAATAGAATTATTAAAGTTGTTCTCTAATTCCATTAATTCAAATGGATGGGTAACTGAATCTAGTTTAAGTACAGTAGAATATTTAATCAATTATACAATTGAAGAATAATGATTAAGAATAATGTATATTATGAGTGGTTTGCAAGTATAACCGTACCCAATCCAGATCAGGTTGGGTACTGGGTTGACTTGGGAGCAGATTCAAAAGGTAGAATAATTAAAGTTTACAATCGTGATATAGAAAAATGGGTTGTACTCTTTGATGTAAGTAAAGATGACTATGTACCACCATTTATTGGTTCTAATGGCAATTGGTGGGTAGACAATAGAGATACTGGAGTAAAAGCTACTGCAGAGACTCCATATATAGGTGAGAATGATCATTGGTTTACTTATGATCCTATCAACAAAGTATATGTAGATACAGGTATAGAAGCTCGTGGTCTTAGTGCTTATGATATTGCAGTTAAATTAGGTTTCGAAGGTAGTGAACAAGATTGGATTGATAGTTTAAGCAAAGCATCTGAAGATGCAGCTATTGCTGCACTAGATGCAGCTAATAAAGCAAATGAAGCTGCAGATAAAGCTAATCAAGCTGTAACAGATATTGAAGGTATAGTTGACGATGCTATAGCTGCTACTGATAAAGCTGAAGAGATTGCTAGTAATCCACCAAAGATCGTAGATGGTGATTGGTGGATCTATGACTATGATACTAAACAATATGTTAATACTGGTATAGCTGCTATTGGTGATGCTTTCACTTACAAGAAGGAATATCCTTCAGTAGAAGCAATGGAAGCTGATTGGGGTACTGCTGATGTAAAGTTAGGTGAGTACGTACTTATTAATACTAATGATGTAGAAGATCCTGATGATGCTAAAGTTTACTTAAAGACTCAAGAAGGCTGGAAGTTTATTGTTGACTTATCTGGTATGCAAGGTATTCAAGGTTGGTCAGCATATGAAGTTGCAGTAAAACATGGTTTCGTAGGTACTGAAGAAGAGTGGGTTCAATCATTAAAACAACCTGCATTAGATGCAGCAGCAGAAGCCTTAGAAGCTAAAGCTCAAGTAGAAGCTACTGAACAAGCTGTTAAGGAAGCAGAAGCATTACGTATTACTGCGGAACAAGGTAGAGTCAATGCTGAAAATACCAGAGTAAGCAATGAGAATACACGTATTTCTAATGAAGATAACAGGAAAGCAGAAGAGTCTAAAAGGGTAACTGCTGAGAATGCTCGTATTGCTGCTGAAACTTCTAGAAAAGAAGCAGAGTCTAGTAGGGTTAATGCAGAGTCAGATCGTGTAGAAGCTGAAGGTGCAAGAGCAGCAGCAGAGCAATTAAGGGCAAATTCTGAAAGTGAACGTAACACTAAGGAAAAAGAACGTATAGCTAATGAAGCAATTAGAGTTGCATCTGAAAGTGAAAGAGTAACTGCTGAGACTTCTAGAAAGGAGGAAGAAGCTAAGCGTGTAGAAGCAGAAACAGCTCGTGATACAGCAGAACAGGAAAGGGAATCAAATGAAGCCACTAGACAGGCAAATGAGGCGATTAGAGAGACTCAAGAGGCTGCAAGGGAAAAGAATACAGCTGATGCTATAACTGCCGTAAATGAGGCTAAAACAGCTGCACAACAGGCTACTACAAATGCAACTACTGCTGCTAATAATGCTAACACTCAAGCAGCGAGAGCTAAAGAATACGCAGACAATCCACCAAAAGTAGGAGAAGATGGGTATTGGTATCTTTGGGATGAAGTTGATGATGTATATGTAAATACCGGTTGGCCATCTTCAGGTATTATTTTAAAAGGTAGACTTAACAGTCCAGAGGAACTAGGTGATATAGTAGATCCGCAACTTAGTGATTCTTATATTGTTGGTACAGACTTATACTTTTGGAATGGTACAGAGTGGGTTAATATGGGTAGATTCCAAGGACCTCAAGGAGAACCCGGTAAAGATGCTGAACTTAGTAAAGCAGCTATTGAAGCTGTATTAGTAGGTGAAGTAACTACTCATACTCATGATACTAGGTACTATACTAAGGATCAAACTGATGCTAACATAAAGGTAGTAGCAGATGATCTTGCTAACAATTACTATAATAAATCCCAAGTAGACAGTAAGTTTACTTCTGTATATGTTTTCAAAGGGTCTGTAGATACGATTGAAGATTTACCTACTGAGGGTAATGTCATTGGTGATGTATGGAATGTTCGTAAGTCTGATACTAACTATGCATGGACAAGTGAAGGTTGGGATGCATTAGGAGGTACTGCTGAATTATCTTCATTAACATCTAATGGTTTGATGTCTAAAGAAGACTTTGCAAAGTTACAAGGTATTGAAGCAGGTGCACAAGTTAATAAGATCGAAACCATTACTAAAAGAGTACTCTTGAATGTTGTAGATAAAAATGTAACTATACCAGAAGACATTGCAATTAGCCCAGATGAACCTACCAACAATGAAATCATTTGGATGGATACTGATGAAGATTATGACTTTACATTTGATGGGTATAGTAAAGTAGATGCTGATGCAAGATTTGTTCATCAAGTAGAGGGTAAAGATTTATCTACTAATGACTACAGTAATGCTGATAAGAATAAAGTAGATAATCTTAATAGTTATGTAACTAGTGGTAGTTTTGCACAAGATGCAAATAATGCTGCCATTACGTTGAATATTAAAGATCCTGTTACAGATAATAATTCTAATCAAGTACTTACTATTAACAAAGCCACTACTACTACTGCTGGTGTAATGTCTGCTGCTGATAAGACTAAACTTGATGCTGCATTAACTGCTTCTGATAATATTGCAACTGCTACTAAATTAGCCACTGCTAGAACTATATGGGGACAAGCATTTGATGGTAGTGCAAACGTTAGAGGTAATATAAGTGACGTGGATGATGTTTACATGAACAATAATAGATCTTTATATATAAAAGATACTAATGGGAAAAATCTTAGTGCACTGTTAATAAATGATCAAAATGGCTTCTATCTGGGTTTTGGTGCTGGCTCTAATGGCTACTTCTCGTGTTTAGACGGAAACATAATTTTATTTAGAACTGCTACTTCTCATACTGAAAGAATGAGGATAACATCTGATGGTAAAGTTGGTATAGGTACAACTGCTCCGGATGCTAATTTACATGTCTCTGGCGATAAATATAATATAAAATTAAACTCTACAACTGGTTCTACAGAAGATTCAACTTTTATATGGGGATCAAGTTCAAATAAAAATACAGCATGGAGAATCGTTGACAATCCTACCAGTGGGTTATGGTTACAGTATGGTGTTTCAGGTGCAGACACCCATAATATGACAATAAGTGGTATGAATGCCACTAATTTAAATGCACTTGAAGTAAAAGCAAAGAATTTAACTGTAAACAGTAATAAAGTATGGCATGCTGGTAATGATGGTTCAGATAGTGGATTAGATGCTGATACTGTAGATGGGAAGCAAGCCTCTAATTTTTTGTTTAGAGACGCTAAAACTAATACAATAGATTTAAATACAGATTTTAACAATAATGCGTTAGGTGCTGGTATTACAATTATAAATACTAAAGGCAGCGAAACCGCTAGCTCTAATTTACCTTATAATCAAGATGGAATGTTATTGTATTCATCCGTATTAAATAGCCGTCCAATGCAAATATATGGTACCTATATCGATAATAGATGGTTCGCCCGAGGATCAAATACGTACGCAGCAGAAACTTTTACACCATGGAGAGAATTTGCATTTATAGATTCTATGGAAGATACTCTGGTATACTGGTATGAAAACAATGAAAATGCATCATCTACTACATGTGCAACAGGTGGTAATAGAAATGTAATTGAATCATTAAAAAGTAAGTTCAAGAGATGTATTGCTAAACCATATGGAGATGATGCTGCATTGATTAGTTATTTAAATGAAACAAATAGTAATAAATGGCCTGATGGTACAGATGCTACTTACGAAACCGTTAGAAAGGAGAGTTTAATGGTGCATTTCCCTAAATACTATCACAAAACTATAGAAAGAAGCCCAGGTATTTGGAGAACATACATATCAGAACAACAAATTGATAATGACTACATTGAGGAACCAGAATTATTATTAGGTACATTTGAAGGAATAATTTCAGATGAAAATGGAGGAGCGTTGGCTAGTACTGGATCTTCTATATCAACAGCATCTAAAACTATAGCACAGTTCGTTGCAGCAGCAAAGGTAAATGGTTCAATGTATGGTATTGGTGATTAT
>ENA-OPTX01000028-OPTX01000028.1-human-gut-metagenome-genome-assembly--contig:-NODE-28-length-101621-cov-6.289142_pt1 | contig 101621 bp, 104 predicted proteins | sample MGYA00241465_ERZ501922 | MGnify/ENA primary metagenome ERZ501922 (study PRJEB25962, sample SAMEA2042399) | human gut metagenome | biome: human gut; feature: human-associated habitat; material: faeces...
CCCCGCCGTGTCTGGATCACTCCGTCCGTTTACGAGATTTTCATTCCATCAAATATACTTACAAACTGGAATTGTCAATATCACAACTGCTTGATTTCATTGACAATCACAGCCACAGCCTTTTTAGTGGTATCAATTTTAATGGTATCAAGTGTTCGATATAGTGGTATTCTTGCAACACTTCTTTCAATAACATCCGCAGTACGAATGCCTCTTTCAATATCCTTTGATAATCTGTCCCGCAAGCTTTTTTTATTTGCGACAAGAGAGATACATTTCACAGCACAATTCTTTGTATCTAACTTTTCAATAATAGAATTGATAATACTCTGCTCGTGCATAACCCAACAGAAAATGATATTTTCATATGCGGAACATTTTAGAAAGTTGTTTAACAAATAGCAGATATTATCAATTACCATTGCTTTGGTTTCATCGGTTACTTGAAACGGGCTTGCATCCCAACACCAGTCCCCATCAAGAAATACGCTATTCTGCAAATCTTGTTTGAGCTGTTGGCACACAGTTGTTTTTCCAACGCCCATAGCTCCGCCAATCATATATAAGGTTTTCAGCATTCACACCTCCAGATTCAAATTCTAATTTATCGTTCTCTTCAACATAAATTATATCACTCTAGAAATGAACAGTCATTATTTTTCGGTTATCCAACGAAAATTTATCACATATAGAAAAAGGCACTATTTCAAGTGCCATTCTCTTATACCCCAATATTCTGCAAGCAGGTAAACACAGGTTATTTCTTAATATCCTTTTGTTTGGGAAACTCCTGATTCCCATTTTGAAATCGTCTGCCTGGATACCTCCATCCGCTCAGCCAGTTCCTCCTGGGTCATATCCGCTTTCTTCCTGTAAAACTGTAAATTCTCTGAAAATGCTGCCATATTTTTCTCTCCGTTTCATTTATATTCCAATCGATTGTAATAAAAAGATAGCATATCATCAGCGCAACCTCTATAAAGTCCTTGTTGCTTTTGCGGAAAATAACGTAAACTTTCGGTTGACATCCCTAATTTTATCATATTTTAGGAGTCTCTGCCACAAAGCGAGGCGGCCTACAACCGAAATCGTAGGCCGCCTCATTTTATATGAGATTATGTCATCACCAAATTAATTGATCGTCCGCTTCACATAACTCGTATGCAGGGTCTCATGCGCCTTATGGCTTCCTGGCTCGCCAAGATACTCTTCATATAGTTTCTTGATTGCCGGATTCTCATGGGACTTGCGGATCGGCTTAGCCGAATCATTCTGATACAGCACGCTTGCACGGATTCCTCTTACATCCGTAAAGTTCCTTACATCGCCGGATACCTGAGGCTGTCCGCCTCCGTTGACGCATCCGCCCGGGCATCCCATGATCTCGATGAACTGGTAGTCTGCCTCGCCGGATTTTACTTTGTTAAGAAGCGTTCTCGCATTGCCAAGTCCGGATGCCACTGCCACCTTTACATCCATGCCCGCAACATTGTATGTAGCCTCTTTTACGCCCTGGGTGCCACGGACATCCGTGAAATCCAGGTTCGCCAGTTCTTCGCCCGTCAGCACTTCCACTGCGGTACGAAGGGCTGCTTCCATAACTCCGCCGGTAGCGCCAAAGATTACGGCCGCTCCTGTGGACTCGCCCATCGGATCATCGAACTTCTCATCCGGAAGGACTGTAAAGTCGATGCCACAGCGCCTGATCAGTCTTGCCAGTTCTCTGGTCGTAATGGCAATATCCACATCCGGCACTCCCGCGGCATCCTGGTCATCCCTGCCAATCTCGAACTTCTTGGCAGTACATGGCATGACGCTGACCGATACGATCTTCTTAGGATCGATGCCTTCCTTCTCAGCAAAATAAGTCTTCAGCATCGCGCCGAACATCTGCTGCGGAGACTTGCAGGTAGACAGATTCTCTGTCATATCCGGGAAATAATGCTCGCAATACTTAATCCATCCCGGAGAACAGGACGTGATCATCGGAAGCACGCCGCCATTCTTAATTCTGTCTAAGAGTTCCGTAGCCTCTTCCATGATAGTAAGGTCGGCTGCCCAGTCTGTATCGAATACCTTATCGAAACCAACTCTTCGCAGCGCGGCTGCCATCTTGCCTTCCACATCCGTACCCATCGGATATCCGAATTCCTCTCCAAGTCCTGCGCGGACGGAAGGAGCGGTCTGAACCACTACATATTTATCCGGATCTGCAATGGCATCCAGAATCTTCTGGGTGTAGTCCTTCTCATATAGTGCGCCTGTAGGACAGACTGCGATGCACTGTCCGCAGGATACGCAGCTGGTCTCGCCCAGCCCCATCTCGAATGCGGAGCCGATCATTGTGCTGAATCCGCGGTTGTTGGTGCCGATAACGCCGATTCCCTGTACCTTTTCACAGACCGCGACACAGCGGCGGCATAGGATACACTTGTTGTTATCACGAACCATATGTGCCGCAGAAGTATCCAGTTCATAATGATTTACTTTGCCTTCAAAGAAGTTCTCATCATCAACTCCGTACTCCCGGCAAAGCTGCTGCAGCTCGCAGTTCCCGCTTCTTACGCAGGAAAGGCATTTCTTATCATGATTAGAAAGAAGCAGCTGCAAGGTCTTCTTTCTGGATTTGATCAGTTGCGGTGTATTGGTGTATACCTCCATCCCTTCATTGATCGGATGTACGCAAGCGGCTACCAGATTCCTGGCTCCTTTCACTTCAACCACGCACATACGGCAAGCGCCGATTTCATTGATTTCTTTTAAAAAACATAAGGTTGGTATCTTGATTCCTGCCAGGTGTGCCGCTTCAAGGATAGTAGAACCTGCAGGAGCTGATACATCAAGTCCATTAATTTTAAGATTAATATTTTCCATAGTCTCCATCCTCCATTACTCTTTGTAAATAGCACCAAAACGACATTTTTCCATACAAGCCCCGCACTTAACGCACTTATCCTGATTGATGACATGAGGCTCTTTGACAGCGCCTGTGATTGCATCATTCGGACAGGTTCTTGCACACAATGTACATCCTTTACATTTATCTGCGTCAATCTTGTAGGAAAGAAGTGCCTTGCAGACGCCTGCCGGACATTTCTTGTCGACAATATGAGCTATGTACTCGTCTTTAAAGTAACGCAAGGTTGAAAGTACCGGGTTTGGAGCTGTCTGTCCAAGGGCGCACAGGGAATTAGACTTCAGATGCGCGGCCAGATCTTCCAGCTTATCTAAATCTTCCATCGTGCCCTGCCCGTTGGTGATCTTCTCTAAGATCTCCAGCATGCGCCTTGTACCGATACGGCATGGAGCGCACTTGCCGCAAGACTCGTCAACCGTAAACTCCAGGAAGAACTTGGCAATATCAACCATACAGGTATCTTCATCCATTACGATCAATCCGCCGGAGCCCATCATAGAGCCTATGGCGATCAGGTTGTCATAGTCAATCGGCACATCAAAATGCTCTGCCGGGATACATCCGCCGGATGGTCCGCCGGTCTGCGCCGCCTTGAATTTCTTGCCATTGGGGATCCCTCCGCCAATCTCTTCTACGATCTCCCGAAGAGTTGTTCCCATTGGAATCTCTACGAGTCCTGTATTCTTAACCTTGCCGCCCAGGGCAAATACTTTTGTTCCCTTGGACTTCTCTGTTCCCATGGAAGAGAACCACTCCGGCCCATTCAGGATGATCTGAGGAATATTTGCCAGCGTCTCTACGTTATTCAGGATCGTAGGCTTCTGGAACAGTCCCTTAAGCGCCGGGAATGGAGGACGCGGTCTTGGTTCTCCTCTGTTTCCTTCGATAGAAGTCATAAGCGCGGTCTCCTCGCCGCATACGAATGCGCCTGCTCCAAGACGGATATCAATATCAAAATCAAATCCGGATTCAAAAATATTCTTTCCCAGCAGTCCATACTCTCTGGCCTGACCGATCGCGATCTTCAGACGTTCCACCGCGATTGGATACTCTGCACGAACATAGATATATCCCTGGGACGCGCCGATCGCATATCCTGCGATCGCCATTGCTTCCAGTACGACATGAGGATCGCCTTCCAGTACGGAACGGTCCATGAACGCTCCCGGGTCGCCCTCGTCAGCGTTGCAGCAGACATACTTCTGATCTGCCTCGTTTGCCGCCGCAAATTTCCACTTCAGGCCAGTAGGGAATCCTGCCCCGCCACGACCGCGAAGTCCGCTGTCCAGAATCACTTGGATAACCTCTTCCGGCTTCATCGTGGTAAGAACCGTGCCAAGCGCTTCATATCCGCGCGTACCGATATATTCCTCGATATTCTCCGGATTGATCACGCCGCAGTTGCGAAGCGCGACTCTGTGCTGCTTCTTATAAAACTGGGTCTCCTGAAGAGGAAGCACCTTTTCATTCTTAACCGTATCCTCATACAGGAGCCGGGTTACAACCCTGCCCTTTAACAGATGCTCTTCTACGATTTCCGGAATATCCTCTTCCTTTACCATTGCATAAAAGGATCCTTCCGGATACACGATCATAATCGGGCCTAAGGCGCACAATCCAAAACATCCGGTCTTGACAACGCCGACCTCATTCTCCAGCCCATTTTTTTTAATCTCTGCTTCTAATTTCTCTCTAATCTTCTGGCTGCCTGAGGAAGTACATCCTGTTCCACCGCAAACCAAAACGTGCGAACGATACATAGTCTTATACCTCCTTTGCTTATTTCTGCTCAGCGCTTAATGTATACTTGGTAACGACCTGTCCCTGTTTCAGGTGGAGGATAAATACTTCCATTGCTTTTTCAGGCGTCATCTTCACATAAGTTACTTTATCTTTTCCCGGCTCCAATACTTCTACGATCGGCTCATATTGGCAAAGGCCGATGCATCCGGTAGGCGTAACGCTGATCTTGTCTGTCAGGAATTCATTCTGTACCGCTTCTGAAAGAGCGGCAAGAACAGGCCTTGCGCCGCTTGCGATTCCGCAGGTAGCCATGCCGACAACGACTCTGGTCTGTGTCTCGCTCTCAGAACGAACTCCAACCTTGCTTTGGTTCTTTTCTCTTATTGCTTTTAATTCTTCCAGAGATTTCATATACATCCTCCCTTTTAGTCTGATAATTATAATGTTCTTCCGTCATCTACTTCTGCCTTGTTATCTTCCAGATATTCCCGGATAAACCGAGATACCTCGGCTTCTTTAAATGACATCCCGCCCAACAGTTCCTTCATCTGCTTCGTGTCAAGCGTAAATTCCTTCTCGTCATATGCATATCTATAATGGAAATCAATCTGTTCATTGAATACGATCAGCGTAAACATCGTAGAATTAATATCCCCGAGCGGCATCCTGTCAATATGGGACAATCCAAAAACCGCCTTCACGCAGGTTCCTTCGTTTACACGGGACGCAATCTGGAAACTCCCTCCCGTGCTCTCCGCTGCCTGCTTAAAAAAGGGAATTCCAAGTCCTACCCTTCTGGTGGTTCTGGTCGTATAAAACGGATCGGTCACTCTTCTAACCTGCTCCTCATCCATCCCGCATCCGTCATCCCTGATCATAATCTCCAAGGTGTCCTTTTGGCTGTCGGCAATCACGTCAATCTCTATGTAACCGGCTCCCGCCCGTATGGAATTCTCCGCCACATCCAATATATTCAATGAGATTTCTGGCATCATATCTATTCATATTTGGCCAGAATATCATCGATATCATCCACGGTAAGCCGGCCATACACTTCATCATTAACCATCATAACAGGAGCAAGTCCACAGGCGCCTACGCAGCGGCAGGCATCCAGCGAGAACTTGCCGTCCGGCGTACATTCCCCTCCCACGATTCCTAATTTTTCCATCAGCTTGTTATAGATATCTCCCGAGCCCTTTACATAACAAGCCGTGCCAAGACAGACAGATATACGGTAGCGTCCCTTTGGATTTAGGTTAAACTGGGAATAAAAGGTGACAACTCCATAGATCTTTTCCAGTGGAATTCCGGTTTCATTAGAAATGATTTTCTGAACTTCAATCGGCAGATAGCCATAGATGTCCTGGGCCCTTTGCAGAATAGGCATCAGGGAACCTTTCTCATCTTTCAGTTCATGGATTACTTCTAACAGTTCTTTTTCTTGCTCTTTCGTCCCATTGAACTGAACTGTAGATTTTTTAGAAAGCATTGTTTTTACCTCCCTTTACTATCTTTTTTGGTGACAATTTGGTACATTCGCGTTGAATTACTTATTCATTCTATCATACAAAAATACAAAAATCTATAGTTTTTTCTTGTCAATTTTGTTAACTTTCAGACAGTTTCGTTTGATATTTCACTATCATTATGTTAAAAAATGTACAATATTTTTCTCGGTTTTTTAGTAATATTATACAACCGCAGTTGATTTTCACTTATCTGAATGATATACTTATAAAAATAAGTCTATTAATACGCAGGAGGTATTTATGACAATCGGAAGAATAAAAGCCTTATTAGAGGCAGATGTGCTGTATGGCGAAGACACCTTGGATGATGAAGTGAATTACGCGTTTTCTTCAGACATGATGAGTGACGTTCTGGCCTATGCTGACGAGCATTCTGCCTTGATTACCGGCCTTTGCAATCCCCAGGTGGTGAGGACGGCGGAGATGCTTGATATTGTCTGTATCATATTTGTAAGAAATAAGATTCCGAATCAGAGTATCCTGGCGCTTGCGGAAGAAAAAGGAATTGTCATCTTATGCACGGCGCGAGGCATGTTTACGACTTGCGGCATACTATACAGCAATGGACTACTTGGAGGTGCAAATATTTAATGGGTGAAAACCTAATCTTACATTACGACATATCAGGCGACGATTTTACACGTGCCGGCGAAGCCAGCAGCGATGTAAAGAACAAACTAAAAGTCATGGGTGTAGATAACAATGTGATACGAAAAATGGCCATTGCCATGTATGAAGGCGAGATCAATATGGTAATCCATGCCAACGGCGGAACCATTACCGTCGAGATATCCCACGACAGCATACGGATGATTCTTGCTGATACCGGCCCAGGTATCGCAGATATTGACAAGGCAATGGAGAAAGGCTATTCCACTGCCCCTGAAGAAGTGCGCGCATTAGGCTTTGGCGCAGGGATGGGATTGCCGAACATGAAAAAATATTCCGACTATATGAACATTGAAACCACCATTGGCGTCGGCACTACCGTGACCATGGATGTTCATTTATAGACAGCAGGGAGGGAGAAGCTTGGACAAATTCATTCATTCAGTAAAACTAGACGAAGATGCCTGCATCGGCTGTATAAACTGCATTAAATACTGTCCGACCCAGGCCATACGGGTACATAACGGGAAGGCTAAGATCACGCCGGAATTCTGCGTTGACTGCGGCCGCTGCCTGCGCTATTGCCCGCATCACGCGAAGATTGCCATCTATGATTCCATTGAAGAGATCCGCAATTACAAGTATACGGTTGCCCTGCCCGCCCCTTCTCTCTATACGCAGTTCAACAATCTGACCAACGTGGACATCGTCTTAAACGCACTGCTGTCCATGGGGTTTGACGATGTGTTTGAAGTCAGCGCGGCTGCCGAACTGGTATCGGAGGCGTCCCGCGCCTACATCAGCGAACATCGGGACGAAGCGCCTTTTATCAGCACGGCCTGTCCTACCATCGTAAGAATTATCCGCGTCAAGTATCCTACGCTGATACCGCGGCTGCTTCCCCTGAAGCCCCCGGTAGAAGTGGCGGCTGAAATAGCCCGGAAAAGGGCGATTGAAAAGACGGGTCTAAAGTCCGAAGATATCGGCATATTCTTTATATCTCCATGCCCGTCAAAGGTGACCTACGTCAAATCCCCTCTGGGAATTGAAAAAAGCCAGATTGACAAAGTGCTTGCCATAAAAGAGGTTTATCCCATTCTTCTGGAGCATATGACTCACGATGAGAGCAAGCTTAAGCCTCTGGCCGCGTCTGGTCGCATCGGAATCGGCTGGAGCAATGCCGGCGGAGAATCCGCAGGACTGATCACCGATAATTACCTGGCCTGCGACGGCATCATGAGCGCGCTTCGCGTTCTTGGGGATCTGGAGGATGAAAAGTTCCATGGCTTAAAATTCGTAGAGTTGAATGCCTGCAACGGCGGATGCGTGGGAGGTCCTCTCACTGTAGAGAATCCCTATGTTGCCACCGCCAAATCCAAGAAACTGCACAGATATCTTCCAGTGGCCCAGACTCATGCCAGCAATTTTGATGATATTGATTACCACTGGAACAACTTCGTAGAATATGAGCCTGTATTCCGCCTCGGCCATTCCTTCCGGGAAAGCCTGGAGATGATGGGTCTTATCGAGGAACTGACGGAGCAGCTGCCCGGACTTGACTGCGGCTCCTGCGGAGCCCCTACCTGCCGCGCTCTGGCAGAGGACATCGTACGCGGAGAGGCTACAAGAACCGACTGCATCTATGCCTTCCATGAGTATATCAACACGCTCTCCAAGGAGATCTCATTCCTCACCCGCTCGCTGAACCTAAGCTGTGGCAACAATGACGAGTCGGTAAGGATTCTGGAGGATTATACAGAGAGGCTTACAACAGAACTGGATAAAAAGGAGCGATGATTATGACGACTGTACAGACATTGATCGATGCCGGATTATTTGCCTTAAAGGAGCCTGGCAATGCATCCCGTAAGATCGCGAAGGTATTCTGCTGCGACCTCCTCAGCATAGCCATGAGCAAAGCGCCGGAAAACGGCGCCTGGGTCACTGTCATGGGAAACAAGAACACGCTGGCCGTGGCTTCCCTTTCGGATGTCTCCTGCATTATCCTGGCAGAGGGAATCACCTTTTCAGACGAGGATCTCGCCTGTGCCAAAAAGGAAGGAATTGCCGTTTTTGAGACGGAACTACCGGTCTTTGATGCTGCGCTTAAGATTCAGGAGCTGCTGTCATGATTCCCCTGTATTATGATCTTCATATGCATTCCTGCCTGTCTCCTTGCGGCGACGATGACATGACCCCTGCTAATCTCGTGGGCATGGCCGCCGTCAAGGGACTGGATGTGATTGCGCTGACAGATCACAATTCCTGCAGGAACTGTCCGGCTGCTATGAAGCATGGAGAAGAATATGGCGTTATCGTAATTCCAGGAATGGAACTGACCACATCAGAAGAAGTCCACGTGGTCTGCCTTTTTCCGACTCTTGACGATGCGCTTTCTTTTGATGCCTATGTCTACGACCATATCCTTCCCATAAAGAACAAGGAACATATCTTTGGCCGGCAGCAGATCATGGACAAGGAGGATCATGTCACCGGAAATGTCGAGCGCCTGCTGATCAGCGCCACAGATATCTCCTTTGACCGCATATTCGCCCTGGTCTCTTCCTACCACGGCATCGCATATCCGGCCCACATTGACAAAACTACAACAAGTTTGCTGTCCAATCTTGGCTTCGTTCCCCCTGACAGCACCTTTCTTTGTGCTGAAATTCACAATATGGGCAACCTTCACCGCATACAAAAAGAGCACCCTTACTTTCTGCAATGCAACATTGTCAGCAGTTCAGATGCTCACTATCTTGAAGATATAAATGAACCCTATTATCAGCTATATTCCGAGTCCCGATCCATCCCCGATATTCTGGCCGCACTCTTACGACGTACCTGGCGCTATTTCTCCCGGAAGCGGTAGCCCACTCCGATCTCCGTCAGCACATATTCAGGGCTTGCCGGATCCTTTTCAATCTTTCTTCTTAACGTTGCCATGAATACACGCAGGTTTCCGGCATCGATATCCTCCGCATACCCCCATATCTCCCGGATAATATAATTATGGGTCAGAACCTTCCCTCTGTTGGCGATCAGCAGCAGAAGTATCTTATACTCGATCGGAGTCAGATGCACCTCTTCTCCTTCCACCAGCACTTTCCGCTTCTCATAATCCACCGTCAGGCTACCGGTAGAGAACACGGTCATGATCTCTTCCTGCCGGGCCGTACCGGTTTTCCTTAGGCCGGCGCGTATTCTTGCCATCAGTTCTCCCATATAGAAAGGCTTCGTCACATAATCATCCGCCCCCGCATCCAGGGCCTGAATCTTCTCCCCTTCCTCCTGCCTGGCAGACACTACGATGATGGGAATATCCGAAACCTCCCGTACGCTTTTGATTACTTCCATGCCATCTCCATCCGGAAGCCCCAGATCCAGGATGATCAGATCCGGCTGATTGGCATAAATCAGGCTGACTGCCTCTTCCACAGACTTGGCAACAAAGAACGCATATTCTTCCTTTTTCAATGTCATGCTGATAAAATTTATAATATACTTGTCATCTTCTACGATCAATAACGTCTTCTTGTCTTCCATATCTTTTATTCCACTTGCTTGGCCGGAATCCAGAATATAAATCTGGCTCCCCTCACATTCCTGTTCTCCTCCCAAATATCACCGCCGTGGGCATGTACCACTTCTTTGCAAATGGTAAGTCCCAGCCCGATTCCGCGCTTCTGGTCCGTGCTTTTATCACCGCCGGAGACAAATTCATCAAATATCCGCTCCCTCAGTTCTTCCAAAACGCCATCCCCGTCATCCTCTATTACAAAATATGCCTTATTGTCCCGGTAGGACACGCTAAGAGATATGCTTCCGCCTTCTTTTGTATGCTTCATGGCATTGTCAAGCAGGTTGATGATCACCTGGGCAATCATCCTGGCATCCATATCCGCCACGATAACCTCCTTTGGCAACGATACCTGGAAATTCCGCCTGTCCCTCAGGCCGATCACGTGAAGGGATGCTTCATTAATCACATCATCAACGACTTCCGGACTCTTATTGATAAACTGCTGCCCGCTCTCGATCTTCGTCATGCTCAGGATATTCTCCATCATCTTCATCAGCCACATAGACTGCTCCATAATATCCTGTACCAGCTGGGCGCGCTCAGGCGAATCCATATCCTCGGATTCCAGGATCAGCCCGCAGTCGCCCATGATCCCGGTTAATGGCGTACGAAAGTCATGGGATATGCTTCTGAGCATGCTGCTCTTCATATGCTCCCGCTCCACCTCTACCTTGATCCGCTCCTGCTCCGCATAGATCATCTCCCGGTCAAGCGCGATCCCGATCTGGTTTGCTGCGGTCTTGACGATCAGCTCCTGCTCCACGCTGAGTCCCTGATTGTGGTTTAATACCTTCAGTATCCCTATCTGCTTCACCATGCCTATGATGGGAAACATCATGTAATCCCTGGAGGTATACTCCTTGCCCGCTCCGGATACCACCGTCTCATCCAGCAGTTCCACGATGCACTCATATCCCGTATGCTCATAGATGTGCCGTATGCCCAGTTCGATGATCTTTTCCTTGCCGGTAGCATTGATGAACTGTTCCGACATCTCGTACAGGCGGGTGGCAGTCTCCTCATTCTTCTTCGATATGATCAGCTGCTTCTGAAACCTGACGGTAAGGCTGGACGATATAAATGCGGCAATCAAAAAGAACGCCATGAGTGCCACATCGTTGGGATTCATGATGGCAAAGGTATGTACCGGCACCGTAAAAAAGTAATTGAATATCAGCACGCTGGAGATTGCGCCAAAGATTCCATATTCATACCCCCAGGTACAGGTGCTGACCAGAAGGACGCCCACCATGAATACCATAAGGACGTTCTCCTTGGCCACTCCAAATCGATTCAGGATCAGTCCCAGTATGCTGGCTGTTATCACGATCGCCGCCGTCTCTGCCATATATGCTATTTTTTTATTTTTTAACAGCGCTCTTATCTTCTCCATTTACCCATCATAGCATCTTACTTGATATTTGCCAATATCTTGTCTACGTCTTTCTTAAGACCGATCACCATAAGATGAATGCTGTCATTCATCTTGTAGTCAGCCCTTGGAAGCAGCTGCAGATGCCCGTTCTCCTTGATTCCCAGCACGCTTACGTGATATTTGGAGCGGATATCCACCTCCCGGATGCTTTTCCCTATCCAGCTGTGCATTGGCGGAATCTCAAAGATGGAGTATCCTTCTGCCAGTTCGATATAGTCAAACACATGGTTGGCGCTGTGCTTGACTGCCAGCCGTTCCGCAATATCTCTGTCAGGATATATCACCTCGTCTGCCCCATTCCTTAACAGGAATTTGGCATGAATGTCACGGTTTGCCTTGCTTACCACATATTTCCCTCCCAGTTCCTTAACCAGACTGGTAATCTCCAGGCTGCTCTGAAAATTGGAGCCGATGCACACAAAACAGATGTCAAAGTTCCCCACCCCCAGATTCCTAAGTACTTCCTCATTGGTACAGTCCCCAATCTTTGCTGTCGTCGCTATGGGCAGCAAATCCTCCACATTCGCCTCCACCTTGTCTACAACCATCACTTCATTTCCAAGGCGGATCATATTCTTGCAAAGATGATGCCCAAACCTTCCTAAGCCAATAATTAATACAGATTTCATCTTTCTCTCCCCAATCTATTTTATTCTAGCCTATGGTAATCGGTTCTACCGGCACTTTCACCGGCACTTCGGCTTTATGCCCCCGAAGCGAAAGTGCGAACGTCAGGCTTCCAACCCTTCCACAGTACATCAAAAATACTAATACCAGCTTTGAAACCTCCGTCAGATCCCGCGTGATTCCGGTAGACATTCCTACCGTTCCGATTGCCGACGCTACTTCAAATACGATATCCATCACCGGCTGCGGCTGGATCGCTGCCAAAATCATCACTGCCATGAAAACCAGAAACAGATTCGTGCACAGGACCGTGCTGGCCTTGCGGATTGCGCCGTCATCCAGCCTTCGGCCAAATATATTGCAATAGGTCTTATTCCTTAGATTGGCGCTGACGTAGACAAGCAATACCACGAATGTGGTGGTTTTAATTCCGCCTGCCGTTGACCCGGGGCTGCCCCCGATAAACATGAGGAATATGGTAAGCATCTTGCTGTTATCGGTCAGCGCCGCCGTATCCACCGTATTGAATCCTGCCGTTCTTGCCGTCACAGAACCAAATAAGGAACTTAGCACCTTCCCTTGGGTGGACATTCCTTCCAGCGTGTTCTGGCTTTCAAACAGATATAGAAGCGCCGCCCCTCCGATTACCAGGATTGCCGTTGTCACCAGCACGATCTTGGTATGGAGACGGTATCGGCTGATATGATAGCGGTGGGCGGATACGTCATTCCAGACGAAAAATCCAATGCCGCCTATGATAATCAAGGCCATGATCACGATATTTACAAGCGGGTCATCATAATACCCGGTAAACGAAGCATAGGGGGCGTCTTTTCCCATCAGATCGAATCCGGCATTGCAGAATGCGGAAATGGAGTGGAAGATTCCATAATAGACAGCCTTTCCCCATCCCATTTGTTCCTGGAAGCGAAACGCCAGAAGCGCGGCTCCGACTCCTTCAAACAGGAGGGTTCCCAGCATGATCTTTTTTGCCAGTCGGACAATTCCTCCAATCTGCAGAATGTTGACGCTCTCTTGCAGCGTCCCCCGCATCCATAGTCCAATCTTCCTTCGGAGGATGATGGCAAAGAATACGCCAATGGTCATAAATCCCAGGCCGCCAATCTGAATCAGCGCCAGAATGATACACTGTCCGAACATCGTCCATTTGTTAAACGTGTCTGCGATTACCAGGCCCGTCACGCAGGATGCCGACGTGGCTGTAAAAAGGGCATCCGGAAATGAAGTTGCAAGTCCGTCCCTGCTGGCCGCCGGAAGCATCAGAAACAGCGACCCTATTAGGATGATCAGCGCATAGCCGATAACAATCATCTGTGTCTGCGTCAGTTTACGAATCATAACTTTCATGCTATCACGACCTCGTTTCCCGACATAGCATTTTCCAGCTGCTCTGTGATCTTGATATCCCGGTTCAGCACCTGTATATGAAAACGCTTGTATACGATATAATTTACTTGGTCGTTGCAGATACCATACAGTTGTTCCGTATGGTATATCTTTCGCAGCAGGTTACAGACGGAAAGATTGTCTTCATCCGAGGAAGATATGGCAATTACAAGACTGACATTCTTCCAGTCTTTTTTCAGGCATGCTTCTTCAATGAATACCGGACGCAGCCCTCTGCTCTTAAGCCATCCTCCAATCTCTTCCGTCCACTCGTCCTCTCCAAATACAACCGCGCAGGATTCCTGCGACTCGTTTTGCTCCTCATCTGCCTGTAGTTTCTTTTCTTCTCCTACCCAGCGATCCAGCCGGAAGGTCAGGTAGTATCCATATCCGGCGGCTGCTGCAGTAATTAAAATTAATAGAATATTCGTCAACATATCATCACCCTCTTCTTCTACCTATAGCATAATCTACTTTGCATTAAGACGGTAATAATATTGAGGAATCCGTATTAAGATTCCATTTAGACCGATATTTTTGTTTCTCTCTTTTCCTAGCCGATGCGCCCCTCTTCCATATAGCCGGCCAGTTCTTTGGCAAAATAAGTAAGATAACTCTGGGCGCCTGCACGGTACGCGGCAACTGCCGTCTCGCAGACAATCTGCGCCTCATCAATCCAGCCTTTTTGTGCCGCTGCCTTGATCATGGCATATTCTCCGCTGACACTGTAGGCGGCAATCGGAAGATTTGTGGCCTCTTTCGCGCGGGCGATTATATCCAGATACGCAAGCGCCGGCTTCACCATAATAATATCTGCGCCTTCTTCTTCATCTAAAAGCACTTCCTTGATGCCTTCCCTGCTATTGTGATAATCCATCTGATAACTTTTCCGGTCTCCGAAAGCCGGAGCAGAATCAGCCGCATCCCTGAATGGGGCATAGAATCCGGACGCATATTTGACGGCATAGGACATAATCGGCGTATTTACATAATTATTTTCATCCAGCGTCTTTCTTATGGCCTTTACCCTCCCATCCATCATATCGGAAGGCGCTACCATGTCAGCACCGGCCTGCACATGCGACAACGCCGTCTTGGCAAGCACCTTCAGCGTGGAGTCATTCTCTACGCTGCTGCCGCATAGCATTCCGCAATGGCCGTGGGAGGTGTATTCGCACAGGCATACATCCGTAATATAGTACAAGTCTGGAAAGCGTCTCTTCGCCTCCTTCAGCGCCCTCTGGATGATTCCATCCTCCGCGTATGCCTGGCTCGCCTTCTCATCCTTATGTGCGGGAATCCCGAACAGCATAACCGCATTGACGCCGGCATCGCTTACCTGTTCCAGTTCATAGAACATCTGGTCAACGCTGTATCTGTACTGGCCGATCATGGAAGGAATCTCTTCTCGGATTCCCTCTCCTTCTCTTACAAACATTGGATAGATCAGCGAGGATTTGTCTATCCTCGTCTCTCTCACCATTTTCCTTAGTACTTCATTCTGCCTTAATCTTCTAGGTCTCTTTATCATCTTTCTGTCCTAATCCTTTCTATCAGTGTTATCAAGTCGTCAATCGTGGCCTTGCTGGCCACATAACAATCCAAGCCGTATTTTTGGGCCGTACAGGCTGTCTGCTTCCCGATGCATGCAGCCTTGATCTTCGAATAGTCGGCGCCCTTACTGACGTCGGCAAATCCTTCGACCGTGGAACTGCTGGTAAACGCAACGCAGTCAATCTTTCCCTTTTCAATCTCTTCCTTCAGGTCGAACCCTTTGCATTGCTGGTATATAGTGGTATAAATCGGAATATCATCCACCATGGCTTTTGCCTCCTGCAAAATCGGCACCAGCTGCGGATTCGCTATGGCCGCTCTTGGCACAAGTATCTTCTTTTCCTCTATATCCTGCCCGGCCAGCAGCCTTGCAAGGGACACTCCGTCATAGACCTTAGGCATCAGATCTGCATGAATGCCTTTCTGCCTTAAGGCCCGTGCCGTCCCTTCGCCGATCACGGCAAATTTTGCCGCATGCAGGCGGCGGACATCCACCTTCGCCTTCTCCATCTCCTCAAAGAATATACGCACGCCAATCTGGCTGGTAAAAACAATCCAGTCATATTCTTCGATCTTCTCAAAACTCTGCCTCAGCCGGTGGTTCTCCTTCACCGGAATCGTATCGATTGCCGGGACTTCCAGCACATCCGCACCCAGCAGCCGTAACTTCTCTGCCATAGATGACGCCAGTTCCCTTGGCCTTGTCACCAGAACCCGCATTCCCATCAGGGGAAGTTCTTCATACCAGGAAAGCGTCTCTGACAGCGCGCATACCTTTCCTACCACAATAATCGCGGGCGGACGTATGTCTGCCTCTGTTGCAGCATCCGGCAGACGCGCTACTGTGGACACCACCTTCTTCTGGCCGGCAGTGGTTCCATCCTGGAGTACCGCCGCAGGCATCTCGGGATCTATCCCTGCTTCCAGAAGGCTGGCCATGATCTGCGGAAGCGCTGTTACCCCCATCAAAAATACCAGCGTTCCTTCCGATTCCACCAGTGCCCGGTAATTGACCGGCTGTTCCTGTCCTTCCTTCTGATGCCCAGTCACGATATGCAGGGAAGATGCATAATCCCTGTGGGTAACCGGAATTCCATTGTATGCCGGGACTGCCAGGGAAGAGGTCACTCCCGGCACTACCTCAAATGGAATTTTATGGCGCGCCAGTTCCTCCAATTCTTCTCCGCCTCTTCCGAACAGAAACGGATCCCCCCCCTTAAGCCGCGCTACCTTGCAGCCTTTTTTCGCCTCCCTGACCAGAATCTGGTTGATCTCCTCCTGTGGTATGGGATGATGACCCGCCACTTTTCCAACGTCGATAAAGGTCTTCTCCTTTCGGATTGACGCCAGGATATCCTTGCCAACCAGATGGTCATATACGACTACATCCGCATCCTCCAGCACTGCCTGCCCTTTCACCGTCATAAGTCCGATATCTCCCGGGCCTGCTCCTACCAGCCATACTTTTCCCTGGCATTTCTGTCTTTGTTCTAAATCAGGATTCCCATATTCTGCTTCCATGCTGATAGCCAGCTCCCTTCCGATCTTCTCTGCTTCTTCTACCGGGCCGCTTTTCGAACCGATGGCATAATTCCCTGTCTCTTCCATATAGTAAAGGCCTTTCATCAAGAGCTGGCCATCTATCACTTCCCCATAGGCTGCAACTGGCGAGGAACAGCCACCGTCCAGATACCGGACAAAAGCCCTTTCCCCCTTGGCAATATATGCATCTTCTTTTTTGCCGTATCCTTCCAGAAAATCATAATTCATGTCTATCCTCCCCTGCACCGCCATCGTTCCCTGTCCTGCAGCAGGAAGGATCTCATCCGTGGAAAAGTACCGGCTGATCCGGTACTCAAGCCCCAGCCTTTTCAGGCCTGCCGCTGCCAGAATCAGCGCGTCATATTCTCCCCGGTCGAGTTTTTCAAGCCTGGTGATCACGTTCCCTCTGACGCTTCTGAACTCAGCCTCTTTAAACAGCCTCTTTGCCTGGATCCTTCTCCTGAAGGAGGAGCAGCCGATGATCCCGCGTCCATCCCATTCTTCCACGCCTTTTGGAAGCACCAGCACATCACGCACATCTTCTCTGGGGGAATATCGCACGATTGGAATCACCTTTGATTCATCCATCGGCATATCTTTCAAGCTATGTACTGCCAGATCTATCCGTCCGTCAAGCAGCGCCTTATCCAGTTCCTTCACAAACAGGCCCTTTCCTCCGATCTGATCCAAGGTCACATCCAGACGCTTGTCGCCGGTTGTCTCCATCGTCATCATTTCCAGTTCTATCTTGGGATGGCTGCGCCTGATATGCTCCATAACCTTTTCCGTCTGGATAATTGCCAGCCGGCTCTCTCTGCTTCCTACTACGATCTTTCTACTCATTTGTACTTATATCCTCTTTTTCTAAATCTTTTAACGCCAGCCTGATCTGCCCGGCCGCCTTTCTAGCTTTGGCATGATCCTGGCCGCTGGCTGTAATCCCGGCCACAACATTGCCTTGGATGGCGACTGCGGGAAAGTAAAAATCGCACAGTTCCTTCTTGTGCGACGTATTAACCAGAATCCCTCTTTTCCTGCAGCATCTGGCAACCTCCTCATTAAGGGCCGCATCATCGGTGGCCGCCAGTACGATATCCGCCTTATCCAGCAGGCTTTCATGATAGGTACCTCTGTACCACTTCAACACTTTGTCCCGCTCAAGCTGATGGATCTCCTCCTCTGCTTCCGGGGAGGCGACCAATATATCCGATGCAAACGCAGCCAGCGTGCACGCTCTCCTTGCGGCGACCTTTCCTCCGCCTACAATAACGATTCTTTTCTCTGACAAATCAACAAACATGGGAAAAAATGGTTTTTTCATATGCATCCCTTTCTTTCAATCACTTTTACTATCATAGCATAGGTTATGCAAAAAATCAGCATACTAATTGCATCACAAATATCACAGACTAAACGGAGACGATACCTATTATGGACAATGCTATATTACAGGAACTCTACGATTATTATAAAGAAGACCATTCTCTTTCCCAGTCGGAACTGATCATCGCCATGCTGACGCGGATACAGGAAACTGTCGGATACGTATCCAAAGACGTTCAGGAAGAGGTGGCCCGGCTCGCAGGAGTAAACCGCGGCTATGTGGCTGCCATCATCAAGAATCTGCCCCATCTGCACGCGCAGGCATTCCGCCATGAGATCCGTGTCTGCATCTCCGACAGATGCAAGGCCAGAGGTGGTTCCGACCTTTTGAAAAAACTGCAAAAACTCCTCAAGATCAAGCCAGGCCAAGTGACAAAAGACGGCGTTTTTCTTCTAAATACCGAATACTGCATGCACAACTGCATGCATGGCCCTAACATAAAAATAGATGGACGAATTTATGAGAATGTGCAGATATCCCAATTGCCGCAATTATTGGAAAAACTCCGGCATTAACCGTTTGACAGTCCCTCTCCTTTATTGTAAGATAAAAATTATCAAGGGTGGATTCCAGCTTATTCCGCCGATGTTATTGTAGTTTTTTAAAGGAGAGAACATACATGGACAAAAAAAAGGGAATTCTCGTGGTCAGTTTTGGAACCAGTCATCCTGTGACCAGGGCAGCCACAATTGAAGCGATCGAAGACAGCATAAGCAAAGCCTTTGCTGACATCAAAGTATACCGAGCCTGGACCAGTAAGATGATTATATCTAAAATCCAAAAAAATACAATGGAAAAAATACCCACGGTAAACGAAGCGCTAAGCCAGATGGCCGCGGATGGAATAACAGATGTCTTTATCCAGCCAACCCATGTGATCAATGGAATTGAAAATGACATAATGAAAGCGGATGCCTTAAAGTTCCGGGATTCCTTTGATTCTATTTCTTTCGGAGTACCGCTATTATCCTCTACACAAGATATGGAAGAACTGGTTCATATTATTATAGAGGCATTTCCGTCTCTGGGAAATGATGAAGTTCTGATCCTGATGGGCCATGGAAGCGAACACTATGCGAATATGGCTTATGCAGCGCTTGACTATATGTTTAAGCAGAAGGGATACTCCCAGATCTACGTTGGAACGGTAGAAGCTTACCCTTCCCTGGAACACATTCTTTGTGGACTGCCGGGCAAGGGCATAAGGAGAATCCATCTGGCGCCCCTTATGATCGTGGCCGGGGATCATGCCACCAATGATATGGCCGGGGATTCCAAAGACTCCTGGGCCAGCATATGTAAAGATGCCGGCTATGATGTAGCCTGCCATCTAACCGGACTTGGAGAATATGTTGCCATACGCCGCCTTTTTATCCAGCATCTTTCCAGCGCCTTGAATATATAAAAGAGCCATCTAATCGACTCTTTCTTTTTCCATACCGCTCTTTAGTTCTTCAATTGTTCTGGGAATCGGCTTCACGCCATAGATTTGTCCCACTTGGAATAATAGCGGCTTTTTCAGCCTGCATCTCTCCAGCAATTCTTTACGCGCAAAAATCTCTTCTGGCTGGCCGTCTGCTTCAATGACGCCATCATGAAAAATCAGAATCCTTTCTGCCCATTCCCAGGCAAAATCGATGTCATGGGTAGCGATCACAAGTCCCATTCCTTGCCCGCTTAATTTATCAAGATTCTCTTTAAGCATTCCGCAATTAAAAGGGTCAAGACTAGATGCTGGTTCGTCCATCAGAAGCATCCGAGGACGCATCGCCAGCACATCTGCAATGCTAACCCGTTTCTTCTCTCCACCGGACAAATAATGAGGCGCCCTTTTGCGCAGCGTCTTAAGCCCCATATTGCCAAGGGCATCTTCTACCCTTTCTCTTACATCATCTTCCGATATCTTCAGATTCATCGGTCCAAAACTGACCTCTGACTCAACTGTACCTGCGATCAACTGGCTGTCCGCCTCCTGGAACACCAATCCGATTTTCTGGCGTAGTTCTGTAATTTCCTGCTTATCCCAATGGATTTCTTTTCCTTCAAGATAGACCTTGCCTTTCTGAGGCTTCAGAATCCCGTTGGCGCATAAGAAAAAGGTGCTTTTTCCTGCTCCGTTATTCCCCAGCAGGGCAACCTTCTCTCCCTGATGAATTGTTACATCCACCTGTTTTAAGGCTTCCCTTTCCCCGTCATAACTATATCCAACCTGTTCAAACCGTAATATCTCTACCATCTTACTCTCCCATCACAGACTTATCTGACCATCACGCACAATAACCATTCCAAGACCGCAAGAAATATAGCGCCTGCGACATATGCCGGCTGCCATTTTCTCTCCGGATCCAAAAATCGGATGCTTCCATCAAAGCAACGGCTTTCCATAGCGTCAAAATTACGGCTGGCCTGGCGATAGCTGTATGCCAGCAAGTTTGAATAAATTCGCCCTGTAGTCCGGATGCCGGTAGGATAATCAATATACCCTAGCCTGCTCATTGCGGAGTTCTTCATGGAATCATGTATATTGAATAGCACAAAGATATATCGGTAGATCAGATACATCAATTCCGTCATCACGTCCGGACATCGCATTTTTCTAAGCACACCTATAATCTCTGGCATCGGCGTGCTCAGACTCAGCAGATATAATGCGCTGACCGCTCCCAATGCCCTGGCCATTACAAGCATAGTCCTAACTTGCGCCGCCTTTGTCACGCACAGATATCCGATGCCGATAGAAATGCTAAGATTCCCTTTATCTGCGGGATTATATTCCCACAAAAGCGCAAGGCCGCTGATCATCAGAAAGGATAGGGGCACAGCGACCATATGGAGATATGTCTTTACGCGTACCCCTCCCGCTATGATGCTAATCAGCATGAGCAGAATCGCGATCTGTACTCCTATCACCGGTCTCCCGGCACAGATACTGCATGCCATAAGACTAACAGCAAGCAGGAACTTAAGAAGAGGCGGCACCTCGGACAGCCGGGAACTTCCTGCCAGCAGGTCAATCTCGACCCTTTGTTCTTTCACATGCCCTGCCCACAGAAACAATCCTGCGGCGCAGATGCTTAACAGCAGCAATGCCGCGTTTGATATGTAATTGTAAAACAGGCACCAGACTACGCCGGCTGCCAGGATTCCCGTAAAAATCATTCTTTATTCTTCCTGTTTCATATATTTCTTACGCGCTGCCAGATATCCAAAGCAATATGAGATAATGCCGACTCCAATCCCCGTCTGCACACAGAATATCAGGCTCTCGATCTCCCCTGGAATCTCTCCCCCGATAAAGTTCTCAAGAATCGGGGTGAACCATGGCGTGTATTCCTTGCCCGTCACCTCATTGACCATCTGGCTTCCGGCATCATCGCTTCCGCCAAACTCGGCGCCCTTCAATGCGATAAAGGGAACAACGATCAGTAAAAGGCTCACGATAATTAGAATGGTTACAAGTTTCTTGTTTGATTTCCTGCTATCTGACATCAGCGTTCTCCTTTCCTATAAAACCGATTGCACGGAGTTCCGGCGCAGCAAAACTTTCCATACCCATCACGATCAATACGGTAAGAATTCCTTCCAAGATTGCAAGCGGCAGCTGCGTGGGAGCAAAAACCCCAAGGAATTTGACTGCGCTTAAAGCCACGCCTCCGCTGGCGCTTGGATATGCCACTGCCAGCTGGATGCTCGTCACGCAATAGGTCAGCAGATCTCCCAGACATGCTGCTAAAAATATGGTCGCCTTCCTGTTCCAGTTTAATTTCTTACCAATTGCATAAATGCCAAAACTTAAAAACGGCCCCGCAATTGCCATGCTGAATGTATTGGCGCCCAGAGTAGTCAGTCCGCCGTGCGCCAGCAGGATTGCCTGGAATAACAGCACAATAATGCCAAGCACGCTGACCGCCGTCGGTCCAAACAGAATAGCCCCCAGCCCTGTTCCTGTCATATGGCTGCAGCTTCCCGTTACTGAGGGAATCTTAAGAGATGATATAACAAAGATAAACGCTCCTGACATAGCAAGCAGAATGAGTGCCTTTCTTTGTTTCTGAACGGTATGGCGGATGCTGATCACGCCTGCAGCCAGAAACGGGATGCTGACGGCCCCCCATGCGATGCAGTGTCCCGCCGGCAGATACCCTTCCATAATGTGCATAGCCTGCGAATCAAAGCCACAGACATACAAAGCAGCGGCAAATACGGAAAAGAGCCATAGTCTCTTTTCGACTTTTGTCCATTTTTTCATGTTGTTTCATTCCTCCTAGTTTGTATTTTTATTAGGGATTTCTTTCCTCACGTTGGAATCTATATTTTTACATATGAAAAGGCTATGGCAATTATTTCATTTATCGCCATAGCCGTATTTCTATGCAAATAAAACCAATTGCTCCATCCATTCCATGAAACAATCAGCAATCCCTCTTCTTGTAGGTCTTCTGACTCGCGCTTACGACACTTGCTTGAAGTCTCAGCGCCTGCATTCTGCCTTCTCGGTTTCCCAATGACTGGCTTTCGCCAACGAATTACAGGCTCGGCGCATACAGCGGCGGTACCGTCCAGGATTCGCACCTGGTTCCCTTGTCCATTCATATTGCTGTTACCACAATATGACCACAATAAGTTCTTATTCTATTTCGTCCGTTTTAAAGTGTACACCATCTTCCATTTAATGTCAATGCAATTCAAAACGCCCGAAATACCTGTCCGTCAGGCCTTCATCTTCCCCATTTACCACCAGATGCATCGGCATCCCCATCTGGATCGTCATCATTCCCATTAAAGATTTTCCGTTAATGACGACTCTCTTATCCGAAACATCTTTTACATCTATATCTGACTTCATTTTCTGGCACGCCTTGCAGAAGCTTAGTATCTGTCCTGGCGTGACAAACTTTACTGTCTTTTTTACCATCCTTATAACCTCCTCTTTTCCTTATACCTTTTGTAGTATATAATGAGATTCAGAAATTGTATAATACATATATGAAATAGTTGATATATCATATATGCATAATGGAGGTATTATGGAAATCACCTATGATTACTACAGGATATTTTACTATGTGGCCAAATACAAAAGTTTCTCAAAAGCGGCCACCATACTGATGAGCAGCCAGCCCAACATCTCCCGCTTTATGAGCAATCTGGAGAGCCAGCTTGGCTGCAAGCTCTTCATACGTTCCAACCGCGGGGTGACCTTGACCCTGGAAGGGCAGAAACTGTACCACCATGTCTCCATCGCTTTCCAGCACCTTCAGGCTGCCGAGATGGAACTGGCTCAGGACCGAAGCCTGGAACATGGCATCCTGACCCTAAGCGCCAGCGAGATCGCGCTCCACTTACTGCTTCTGCCTGTCCTAAGCAAATTTCACCAGACCTATCCTGGCATACGGCTGCGGATCTCCAACCATTCCACGCCAGAGGCGATACAGGCCGTCAAATCCGGGACCGCGGATCTGGCCGTGGTATCCACACCCACGGATATCCATGACCCGTTAAGGGCACAGTTACTTATGAAGGCCTCGGATATCCTGGTCGGCAACCGGCAGTATGATTTTCTGACAAAAGAGCCGGTACATCTGGCAGAAATTGCCAGATATCCTCTCATATGCCTGGGCAGGCACACTACCACCTATGAATTCTACTACAAATTCTATCTGGAGCATGGCCTGATTCTGTCTCCGGACACAGAGGTTGCCACTATCGATCAGATACCGCCGATGATCCTGCATAATCTGGGAATCGGATTTCTTCCGGAGAAACTGGCCAGAGATGCGATCTCCCAGGGGAAAGTGGTCAAGATCCCTTTAATCGAACAGATCCCCCAGCGTGACATCTGCCTGATTGAAGACAGAAGCGCGCCTTTAAGCATTGCCGCCAATGCTCTAAAGCAGATGCTCCTGTCCTGCGTAGGCCAGAGCCAGAGTCAGGATCTGTCCAGCATATAAATCAATGCATTGCAGATACAGGCGGCAATATTGCTTCCGCCTTTTCTGCCCCTCGCTACAATATAGGGCGTATCTTCAAGGCTTCTGATCAGTTCTTTCGACTGCACCACGTTCACAAATCCCACCGGAACTGCAATTACCAGTTCCGGGCGAATCTTTCCTTCTCGAATCAGTTCATAGAGTCGGATCAGCGCCGTAGGCGCATTCCCGATAGCAAAGATCAGTCTCTCCTCTAAGGCACAGGCCTTTTCCATGCTTGCCACAGCCCTGGTGGTTCCTTTCTCTTTTGCTGCCAGCGCCACGTCTTCATCGGACATAAAGCAATATACCTTCCCGCCATACCCTTCCAGGCGTGTTTTGTTGATGCCGGAGCGGCCCATCTGTGTATCCGTGACAATGGACGCTCCATTTCGAATCGCATGCAGGGCTTTTTCGATCACGCCTTCTGAGAATAACAGATTCCTTGCATAGTCAAAATCCGCGCTGGTATGAATGCATCGCTTTATGACCGGCGCCTGCTCCGCCGGAAGGCAGATTCCTTCCTGCTCTAGTTCTTTCGTGATGATAGCAAAACTTCTGGCCTCTATGTCTTGTGGAAGAACGTTTTCAATTTCGATCTTCATCCCGTCAGATTCCCCCTTCCAATATCTCATATATTTTCTTCATATCCAGATGGCTCCGAAGGCCGTCTGCAAGCAGATCATACTGTCTCTCTTTGAAGTCCTTCAGATCCACAGCCTTCAGATCATCAAGGATCATTCCTTTTCTTGCCGCCAGCGCGCGGACAACGGCTGTCACCACGTCTTCCCGGTCAAAGATTCCATGGATATAGGTTCCATATACATTCCCCATGGAAACTCCGTCCATGCTTTGGCGCGTCCTTTGGCTGGCTGTCTGCTTTCCGGCGCAGTCCTTGATCTCGCACATGGCTGGCAGGCCTGATCTCGTATCGCCCATGTGGATCTCGTATCCTTCCAAAGCTATGCCCTCCAACCCTGCCAGAATGCCTTCCACCTTCAGGAATCTTCCGTCCACCCGGGTTCTGGTCTTTTCCTTCGTAAATATGGTCTCCAACGGAAGCAGCCCCATCCCTTTCATCGTGCCGCCGGCCTCGATTCCCTCCGGATCGCGTAAAATGTCGCCAAGCATCTGGTATCCTCCGCAGATTCCCCAGATTACCGTTCCATGGGATGCTGCCCGCACCACTCTGGCTTCCAGTCCGTTCTGGCGCATCCAGCGCAGATCTTCCATAGTGTTCTTAGTCCCGGGCAGGATAATCATGTCCGGAGAGCCAAGTTTTGATGGACGATCCACATATCTTAGGGACACCCCATTCAGATTCTCAAGAAGCATAAAATCCGTAAAATTAGAAATCCTGGGCGTGCGTATGACTGCGATATCAATGCACGCGCATTCTTTTTGTCCATGGAACCGCTCCGTCAGGCTGTCCTCATCTTCAATCTCCACATCAAGGTACGGCGCGACTCCCACCACCGGGATCCCCCCGCGCTCCGTAAGCATGTCTATACCCGGATCCAGGATCGTCTTATCCCCGCGGAACTTGTTGATAAGCAGCCCTTTGACCATCTCTTTCTCATCCTCGTCAAGCAGCATCAAGGTTCCCAGCAGTTGGGCGAAAACGCCGCCTCTGTCAATGTCCCCTACCAGCAATACCGGGGCCTTAGCCATCTTTGCCATCCCCATATTGACGATATCGTCTTCCTTCAGATTGATCTCGGCAGGGCTTCCCGCCCCCTCGATCACGATAATATCATACATTTCATCCAGTTGGCGAAAAGCCTTCCTAATATCCGGTATCAGCTGCTTCTTATAGGCAAAATACTCTCTTGCGCTCATGTTTTTTTGAACCTCGCCATTCACGATCACCTGGGAGCCCATGTCATTGGTTGGCTTTAAGAGTATCGGGTTCATCTGCACCTGAGGCGCAATGCCTGCCGCCTCTGCCTGCACCACCTGGGCCCTTCCCATTTCCAGTCCCTCTTCCGTGATAAACGAGTTCAGCGCCATATTCTGCGACTTAAAAGGCGCCACCTTGTATCCATCCTGTCTGAATATCCGGCACAATCCTGTGCAGATCAGACTTTTGCCTGCATTGGACATGGTCCCTTGTATCATAATCGTCTTAGCCATGCTGCCATCCTTTCGTTCTCCTCTTTTGTGCGGACCGCAATCCGGTAGTATCCCGGCGCAAGCCCTTCATAATTTCCACAGTCCCTGATCAGGAAGCCTTCCTTGAGCGCCTCCTCATAAAGCCCTTCTTTTGCCTGAAAGAAGATGTAGTTGGCCTTGGATCCGAACACGGGGTATCCCTTGCCAGACAGCACTTCGATCAGATCTTTCTTCTCGTTTTCCACATAGTCCCTGGTCTCTTCCAGATACTCTCCACAATCCTTTAGGGCCGCGACTCCGCAGGCCTGGGCCAGTACCGACACGTTCCATGGCTGTATGGCATCCGCCATCCTAGAAAGCAGCCCCTCATCAGAACTGATCCCATAACCAAGCCGCAGGCCCGGCATGCAGAATATTTTGGTAAATGCCTTGATCAGAAGCAGGTTGGGATAGGTTCCCCTTGCGCCGGCCATCTCATACTTATGGGGCTTTGGCAGAAAGTCCAGGAAGCATTCGTCCAGCACCAGAAGCACGCCGCAGGCCCGGCATTTATCAAGAATCCTGAAAAGCAAGGGCTTATCCGTCAGTTCTCCCGTCGGGTTATTGGGATTGCACAGGAACATCATGTCAATGTCCTTTGTAATCTCCCCCAGGATATCCTCCTTTACCCTGTATCCGTCAGACTGGGTCAGCCTATAGTACCGGATGTCCGAGCCTGACGCCACAAGCGCCCGGGCGTATTCCGCAAAGGAAGGCGCTAGGAGCAGCGCCTTTTTCGGACGTACGGCCAGTACCGCCGCAAAAAATAGTTCTGCTGCCCCGTTGCCGCAGATGATCTCGCCGGACGATACCCCCTCAAAGCGCCCAATCGCTTCTTTTAGTTCCTGGCAGCATATATCCGGATAATGCACAATATCCCCCGCATGCTCATGAAGCGCTTCCAGCACCGCGTCCGGAGGTCCCAGAGGATTGCTGTTGACGGAATAATCCGTTGCATTCCTGTTCCTGTATATGTCTCCTCCATGGATCTGTACCTGCCTGGCCTGGCCATTCATTCTTTCCTTCTCCACCTTGTCTCTTCCCTTCTCTTACTCTTTAAACGGTCATCAGCAGTGCCAATATGGCAATCTTTACCGTCAGAAATGCTCCCGCCGCCAGCACTGCCGTCCCATATAGCAGTTTGTGGGATCTTCTGATATCTTCTGGCTCCACCGCCCTTATCGCATCGCCGATGCTGGGCTTCTCATACAATTTTCCAAAATACCACGCATTTCCCGCAAGTTTGATATCCAGGGCTCCCGCCATCACAGACTCTGTCTGCGCCGCATTAGGGCTTTTGTGATTATGGCGGTCCCTCTGGTAGATGCGGATGGCATTGCGCCAATCCAGGCCCCAAATGCAGGCCGCGCCGATCATCATCCAGGCGGAAAGCCTGGCTGGAATGTAATTGGCCGCATCGTCCAGCCTGGCTGCCGCCGTGCCAAAGTACTGGTATTTCTCATTCTTATATCCGATCATGGAATCCATCGTGTTGATGGCCTTATAGGCAAAGCCAGGCACGGCGCCTCCGATCATCATGTAAAACAAGGGGGCGATCACGCCATCGGAAGTATTCTCCGCCACCGTCTCTACAGCGGCTTTTGTCACTCCTGCTTCGTCAAGGCTGTCCGTGTCCCTTCCCACGATCATGGAAACTGCTTTCCTTCCCGCTTCAAGCCCTTCTTCCTTTAATGCCCGGAATACCTTGTCACTCTCTGTCTTTAAGGACTTTACCGCCAGAATCTGGTAGCACATGAAGCCTTCCGCCAATATTCCAAGCCACCATTGTATCCGATATGCGGCGGCGAGAATCAGGATGGGCGCTGCCACGCTAATGCCTACGCAGGCAGCCGCCAGTATGGCTCCTCCGATCCTCTCGCCCCATTTAGATTTGGGCAGGCAGTTTCTTATAATTCTTTCTAATATTGTAATCAGCTGTCCGATCATCCGCACCGGATGATAGAGACACCTGGGATCGCCCAGGATCAGATCCAGCACAAATCCCATCAGTACCGGGCAAATCATTCGTAATAACAAGTTCATATCCTTCTCCATTTCCCACCTGAAACTCAAAATAGCTGCCTTTCGGGCAGGCATAAGCATCCATAATGCTCATGATCGTACCTCCATGCACGATAAGAGCCGCCTTCTCTTCCTGTGTCTCTCTCATATCTTCCAGCACTTTATCAAATCCCTTCAGACTCCTCTTCGTGAATGCTTCCTTGCTCTCCCCTTGCGGAAAAGGCAGCGTCCCGTTGCTGTCAACCCACTGCTGGTAATACGGGTATCCGGAAAGTTCCTGATAATTCTTATTCTCGAACAAGCCAAAATCGCACTCTGCCAGTTCCTCAATAACCATGGGCCGCATATCCGGATAGATGATGCCAGCCGTCTGAAGACATCGCTTCATAGGACTTGCATAGACCTTGTCCACCTGGGGATATGTCCTGCCTTCCAGCAGTTTTACTCCCTGCCTGCATAAGGGCTCATCTGTCCGTCCGATATACCGCTTCCATCGGTTGCCCTCGGTGATGGAATGGCGGATCAAATAGATTGTCATCATCCCTTAATCCTCGTTCCAATTCCGCAGGATACCCGCCAGACCTCTTTTGCGTTCGCGGCCAACTTCGTGCATACTCTACCGGCTGCCTCCCGGTATTCCCGCAAAAAGGCGTCTGCCGGCACGATTCCATAGCCGATCTCGTCGGTTATGACCACCGCCCCGGGGTTCCTTCGCATCAGCTTCTCCGCAAGATCATCCACATCCTGCCCTTTTTCCAGCATACGCCGGATATAAGCATGAAATCGTAAAATGCCCTGGCACTCATAGAGATCCTCAAGATCGCACGACTCCCCGTCCGCCCACCTGATCTTTGGAAAAAGGCTCTCTGCAAATGCCGCCTTCCCCTGATATGCTCCGCCAATAATCAGTATCATCTTAACACTCCTTCCACAAGAACCACGCAGGCCGCCATAATCAATTCACACATCTGCAGGAAGTATCCCGCCAGATCCCCGGTAATCCCGCCGAATTTCTTAAGGGACATGCGATAATAATACAGATACATTCCTCCTGCCCCCAGAAGCGCGCCTGCACCTGCAAGTCCTCCTGCCGCCAGCATCGCTGCGATCAGCCCTGCAAGATATAAGAGCAGAACGCTTCTGGTGGCTTTCCTCGCCGCATTCTGGGAAAATGTGGCGGCAAGCCCCTTTTGACGCGCCTGCGGAAATGTGATGACCGACAGTCCGCTTAAGGTCCTGGATAACACGAATCCGAATCCAATCACCACGACAGCATGGGAAGTCAGGGCAGAATAGACTGCCACATACATCATCAGATAGACTGCGCAGGATATAATCGCAAAGGCTCCTGCATGGGAATCCTTCAAAATCTCCAGCCTGCGCTCCCTCGGCTGGTAAGAGCCTAGGGCGTCCTGGGTATCTAAAAAACCGTCCATGTGGATTCCGCCGGTGATGATGATTGGAGCCACCACCATCAGTATGGTGAAAAACAGGCTTCCATAATCAATCCCATAACTTGCGAGCCATCGTTCCAGATGATAAATCCCCCATGTTACGATCCCTATAACGCCGCCTATCCACGGAAAAAAACACATAGCATAGGATGTATTTTCCTCTGTCCATTCGCTGTGCGGCATGGGAATCCTGCTATACATGGAAAATGCTATTTTAAAACTGTTCCATAATCGTTTCATGATCTCTTTATCTCCACCGGTATTCCATAGACGACCTCCGTTACCATATCCGCCATGTCAGCGATCTTCTGGTTCACCTGGCCAATAAGAGTACGGTATTCTTCTGTCTCCTTGCTATAGTCATTCACATCGGAATTCACTTCATTCGTCACGATAGCCAGACGATCTGTATACTCCGCCAGATGCCGGATGCCTTCCAGGATTGCATCCCGGGTTTCCTTTACATCCTTTATCCTTCCATGCTGTCCATAGAGTTCGTTTGCCGCAAGATTGGAGACGCACTCCAGCAGGACTCCCCGGTTCCCGGGGATAGCGGCGCCTGCCAGGTTCCTTGGACACTCCATTGTGACGAATCCCTTTCCTTCCCGCAGGCGTCTATGGCGCAGGATCTTTGCCATTGTCTCCCTGCCATAAGGGATCATGGTCGCCACATAGATATATGCGCCTTTTTGGGCTTCATCTGCTGCTTCAAGAAGCCAGTCTTCTGCATAGGCGGACTTGCCGCTTGCGCTCCCTCCTGTGATCAGATGTATCATGACTCTTCTCCTAGTTCCTTATAGTCTTCAATCTTGTTTTCACTGAATGTACTCATCTTCCGGTACACTTCCGCTGCCATCTCAAGAATCGGCAGATACGCCACCGCGCCGGTTCCTTCCCCAAGACTCATGCCACAGCACAAGGGCGCGGACATGTCAAGTTCCTTAAGAAGCGCCTGCATCCCCGGCTCCTTCGATGCATGGGAAGCAAGGATGTATCCGCTTGCGGCCGGGCACATCCTGACTGCTGCCAAGGCTGCCGCAGCAGATATGAATCCGTCCATCACCACCGGAATTTTGTAGTATGCGCCACCCAAAAATATCCCTGCCATGCCGCAGATGTCAAATCCGCCTACTTTTGAAAGGACATCCAGTGCATCCGCCTTATCTGGCCGGTTCACAGCGATTGCTTTCTTGATTGCTTCAACCTTTCGCCTAAGTCCATCTGTACTAAGTCCGGCTCCCCGCCCGGTCATCTGCTCTGGCGAACATCCGGTAAACACACTGGCTATCGCGCTGCTGGTAGTGGTGTTGCCAATCCCCATTTCACCGGTAGCCAGAATCTGGTAGCCTTCATCTTTTGCCTTCCCGGCCAGCTTGACGCCTGTCATCACTGCCTGTACGGCTGCTTCCCTGGACATGGCCGGTTCCAAGGCAATGTTCCTGGTTCCATAGGCAACTTTATAATCCGGAACCTTCGTAACTACCGCCATTCCAATGTCAATCGGAAACAGATCCACTCCTGCCTTCTTGCACATGATCGCCGCGCTGGTATTGCCGGTAAGGAAATTCTCTGCTACGATCGCCGTCACTTCCTGGCCAGTCTGCGTCACGCCTTCCTCTACCACGCCGTTGTCTGCGCACATCACGATCAGCGCCTTTTTATCCAGACATACGTCTGCATTGCTCGTCATGCCGGCAATCTTTATAATATCTTCTTCCAGCCTTCCCAAACTGTGGAGGGGCTTGGCAATGGAATTCCAGCGTTTTCCTGCTTCTTCCATCGCCTTCCTGTCAATGGGCTCTATACTATCTATTATCTTCTCTATGGTCATCATTCTTCCTCTTTCTGCATGCTTCCAGAAATGCTCTGGCAACTTCCTGGTTTCCATCGTAATGGATATGGGGATATCCTGCAAGCATAGTGTCCGTGCTGACCATGCATTTCCAGGAACGCTCAGACAGCGGCTTCCTGGCCGTGTATCCTTCCCCGCATCTGTCAGCGTCATAATAATGGAATTCATGAGCCGGTATATCGCCGACATCTTTTCCAAATGCCTGCCCGCCCGTCAATGTAATATATCCGAACCGCTTAAGCCTTGGAGTGGGATAGCATTTCCCTTCCAGGACTCCAGCCATGGGATAGCGTTTCCCTTCCGCGTCCTCCATCTCTTCCATCAGATACATGAAGCCTCCGCACTCTGCCATGCAGGGCATCCCTCCTGTGACTGCCCGGCGAATGCTCTCACGCATTCCGGTGTTCCTGCTAAGGGCCCGGGCATAAAGTTCCGGGTAGCCGCCGTATAGCAGTAGGCCGTGCAGATCTGCCGGCAAGGCCGCATCATAGAGAGGGGAAAAGGGAACCAGGCTGATTCCCCTCTCCTGAAGCAGGCGGAGATTCTCCTGGTACATAAAGCAGAAAGCCTCATCCCTGGCAAGTCCGACCCGAACTTCTTCAGATCTGCCTGTCTTCCTATTCCTGCCGCTTGCCTGCTCTTCCTGCACCTCCTGCACCTCTATCTCTGGCGCGGTCTCTGCAAGGCTAAGCATCCTGTCGATCTCTAGAGTCTCTTCCAGCGTCCGGCTGATCCGAAGCAGACGCTCATCTACTTCATGCGGCATCTTCAATCCCAGATGCCTGCTCTCAAGCTCGCAGTCCTCAAGTACAGGCACATACCCCAGAACTTCCGCCCTCGTTTCTTTTTCTATCATCTCTTTCATCCGCCCATACATCATCGGGGACAGGCGGTTTAAGATAATTCCTTTGATATGGCTGTCTTCCTGGTAGTTAAGAATCCCCTGGATCACAGGTATGACAGACTTGCTTGCCCCCTTGCAGTCCACGATCAATACCGCCGGCGTATCCGTGGCATCCGCCACGTCATAGGCGCTGGCCTCGCAGGATATTCCTCCCAGGCCGTCATAATACCCCATCACCCCTTCGATCAGGGCAATCTCCATTCCCCTTCCTCTTCTTGCCAGGATGGAGCGCACCTTGTCCCTGCCGCACAGGAACGTATCCAGATTCTCACTGTCCATCCCCAGCACAGTTTTATGGAACATCGGATCTATGTAATCGGGGCCGCACTTAAAGGGAGCGCATTTTACGCCTCGATTCTTCAATACCTGAAGAATCCCGCAGGTGATCATCGTCTTTCCCGTTCCGCTGCCGCACGCTGTCATCATCAGTCTTGGCACTCGAATTATGCTCATGCTTCTTCATCCTTCTTCCCATGCAATGTAAAACTAATCACCGTGACCGGGTTTAGCCCCTGCATCATATGGTACCTGCCGGCCTTCTTCGATCTGGACACGGCGATCTGGACGATCTCTTCTTCCGTGACTGGCAGTTCCTCCATACAGCGCTTTACTTCCGCTAACGTTTCCAGCGTGATCGTATTAATGACTACTCGTGCCTTTTTATTCTTGCGATAGACCGTATCCAGGATTCCTTCCAGATTCCCCGCGCTGCCGCCGATGAATACGCAGTCCGGCACCGGAAGGCCTAACAGCGCATCCGGGGCCTCTCCCTCTACGATCACCAGATTATCTGCCTTCATCTTCTTCTGGTTCTTTTCAATCAATGCGACGGCCTCTTCCTTTTTCTCAACGGCATATACGGTTCCATCCGTCACCCTAAGCGCTGCCTCCACCGCTACGGAACCGGTGCCCGCGCCTACATCGTAGACCACGGAATCCTTCGCAAGACGCAGTTTTGAGAGAGAGACGCTTCTTACTTCCTCTTTCGTCATAGGGACATCTCCCCGCAGGAATTCGCCATCCGGCAATCCATGCACTGCCATTCCTTTGCACATATCAGGATTCTCCACATAGATTACGGCCAGATCTGCCCCCTGATATACCTGAAGGGATTCTGCCGTTCCTTCTATGATCTTCTCCGTGTCATAGGAAAGATCTGCGCCTACGCAGACTTTCAGACCCCCATATCCGTATTCTGTCAGTTTCCTGCAAAGGCTTCGAACACTCTGGGCCGATCCTGCCAGGATCACCGTCTTTTCATGCTCCCTGACTGCTGCAAGGATATTTCCCTGCCTTCCATGCAGGCTTCTTAGTGCCGCATCCTCCCAGGATACGCCGAGTCTCGCGCAAAAATACGCCACGGAGGAAATGCCCGGAATGACCCTGGCCTCTATCTGAGGCTCGGCTTCCAGCCTCTTAAGAAGCCTGGAAGCCCCGCTGTAGAATCCCGCATCCCCGGACAAAAGCACGGCAACGTTCTCATATTCGGGATGTTCTTTGATATAGCTGACGATTTCCTCCGGCTGATATGAAGCATACGTATGCTGCCGCTGATCGGCTGCTTCCAGCATCCTTTTTGCCCCGATCAGCAGACGGGCCTTCTTGCACGCCTCTTTCCCCTCTGCCGTCAAGGTCTCCGCCGTTCCCATTCCGATTCCCACCAGAGAAACTTTCCACTTATCCTGTAAATTCATTTCGTATTTAAGAAACTTAATAACTTCTTCCAGACTCATTCCCGCTTCCTGTCTGGGCCTTCCGATCACCACCAGGCCAACGCCGGCCATGGCTGCTGCCTCGCATTTTTCCGGATATCCGCCGGCAATGCCGGATTCCTTCGTTACCAGATAGGAAATCTTATATTCCCTTAACATTGCCAGGTTCATTTCCACAGAAAACGGTCCCTGCATACAGATGAGGTGGCGGCCCCGGATTCCCAGTTCCTCGCACTTAACTGCCACATCCCCTACAGACAGGACCCTGGCAAAGATACGTTTCTGGTAATCGGTCAGCCTGGTATAGTTCTCCAGTTCTTTGCTGCCTGTCGTAACCAGAATATTTCCGCTGGTACCCTCCAGGTATTCCACGGCTGCCTCCACATCCTCTACGCGCACAGACTCCCCTGCCTGCCCTGCCTCCCTGAGAAGCCTTATATATGGGGCCTTCACTTCTATGCAGGCATGCTTGATGTTCTCTGTCACTTCCTTTGCAAAAGGATGCGTCGCATCTACCACATAGCGGGGTTCAAATTCCTTTATGAGTTCCTTCATCTGGCATTCGTCCAGCCTTTGGTGGGATATGCTCAAAAGCCTGTTTTTAGGAAGCAGGCTCTCCCCATAGGGCGTTGCCACGCATGCATGGACTTTGACTTTACGCTCCACCAGATATTCTGCTAATTCTCTTCCCTCTGTTGTCCCCGCGAACAACAAAATTTTATTCTCTTTCATACTGGTATCCTCTTGGCGTTATCATCTTGCCGTCAATAACCCTTGTCTTGCAGTTGCCTATGAACACGGTAGAAAACATATCTGCCTTTGCGTCTTTGAGTTCCTGCAGGCTCAATATCTCCATGCTCTCGCCTTCTCTTGCTATATTCTTTACAATGCCGCAGACCGTATCCTCTCCTTTATAGGAAAGCATCAGATGGCAGGCTTTCTGCAGATAGTCGCTCCGCTTCTTGCTGGACGGGTTATACAGGCAGATTACAAAGTCTGCCAAAGCGGCAGCCACAATTCTTTTTTCAATCTGCTCCCAGGGGGTCAACAGATCGCTCAGGCTGATCATGCAGCAGTCATGTCCCAAAGGAGCGCCCAATACAGCTGCCCCTCCCAGCGCAGCTGTGACGCCGGGAATAATCTCCAGTTCCACCTGGGGATACTCCGTCCCAACCTCATACATCAAGCCTGCCATCCCATAGATGCCGGCATCTCCGCTGCATACCATAGCCACCTTCTTTCCTGCCGCCGCTTCCTCATAAGCCATGCGGCAGCGTTCTACCTCCTGCCGCATAGGCGTGTTCCGATAGTCCTTGTCCGGAAATTCCTTTTTCAGCAAGTCCGTATACACGGTATACCCGACGATTACCTGGCTCATTTCTATGGCCCGCACGGCCTTCACCGTCATCTGCTCATAGGCTCCAGGGCCTATTCCAACTACATAGATCTTATTCAAATATAATCCTCCAATCCCTCTGCGCAACCGCTACCGTAACTCCGTCATCCACTTGCTTCTCTACCACCAGCCTGCCATTGCCGCTGGCATATACGGCGCTTCTTTCACACACGTTATCAATTCCGGTGATCTTTTCTACAAACGCAGAAGCATGAAATTCCCCCTCTGCCTTTAGAAGTTCTCCGGCGCTGTAAGTTTCCAATTCCAGGGAATGGTTTCTGCAATACCTCAGAATCCCCTCTTCCCCTGCTTTTATATCAATACTTGCCAGTTTGCAAAGGCTGCTTTGAAAAATGCCTTCTCTATTTAAAGTACGCTCAATTGCCTTCTCTATCTTTCCCGCGTCCGTCCCTTTTCTGCATCCGATTCCAACAACCGCTGCCCGGGGCACCAGATACAGCGTATGCCTCCAGCTGGGATTTTTGTGGATGCCGATGCATATGTCCGGCTCTTTCTCCTGGCTTTGTGAATCCACCATTCGAATTCCCTCCGGAGGTTCACCCTTTATCCGGTTCTCTTCACAGGTACAATCCACGATGATTTCCTCGCCCGCCAATAATCTGGCCGATATCCGCTTAGCCTTCGCCATGTCCGCAATCCACAGATGATTCTCCTGGGCAAACTTATCCACTGCCCACAGATGATGGATGTCCGTAGCCGTAGTGATCACAGGCGTTCCGCCTATTCCGGCGGCAAGCGAAACAGCCAATTCATTGGCGCCGCCTATGTGGCCGGACAGAACCGGGATAATGTAGCTGCCTTTTTCGTCTGCCACCAGCACAGCCGGATCGCTCGTCTTGGATTCCACATAAGGGGCTATCGCGCGCACGGCGATTCCAGCTGCGCCAACATAGATCAGGGCGTAGCACTTTCGAAACATCCGTCCTGTCCATTCACCCAGGGATTCTGTTATGGAGCCCCGCGCTCCATTGCATTTGATATCTGCCGTTACTTCATATCCTTCTTCAGATAAACATCCGGCAATCTTGTCCGCAAGTTCTTTCCCATTTTTGGTAAAACTGATCACTGCTATCTGCATCCTGCCTGTCCTTCCTCGTTCCCTGATTCAATCCTTCCCGTCGCCTGCTTCCTGCTGCTTCCATGGATGTTCGGCTGTTCGGTACTCTGTCGTAAATGAAGGGTCGTAAAGTTTAGACCTTTCATAGTTCTGATGAAGCACCACTTCTCCTACGATGATCAGCGCAGTCTTCGTAATCCCATATGCTTTTGCAGTCTCCTCTAACGTTCCAACCGTACAGATATGCGTCTCTTCCTCTGGCCAGGTGGCCTTGTATACGATTGCCGCCGGCGTATCCTGGCGATATCCTCCCGCAATCAGCTGGTCCGTCAGTTTCTTAAGCAGTCCTGTACTTAAGAATAATACCATAGTCGCGCCATGGGATGCAAAGGATGCGATCCGTTCTTTCTCCGGAACCGGCGTCCTTCCCTCCATCCTGGTGATCACCACGCTCTGGGATACTTCCGGCAATGTATATTCCAGATTCAATGCAGCCGCTGCCGCGCAGAATGAACTGACGCCCGGACAGGATTCATAAGGTATTCCCAGCCGATCCAAAATGTCCATCTGCTCCCGGATCGCGCCATACAGGCAAGGATCCCCGGTGTGAAGCCGGACAGTCTTAAGCCCTTCTGCCTCCGCCTGCTTCATCACCGCTATCACTTCCTCCAGCGTCATTACCGCGCTGTTATAGATTCTGCACGCTTCCCCCGCTTCTTTTAGCAGTCCCGGATTCACAAGGGACCCGGCATATATGATTACGTCCGCCTCTCTAAGCAGCCGCCGACCCCGGACGGTAATCAGATCTTCCGCCCCCGGGCCTGCTCCAACAAAATGTATCATAATGGCTCTCCTTCTTCTTTTACAAACAGCAGCGTGTAATACCCGGCATCTTCCGGTATCTGCTCTGCCCCATAATAAATTCTTTCCTGCTCCATCCCGCAGTTTTCAACCATCGTCACCTCGGCCGGATGATGCTTTAATACCTCTTTTACTTCCGGAAGTTTTCCTCCAGCCTTCATCAGCACCTTGGTGCCCGGAAGAAGCAGCGCCTCCTCGATCTGATAGGAAGCCGGTATGATATGGATCTGCTGCGCCTTGCTGGCAATATCCATCTCAAGCCGCGCGGCAGCGGCGCAAAAAGAGGTGACTCCGCTCACAATCTCCGTCTCATATCCCGCTTCCTTCACAATATTGTGCAGATAGATGTAGGTAGAGTAAACCGTAGGATCGCCAAGGGTCAGAAATGCTACCGTCCTTCCCTGATCCAGATACTCTTCCAGTATTCGGGCTCCATCTGCATGACTCTTTTTTAACCTCTCTTTATCCTTCGTCATAGGCATATGGATTCCCAGTATCCCCTTTTTTTGAATTGCCGGGCAGGCGCTGGACGCGATCTGGTATGCCACCGTATTTTCCGGCTCTTTTCCCGGCGCCGCGATGACGTCGCATGCCTCCATCACCTGAATTGCCTTTAACGTAAGAAGTCCCGGATCCCCGGGTCCAACTCCTACTCCGTATAATTTTCCTGCCATCTGTATTCCTCTCTTGCTTCAACTGTCTCTCTTTATTTTTTCCCGTCTTGGTCCATGTCTGCCACCGCTCTTTTAAGCAGGACATCCGCCAGATTGGTCTTGCCCAATATTCCGTATACATTGGAGTATACGACCGCTCCCGTCTCCATTTCTCCTCCTGCGCGGTATTGGAGGTATCTTTGTATCTTGCCCATGACTTGCTCCATTACCAGGCAGCGTTCCCCGCCACTTAGCATGGCAAGGGCATCGTCCGTGGTCAGGGCTTCCAGCAGCCTCCTGGATTGCTCCCCCGAAAGGCCTGCCCGAAGAGCCGCAGATGCCAGAATCTCCATCCTGCAGTCTGCCCATCTGGAATGGGTATTCATGATCCCGCCCGCCACCTTGATCATTTTTCCGATATGGCCCGCCAGCACAATTCCCCTGCATCCTTGTTCCGCTGCCATATCCAGGGTCTGTCCAATATAATTGCTGCATTTGATAACAGCCTTTTCTTCGATGCCGTAGGCATCCCTCAAAAACGTAAGGCCATAATTGCCCGGCGCAATGACCAGATACCTGCTCCCCCCGGCCAGCCTTACCTGAATCTCCAGCCGGATCGTATCAATCAGCGCCTGCTCGCTCATCGGCTCTACCCGGCCGCTTGTCCCCAGTATGGACAGTCCTCCATTAATGCCAAGCCTTGGGTTAAAGGTCTTTCGTGCCAGCCTCTCTCCATCCGGAATGGATATCTCTACATCAATTCCCCCGATATATCCTGCTTCTTCGCAGGCTTCCCACACCTCCTGCAGGATCATCTTCCTCGGCACCTGATTGATGGCCGGACTTCCTACCGGCTGCTCCAGACCTGGCTTTGTTACTGTCCCAATACCCTGGCCGCCCCGAAGGGTTCTTTCGCTCCCTTTCGTACGCTTTACCTGGCTATATACCAGCACGCCGTCGGTGATATCCGGGTCATCCCCGCTATCTTTTTTAACCGCGCAGGATACGCTGGAAGGCGCCCTGTCTTCCTGCGCGGCATACGCTATTTTTATGTCATAGATCTCAAGGGTGAGCATCTCCCCGTTGGGAAGCCCTACTTGTATTTGATCTGCCTGTGCCCCGGAAAACAACATCTGCATTGCTGCCTTGGTTGCTGCCTGGGCGCATGTTCCTGTTGTATATCCCCATGCAAGCCTCTTCTGTGCCATGGCCTTCCCCTCCTTGTGTATCCTCTGCCTGTTATATGACGCTTATCCTATCCTTCCCATTCCATGATCTCTCCGCACGCAATCTTTTCTCCCGAGTTCCCGGATGGCTGGCTTCTAAAATCATCCGGCATTCCATGAACAATGATCGTCCTTCCAATCACTTCTTCCGGATAAAATCTTCCGGTATATACCTCCATCCAGGCAATACCGTTGTGACTCATTAACGGCGGAAGATCACCCGCATGCCTGGGATGGGGTACCCCTTCGGGATTGTAATGGCTCTTAGCATCCGCAAATTCATCCTGAGAACTTCCCGTACAGCTGCCTCCTTCATGAATATGGAAGCCGTAGAAGCCGCCGCTCTCTCTTTCCAGTTCCGGGGGGATTCCATAGATTTCACCCATAAGAACCGTCCCTCCGTATACTTCATACAGATAGACATTTCCCTGGATGGATTCATATGCCTCGCTGCCTTTGATGGTTGCATGAGCCGATGGTATTTCTTGAATCACCTTAAACATTTCATCACACTCCTTGCAACATCATATGCATCAGCCCAGGAAATGTTCCTCAATGACGCATACAGATAGTCCGTCGTAAATTCTGCGTATTCCTTTGCCAGATTCCATTCCGGCATGCAAAATCCGCCTTGCCGCCTGGCAGTTTCGCTGTCCTGGCAGCTGGCAGCCATGTCAGAGAGTTTCTGGAATTCCGGCTCTGAATTGAATTCTAACAACCCCATTTTCATTCAGTTCATTTTTCATATTATCTTTGCTAAAATTGCTTCGCCAGTTCCAATATCATCAATCAAATACTATTATAGCAAATTCCGGGACAAAAATATACAGTTTTGATTTGCCGGCCCTTTCATGCGTCAAAAGGCGGCTCACATCCGCCAGCCGCCTTTATACTACCCTTTATAGAATGCTTTCAGCGCCCTTCCGATAAATACCGACGCTCCCTCCCCATATTTTTGATCCGTGTTCTCCTGCAATGTTGCATTTTCCAGGTACATATCGGCCATTTTAATCAGTTGTTGCTAAAATATGACATGAATGCAGACACATCTTTCATCTGATATAATTGATCCGCTCCCATTCTGACTGCCAGTTTTTCCGTCGCCGCATCCAGCCTCCCTTTTTATGCTTCCATATTCCTTGATAAATATATCCTTCTGCTCATCTGTCATATTTTTTAACATATCACGGTACAGCTGCTCGATATCCGCCTTATTAAAAACCTCGAAATTCATCTTGTTCTTTTTGCTGGCTCTTCAGCAGTTCGTTCTTATCAAGATCAGGATTTTTAAGGACCGCCTTAATCTCCTTAAGGGGCATGTCGAATTCCCGAAAGAACAGTATCTGCTGTAAGATCTCCAATGCCTTATCGTCATAAAGCCGGTATCCCGCCTCGCTGACAAGAGTCGGCTTAAATAGTCCGATCTCTTTTACTGTCCTCATATACCGTATTCCTCCTGTTCTTGATGATCTTATCATATCCTATGACGCAGCGTGAGGGTCAACCAGAAAATTCTGCGTATTTTATATCCATTCTGGCAATTCCCATCATATGCGTTATAATATACAGTATGGCGACTTTGTCGTACTTTTCATTTCACAGGTGGTGGAACTTTTGATTAAAATATTATTATTGGAAGACGATGACACGATTTCCTTTGGCATTGAAGCAGCCTTAAGGCGAAAAGGGTATGAATGCATCACATGCCCTTCTATAGAGCAAGGGAGGGAATGCTTTTCCTCCGATATTCATCTGATCCTGCTGGACTTAAATCTCCCCGATGGAAGCGGGTATGATTTCTGCAGATGGGTAAAGGAACAGGCAGATACCCCGATTATCTTCCTGACCGTGCGCGACGGTGTAACGGATATTACAAGAGGACTTGATATGGGGGCGGATGACTATATCATCAAGCCCTTTCATATCGCCGTTCTGGAATCCAGGATTGCCGCCGTTCTTCGCAGGCTTCCGGAGGACAAGCAGCCGGTACTCGTCTGCGGAGATATTTCCCTTAACAAGGATAAAATGCAGGGATATCTTAACGGAGAGCCGGTCACTCTGACTGCCCTTGAATACCGCCTTCTCCATATACTTCTGGAGAACAAGGGCCGGACACTGCCCCGGAATCTGATTCTGGAACGGCTCTGGGATGCAGACGGGAACTTTGTTAACGATAATACGCTGACGGTAACGATGAGGCGCCTGCGGAAAAAGTTGAATGATACGCGGCATATCGTGACAATCCGCGGCATCGGCTACCGGATGGAGGAAATTGTATGAAGAAACAAGGGATGAAAGCATTTCTCGCTTCCTGCCTGCTCTGGCTGCTTCCCGGTCTGGCAGCAGGCTTTCTTTGCGCCGCCATTTTAAGTTCCCATGATTACAACTTCACCGCCCGCTTAACGGGGGCAATTCTGGAAGGGCAATCTCTCCCGGCGGCAATGAAGGACAGGCTTCAAACGGAGAACAAAGAGAACTTTAAGGAAGGAATGCACTATCTGGAACAGTACGGTCATCACCAGTGGGAAACGATGCCACTGATTCTGCCTTACACCATCGTTCTTTGCCTGATACTTTTTGAAGCGGCAGGATGCGCCGTATTCTATATGCGCAGACGGGATTGGAACTATCAGGAGGAAAGGATCCGCGAACTAACTGCTTACTTGCGGGCTGCAGACAGCGGAAAGGCCGCGCTGCTTCCCCGCAGGGAGGATGCCTTCTCCCATCTGGAGGATGCCATATACAAGACGGTCGTCTCCCTTGCCTCAGCAAAAGAAGATGCGGTAAAAGACCATGAAATCCTTGCCGCAAGGATAGCGGATATTGCCCACCAGTTAAAGACCCCTCTTACTTCCATGTCGCTGATGGCAGAACTTCTGGAGCCTTCCCGCAAGGAGGAGGAAGAATATCTGGAGAGGCTGAGACGCCAAATTGAGCGCCTGAAAGGACTTGCAGACGGACTTCTCGTTCTGGCCAGACTGGATTCCCACACTCTGGAATTCTGCCGGCAGGATTTGGGCGTGGAGGAACTGCTCTATGAAGCTGCCGGCCCCCTCAAAGAAATGATGGATCAGAGACAGATCCGGCTTAAGATTCAAAGGGAAGTCTGGGAAGGCCAGGAGACTCCGGCAGACATCCGGATAAACGCAGACATGCAATGGACCTCGGAGGCGCTCATCAATATCCTGAAAGACTGCGTAGAACATACGCCGGATCAAGGCACTATCCAGATTGAATACGGACAGAACCCGATCTATACCCAGATTCTTATAGAAGATGGCGGCAGCGGCTTCTCCAAAAAGGATCTTCCCCATCTGTTTGACAGATTCTACCGCGGAGAACAGGCGGCAAAAGACAGCGCCGGTATCGGGCTTGCTCTTTCCCGGCTGATCTTGGAAGCGCAGAACGGACATGTCCACGCCGAAAACTCTCCGGCCGGACATGCCCGCTTCATTGTAAGACTCTACAAGGACTGACCCTGTCAGATCGTCTCATCCTTGATCGCGTCAATAATATTCTGTCTCTGGATTCTCCTGTCCCCTACGGCGTATGCCCCAATGATGCAGACAAGGACGAGGCCTGTATAACCAAGCACGGCCGCGTAAGGCGCATAGGGCAGGTATTCCGCAAGACTTACTTCATTGAGATACAGGAAGCCTGCCAGAACGGCCACCTGGAATGGAAGGCTGTAGAGCAAGGGCTTTAGGCCCAGATTCAATCCCTCCAGGAGCAGCATGCAGCGCAGTTTTAGCGGGGAGAGCCCCACCGACTTAAGCATGGCAAACTCCCTGCTCCTCTGGCGAAGGTTTCCTGATATGCTGGCCCATACATTGGACAGTCCGATCAGCGTCAGCAGCCCCGTCAGGAAAGCGACGACCGTCGACATGACCCCATTTTCATGATCCATCATTTCCTTTTTCTGCGTCAAGTCTGAGACCATATAGTCCCCGCTGCCATAATAGCGTCCCACAATCTCCTCGATACTTTTGGATACCTCCTGGATTCTGGAATAAGACACGCCTGTGGAACTATCCGTCATAAAGTTTCCATAGACCGCCGTTGCAGTGAAGCGCCTTTTTTCGCTGCAATTTGCCGCGATTTCTCTGACATGTTCCATTGGCATGATTGCTGTCAGCGTAAACCTGGGCAGTCCCAGCCTTTCTGTCGGCAGTTTCTCTACAATCTCCCCTGCCGTTAACTGGAACTGATAATCACCTTTATCTTCATCATATGCCTTCTCCGTAAATGGAATCTTCTGTCCTATCTGAATTTTTAACATTTCTCTATAAACTTTTTTCTTTCTCGTACTGGCATGAGGATCTGCAGTCTGGTTATAAATCAGCGCTCTGCTCCCATCTTCCAGATATGGTTCGGGATCTATCCCAAGTTTCAGGCAGTATTCCCGAAAACTCTCTTCTTCAAGCCCAATCAACTGGGAATAGATTCGGTACTTTCCATCCCGCTTAATCGGCGTGTACTTTTTCTCCGAAACGATCTCATCAAAGCCTCCTAGATAAGTGTCTATATCATCCGCAGCCTGCTCTTTGGTCACCCAGGTAGCGCAGGGCATCTTGCTGTAAAGAACGGACTGGCTGATGCCGGAGACTTCTTTTATCTCATCCAGCGCCTTTTGCTCCGGCACTCTTCCATCGCTGATCGTAAGAAAAATATGTCCTTCTTTTTCCTCCTGCGTCTGATAGATCTCTCTGGCAGCGTTCTGGGTTGTAACAATATACAGGAACCCGGTCAGCAGAAGGTAGGACATACACAGTGAGATCGTAGCCGTTCGGTAGGATCTGCGGCGCGCCGCCAACGCATTGGCGGCCAGTTCCCCACTGATTCCAAACCGGCTGGAAATCCGGCTTCTGCGTATCTTCTTTCCCTTCAGCGTCTCCACCTGCTTAAGCGCCTCCACAGGCGTTAATCTAGCCACCTTGCGCGCCGGTATCCTGGCAGACAGCCAAGCCGTGACGACAGACAGGAGGATAGCCGGGACTATGGCTGGCAGCCCGAAAGTCAGTACAATATCCGGCGCGCTCCTTCCAATATCATTCGCCTGATTAATCAGGCGCATCAGCTCCGCGTCCAGAAGCCATCCGCATAAGATGCCCAGAGGAAGCGGCACCACAAGCAGCACCAAGGCTTCCGATGAAACTGCCGCCTTAATCTGCTTCGGCGAAGCCCCGATTCCCGCAAGCGTGCCCAGCTGGGCAAGTTTTTCATTGGCGGACAGGGCAAATGCGTTGTGGATCACCAGCACGAATACGCCGATCAAAAGCACAGCCAGGACAAGAAAAAGCAGGGGAACCGTCAGCATCTTCAAACTGTCTATACTGTGAATCTGCTCCGGCGCAAGAATTCCATATTTGGACAGCAGCCCTGCATTGTACCTGAGATTATACGTCTCATATTCATCCGTCTCATATCCGATGGATGCCGCAAGTGCAGGAAGTTCCTTGTAAGTGCTTCTCATAGGGTCAAAACGCAGATAGACCGTCAGACTATCCTCCGGCTTGATCGATTCTTCCTTCAGAAAACTCATGGCGGTATATGCAGGAACCGATGAAGATGTGGCAACATCCATTATCCCTACAATCTTGTATGCCTTCGTCCCTGTCTGTCGAAAGGTTTCCCCATCATGGAAGCCATCCGTCTCCATGCACACGTTTCCTTCATAGATCCGCTGTCCCACCGGCAGGGTAAGCGTATCTCCCACAGCCGCTTCCGGGTGGTCATCAAAATACTGCTTTGAAAGAGCGATCTCATCTTCCGCAGCCGGAATGCGCCCTTGGGTTATCAGGCCTTTCTCCGGCATGGAATCCCAATACTCCTTATTGGCGCCCCTGGATATAAGGTAAGTCCTCTTCCCTGTATCCTCAAGTTTTGCCACTTCCCAAGGACCTTTTAACAGCACGGCCTGTACAGACGCATAATTCTCTATCTGCTTCAGGCTCTCGCCTTTGGTATTATCAAACAATTCTCCATGCCAGTTACCATCCTCATTGATGGAAAGCGCAATCGAATCCGTCCACATCGTATAGACAAACCCGCAGAAGCAGGACATCATGGTAGTCATTAAAAATAAGGCTGTCATTATGGCAAGGCTTGTTCTTTTATTCTTCCGTATGGCATCCCACACATATTCCCTAAGAATCTTCATCAGCCCACCACCTCGTCATGCAGAATCTTCCCGTCTTCCAGCGTTATGATCCTGTCTGCCATAAGCGCGGTCTTCTCATCATGAGTGATCAGCAGAATCGTCTGCCCATAACGGCGATTAGACAATTTTAACAATTCGATAGTCTCTTCCGAGTTCTTCCGGTCCAGATTGCCAGTCGGCTCATCTGCCAGCAGAATCGCCGGATGGTAAATCAGGCTTCTGGCAATCGCGACCCTCTGCTGCTGACCTCCCGAGAGTTCGCTTGGAAGATGGCTTAAACGGTCGGCAATTCCAAGTGTCGAGACAAGATGCTCGAACCGCTCCTCATCCGGCTTCTGGTTATCCAGCAATACCGGAAGCAGAATATTCTTCCGCACATTCAGCGTGGGGATCAGGTTATAGAACTGGTACACCAGCCCTACTTTCCGCCTCCGAAAAGCGGCAAGCTGCTCCGGTCCAAGGCTTGAGATGTCTGTATCCTCAATATAAATGCTTCCGCTGGTAGGGCGGTCTACCCCTCCCAGCATGTGAAGCAGCGTTGATTTGCCGGAGCCGGACGCCCCGATGATCGAGGTGAAGCTTCCCCGTTCCAGAGAAAAACTGACATCATTAAGCGCAGCTACGGTATTCGAACCGCTGCCATATATTTTTGTAAGATGACTGCAGCGAAGTATTTCCATAGTCGTATATCTCCTTTCCTGTTCGATACCAACATAATAGTAAGGCAATGTGACAGGAAAGTGACAACTCTATTCAAACTTTAGAATGAGGAATCCCTTCTTCATGATATCTGCTATAGGCTCAAACAATCCAGGCAATTCATCCGCTCCTTTTGCGAAGACATGCGCCGCTTGACTTTATCAAAACCTCCGCAAAACTCCACCTCGTCAGGCTGTTCAATTCCTCTCAGCGCGTTTGGAACCGTCGGCACAGTTAAGATCATTCTTTAATATTGATAATTATTCCTTCCACAATAATATCTGCACAGGTATCTGGAACTACCCGTACCGCCTGATCCGTCTCATCTCCAATCCCGCTCTGAGATTCCCAGAAGCAGACGACATAGGGCAGAAGTTGTTTACAAGGGGCATATTCGGAATATGCCCTGCCGCTTAAAAATGGCCTTGAGATCAATGGCCTGTATTTAGTATAGAAATCAGGTTCCATAAGTTTATCCACACCTTTTCATAAGCCTGAAGTTTATAGCCCTTTTACAGCAAGTATTTTTTCAAATTTCTGCTCCGACTGTATCTCATGAGTAAGAAACTGGCCATTATAAAACAGACTAAATGTTGTAAATGGAACAGGGGCATTCTGAGCCTGTTCCCGCGTGGTAATATGGACTGCTTGAAATTTAACATTTCTCTTTTTGGCCATATCTTCAATAAGTGGAACACATTTTGCTGTAAAAGGACATTGGCTGGTATAATACAGTGTAAAACCATTCTGCGTGCCACTGTGTTCGGTCTCTTTTACCGAAGAACTGAAGCAGGGCCTATCGGCGTCTTTATCAAAGGGCAGATACATGAGTTCAAAATAGGGGCTTGCAGTGTCTGCTGTTTCAAATCCTTTGTATTTCATATATTTGGGGTCCGAAAGGAATCCCATCTTCTTTTTTGACGATAGTATAACAAGTCCTTTTTTCCCTTTCTCCTTACTGTCTCTGACGCATTCGTCCAGAAGAAGAGTCGAATACCCATGTCCTTTGAATTGCCCGGATACCCAAAGGCAGTCAATATACATATAGCCGTCGGCTGAAATCGGCGCCCAGGCGTATTCAGCGGGAATATACTCGATAAAACATTTTCCACGTACATTGCCTTTCAAAAAAACGAGTCCTTCGTCTATCCTTTCTTTCAGCCATGCTTTTTTTGAAAGCACCTGACAGTCTTTATTATTTGCGATGGCACAGCAGATGTGCTCTGTTTCAAGATTATCGTGTGTGATTCTTATAAGTTCCATAATATTACCTCCTCCTGCATACACTATAACATTTTAATCACGACATATGTCTGTCATATTTAAAATTTAATTAAAAGAAGATATAATTTTATAATGGATGCGTCTGTCAGATCATGGTGTCGTCCAGCAAGGCATCTGCCAACTGATGACGCAGAATTTTTCTGCCGCCAAGATAATAGGCGAGCGCCACAAAGCCAATGATAGCAAGAAGGAATACAATGACCGGCATAAAAGGAGCCTCTTTTATAAAAATCATCGGTTCAAGATAACTTGCTTTTAACATGGCTGCAACCAGAACCACTGTCAGAGGCAGTGTCACCAGCACCGGACGTCCGGCAATTACCAGCGCTTCTATACAGAACATCTTCTTAATACCCCCCGGCGTCAGGCCTACGGACATATAGCGCGCAAATTCCCGCCTCCGCTGCCGGACGAACCCCAGCGTATTAGAAAACACATTTCCGATTCCAATGATGGCAAACAGAACGCAAAAACCGCCTAAGACTAGCATCATGCCATCAACCATTTTATCATTGGCAATTTTATCCTGAATACGGTTCTCACTTTCAATTTCATATGCATTTCCTATAAGCCCGGTAACCTCTTTCTCCAGATCCTTTAGTTCCTCCAATGTGACGCCTTCCCTGGCAAGAACCCGGATATAGGAATCTTCCTCTGCTCCTTTTATGGTGTCTTTCAACTGTTCCCACAGGGACGCCGGAAGGAAATGTACCAGTTCATAATAATCTGTCGTGCCATACTCTTCCCTTAAAGCCGGAACCTCCTGGGTATAGGAAATCACAGGGATTTCCGCCGACATCTTTTCTTCTTCTGACTGCTGAAGTACTGTCGTATTTATCGTTTCTTCCAGATATGGATAATAATCAGGATCACGGAAATTGGGATTACTGGTATCCCGGATCTGATTAAGAATAACCGCGCCGTCCAGCCTGGGCTCTGCTTTGATCTGCCTGCAATACGCAAGAAAGCTGGCATCATCCAATATAACCAGTGGAGCATTGACCAGCCACCCTCCATCTACCGTTGACACGCTATCCGCGTCCGCATTCTGAAAGCCGCCTAAGCCGCTGAACTCCTCGCTGACTTCTTCCTCTGTTATCATTCGTTTTGCTTCTGCTTTCTGATATACGGTTAAGTTTCGGACACCGGAAATTTCCTGAAGCTTCTCCGTCTCATGAAATGCCTCTATTCCAGTATCCTTTACCGTCACCATCACATCCCAGACATCCTGGTATCTTTCAAAATATGTCATTCTTGTACTGATGCCCGAAAGGGTAAAGAAACATTGCATCAAGGTAAACGCCAGAAAAGAAAACGTCAGGGATAATGTAGCGGTACGCCAGGCCTTTTTCTGCGCCTTCAGCGAATTTCCGGCCAGTTCTCCTTCCAGCCCGAAGAAAAAAGCCAGAACGCGGGAATTTTTTCTTTTCTTCAACTGGATTTCTCCAGTATTCCTGATGGCTTCAAGAGGCGTCAGACGGCTTAATTTCCTGGCCGGATACCAGGCTGATATCCATACTGTTAATATGGTGATCGCGAAAGTAAACACGAATACCAACGGATGATATCCCCCGACCGCCTCATGCCGTCCTGATATATCGCTTCCAACTATAATATTCGTCATTTCCATTACTCCCAGCCCTATCAGAACGCCCAGAACATTTCCAAGCAGAAGGGGGACTGCGCACAGCGCCGCGGCTTCCTGCAAAAGGCAGGCCCTGATCTGCCTCGGCGTGGCTCCGATGCTGGAAAAAATGCCGAACTGATGTATTCTGGCATTCATAGAAACCGCAAAGGAGTTATGAATGATCATGATCAGGGAAAAGCAGGCCAGCCCTGTAATTGCCAGAAAAAAAGGAAAAACCAGCCGTGGGGCCGGATCCTTCGGATCCCGTATCAGATACATGGACAGCAGGGAATGATGACAGGTAATGGCCTCCTGATCTATTCCAGTTAATTCGGCGATCTGGGGCAGATCTTCGAGAATCCTTCTCATATCATTGAAATAAAGATCTGCTACAATATTCTGGCCATCTGATAATTCCTTGTTTATTATGACCTTATCTATGTTGGGGTATTTTTCTACCACGTCCAGAACGCTGTTATCCAGTTCTCCCTCAATCCTTGCCTGCCAGCTGCCCTCTTCTATTTCAATCCTCTCAATGTCATACTTCCAGAAGTTATAAAACAAGGTGCACAGAAGCGACAGAAACAAGGCTGAGATGAAGGCTGCCACCATGACAGAGATGCTGGATGCCCGGTTATTCTTTATATAGCTCCACGAATAATCCTTCCACATAGCAGATCACCTCCGTTTCCGGTCACTGATGATGCGGCCGTCCTCAATCGTGACTATGCGGTCCGCCTCCAGCGCGACTTTTTCATCATGTGTGATCAGCAGAATGGTCTGATGAAGATTTCTGTTGGATAATTTCAGCAAATCCACGATTTCCTTCGAGTTCTTCCGGTCCAGGTTGCCGGTGGGCTCGTCTGCCAGAAGAATGGCCGGACGGTAAATAAGCGCTCTCGCGATAGCCGTTCTCTGCTGCTGACCTCCGGACATCTGATTCGGCAGGGCATCCAATTTGTCATGAAGTCCCAGTGATGTCACTACCTGTTCAAAGTATTCCTGATTCACCTTCCTTTTGTCCAGCAGAAGCGGCATTAAAATATTCTTTTTAACGGTGAGCGTAGGAATCAGGTTATAAAACTGATAGACCAGCCCTACCTTTCTGCGGCGGAAAATAGCTGCCTGGGTGGCATTCATAGACGATACATCTGTTCCATCCACCAGGATCTTTCCTTCTGTTGGCTGATCTACACTTCCAAGTATATGGAGCAGGGTGGATTTCCCGGATCCTGAAGCCCCGACGATAGCAATAAATTCTCCTTTTTCTACGGTCAGATCAATACCGTCCAGCGCAACTGTCTGATTACTGCCTGTGCCATATAGTTTTCTGACCCCAATACATTTTAAGACATCCAATCTTATCTCTCCTCTCTAATAATCCACGTTATTTCATGCAGTCTTATTATAGCAAAGATAAATGACATCTCAGTGACTGTAGAGCCTGATTTCAAAACAGGCGCCCCCTGACGGCAGATTGCGGGCCTCAAGGCTTCCACCCTGCATTTCAAATAAGGACTGGGAAAGTGCCAGCCCTATTCCGCTTCCGTCTTTTGCGGCGCTCTGCCCCCGGTAAAATCTCTCAAAAAGATGGGGAATATCTTCCGGGGCAAAGCCCGCTCCCTCATCCCAGATCCGTATATCCGTATACAGGGGATTCTGGAAGTATTCGCAGTGAATGGTTCCTCCCCGGGGGGAATGTTCCATGGCGTTTTTTATCAGATTCATCAAAGCCTCCATCGTCCACTCCATATCCCCCATAAATTCAGCACAGCCATTATACGGAATATCATCCAGGATATTTTTTTCGGACATGAGCCCTTCCAGATTATCAACAGCCAGATTCAGCACTGTATAGACATCCACAGGGGAATGCTCCAGCTTAAGCGCCCCTGAATCGATCTTCGAGAGTGTCAGCAGCGACTCTTCCAGCCTGTTCAGGCGTGCCAGCTGATTCCGAATCGGCTTTGTATACTTTTGAGGCGCTTCTTTCTCCATAAGCTGCAAGGAGAGGAAGGCGGCGGTAATCGGCGTCTTAAGCTGGTGGGCGATATTGGCCAGATTTTCCGCAAAACGCTCTTTTGCTTTTATGGCCGTTTCCTTTGTCACGTAAAGGCTTGTAACCGTTTTATAGATCTCATCCTGCAGATGGGAAAATTCATCTTCCCTGGTCTGCACAATGGTCCCGGCCGTGCCGGTATTGACCTGTTCCAGGTATCTCGTCAAGCCGGATATCCTTGTGTGGCTGCGCCTTTTATCTGACCATGATGACGCAAGAAACGCTGTAGATATCAGAACCGCGACCATAATCGTCAAAAGAGATGATCTCTCACCGGTCTTGCCGGAGAAGTCACCCTTTGTATACCCGTATTGTTTCAAAAATTCATTTCCTTCTGGCCGCGATTCCGTCTGGGTCTGGTACTCTTTCAGGGCGGAAAGCAGCATTTCCTCTCCTTCCGGGTCGTTCTCCAGAATGATCTGGGACAGAGATGATATGCCGCTGAAAGTAGCCTGCTCATGCCAGCGCTGCCACATGCTGTTCAGAAACAGGACTCCTGCCAGACAAATCACCACTGGAAGCCAGACCGTCAACATCTGCTTCTTTCGTTCTATCATAGCGAATCCTCCATGCGGTATCCAAAGCTCCTGATGGTTTTCAGGCATGCGGGGTGACGCAGTTTCTCCCGCAGCCGCTTTATGGTAACGGTCAAAGTATTATCGTTCACATAACTTCCATTGCTGTCCCATACCTGCTCAAGAAGCTGCCTTCGCGTTACCGTTTTCCCTTTGTTTTCCATCAATAGCAGAAGGATCTGGTATTCCGGCTGACTTAAGGCGATCTCCGCATTGTCGCGGAAAACAGCCTTTTTCTCAGTATCAAGAATCAGGGAGTCGCAATAAAAGCAGGCATCCTTTCTCTGCCCGGCACGCCGCAGCAAAGCAAGGATACGCGAATGCAGGACTTCCAGTTCAAAAGGCTTGACAACATAATCATCAGCGCCATTTTGAAATCCATCGACTATATCGCAGGAATCCCCGCGGACAGTCAGGAAGATCACAGGCAGCTGGAGCCATCTTAACCGCAGCCAGCGGCACAAGTCATTTCCCTGGCCATCCGGCATGTTCCAGTCTAGCAGGATTATATCCGGCTGCCTCTTTCGAAGCGCCTGCTTCATATCCTCAATCATATGGAAAACAGTTACCTGGCATTCTGCCTGTTCCAGATATTCTTTTACCAGCTGCGCAATCGTCTCATCGTCCTCAGCATAATACAGATCAATCATTTTCCCATTCTCTCTTTCTATACCTTTTTCCGTCTTTGCAGATATCTCTTCTGGTATTTCAGGCCTGCATACTCTGTTATACGCTTCATATATACGGCATCACTGACACCGCCAGCCACACCGGCGATCGGAACGCCCGCAGGAATTTCATATAGAGAAGTCCTGTAGACAGCGAACCTGCCACTTCCTGAATCTGCTCCTTCTATGACCAGCTTTTTCTCAAAAAGTGTCATTTATACCTCCTAACTCTACAAATTCACACTATGACTTATTATCAAGATATTATATCCCAATCCTCTGCCTTGGGCAAGTGCCAGTCTCGGGCAATCCGCAGTCTTAATACACAAAATAAACCGTAACTTGTATCTCCTTTACAAGTTACGGTTTCCCAATAAAATCCTTACTATTAAATTTCCCCGATCAGCATCGCGTCCCCGAAACTAAAGAACCGATACCGCTCTTTCACCGCCTCTTCATAGGCAGCCAGAACATGCTCCCTGCCCGCCAGCGCGGACACCAGCATGATCAGTGTGGACTCCGGCAGATGGAAGTTGGTGATCAGGCAGTCCAGGATCTTGAACTGGTAGCCCGGATATATGAATATCTCCGTCCATCCGCTGCAGGCTTTCAAATGCCCGGTCTCATCCGCCGCGGACTCTATGGTCCGGCAGCTGGTGGTTCCCACGCAGATGACCCTTTTCCCGGAATCTTTGGCACGGTTGATCTTCATCGCTGCCTCTTCGTCGATCTGGAAGAACTCGGAATGCATGTGATGCTCCGTGATCTCATCCACCTTTACCGGACGGAACGTGCCAAGTCCTACATGCAGCGTAATTCTTGCAATGTCTATGCCTTTTCGCTCAATCTCTTCGAGCAGTTCCGGCGTAAAATGCAGGCCGGCCGTAGGCGCGGCCGCGGAGCCGGTGTGGGTCGCATAGACCGTCTGATAGCGGTTCTTATCCTCCAGCTGATGGGTAATGTATGGCGGAAGCGGCATCTGGCCCAGCTTATCCAGAATCTCTTCAAAGATTCCCTCATAAGTAAACTGAATCAGGCGGTTTCCCTCGTCCACGATATCCACGACCTCGCCAACCAGAAGCCCTTCCCCAAAACTAATCTTCGTTCCTATCTTAGCCTTCTTTCCGGGCTTAACGAGCGTCTCCCATATATTATTTTCTTTACGTTTCAACAGTAATATCTCTATCTTGGCCTCTGTCCCGACTTTTGAGCCGATCAGCCTTGCCGGAATTACCTTCGTGTCATTAATCACCAGGCAGTCTCCCTCATGCAGATAGTCTGTAATCTCTTTAAATACATGATGGGAAACAGCCCCAGATTCCTTGTCAAGTACAAGAAGCCTGGAGCTGGAACGATCTTCAAGCGGATCCTGGGCGATCAATTCTTCCGGCAATTCATAATAAAAATCCTGACGTTTCATAATATGAATCCCTTCTTTTCTTATTTATCTTCAGGCAGATCATCCTTGAATTTATCCTGCGCTGGCTTTGATCCGCCTGTCGGCGGCGTCTGCCCCGGCACTGGTCCATATCCCTGAGGCCCCGGATATCCTTGGGGCATCTGATATACAGGGAATACCTTGATCTTCTTAGCATAGATGACCCGGGTATCGCACAGCATATCATGGATGCCCCGCTTCTCCCTGTCAAATCCTACGATAATATAGCCGATTCCAATGGAAAGGCTGCAAAGGAACCTTCCCACAGTCTCCCGGTACACGACATCCAGAAGGCTCAGCCTCTGCCCCTCATCCACGCTCACTACCCGCAGGTTCATGGCTCTTTTCCCAAGCGTTGTTCCCGTAAGATAGGTGCACAGAATAAAGTACAGGACGTGGAATACATACAGCAGGATATCTTTTAACGTATACTGGAACAGCACATTTCCTCCAAGGGCCGTGCCTTCCAGTGCCGCAGTGATTCCGGATATGAACAGCCTTACAAACAGCAGCCCCGCAAACACGATCACGCTGTCGATACAATAAGCGGCCAGACGTGCCCAGAAGCCCGCATAGGATACTTCGGGCCTATTGCAATTGTTCTGCATAATACATCGGCACCCCGCTTTCCATGTCTGCTGCGGTTTCTTTCAGTATCTGGGCTTCTGACTTCGGTATCAGGTCTTTTACCTGGGCAAATAAGGAGGCAAAAACGCCGGATGGCTCTTCCAGCTCGTAGTAATTATTGACTCCCAATTCTTCACTCATAGCTGCCTGCATATCTTCAAATGAACTGATGGAATCAATCAATCCATTGTCAATCGCCTGTTCAGCGGTATAAGTGCGGCCGTCTGCCAGCCCTCTCACCGCCTCTTCGGACATGCCCCTGCCTTCTGCGACAATACTGACAAATTTATTATAGTACTCATCGACCTGCTCCTGATAGATTGCCATCTGCTCATCCGTCATCTGGGAACTGTCTTTATACTCGCCACTGGTTATGCTGAAGTATCGGATTCCCAGTTTCTCATAGAGCCCGGTCATATCAAACCCGGACATGATCACGCCGATGGAGCCTGTAACGGTATTGGAATTTGCATAGATCTTGTCGCTTGCCATAGATACCATGTATCCTCCGGACGCTGCATAGTGTGCCATATAATCCCAGACCGGGCGTCCTGTGGCTTCTTTGTAATCTTTCAACTTCAGATACAGTTCCTCGCTCTCGTAGACGGTTCCTCCCGGGGAATCCACATACAGAAGGATGCCCTTATTATTGGAGTCTTCCATCAGGTCATCAATGTACTCCATCGTCGTCTGGTGCTGATAGCCTTCCGGTATGTCGAATATGCCGGTACTGGCCTGCTCCTGAATGGTTCCTTCTACTCTTACGATCGCAATATAATCACTCAGCGGCGCGTTGAATCGGTAATCTCCTGTGAGTATCTGCCCTACGCTGTCATTTAGCATCTTCTGGGAAAATGTATTCGTCAGCACGCTGGATACTCCTACGGCAATAAACAAAACTGCTGCAATCACCAGGCCGATTATCTGTTTTTTCTTCATATTTTATCCCTCATCTTCTATTTGCGAAGTTCGATTCCCATGCCTTCCAGCTCTTTCAGGATTCTTTCCATTGCCTCAGTTACTTCTGCGTCTTCCAGAGTCTTATCCTTTGCGCGGAATACGATGGAATATGCCACGGACTTATATCCTTCTTTAATCTGCGCGCCTTCATAAAGATCGAACAGCGCATAGCTTTCCAAGTAGGCTCCGCCCTTTTTCTCAATCACTTCTTCTACCTGGCCGGCCAGGATCTCTTTCGGCATTACCATGCTGATGTCACGGTTTACTGCCGGGAACTTGGCAATTCCGGTATATTTCCTGTCAAATGTGGCTCTCTTTACGATCTCAGGCATATCGATCACTGCAATATACGCCTTGGTTCCGATTCCATAAGTATCGGCTACATCCGGATGTACTTCTCCGAGATATCCCACGACTGTTCCGTCATAGATGACATTTGCCTGGCGTCCCGGATGCAGATATGGCTTGCCCGCCTGTGGATCATAAGTCTCTTTTCCATGCATTCCCACTTTGTCAAAGAATTCCTCAATCACGCCTTTCATGCTGAAGAAGTCGCCATCTCCGTACATGCCCAGCGTAAACTGCATTCTTTCTTCTGGAAGTTCTATAAGCGGCAGCGCCTTTGGAAGGTATACATTTCCCAGTTCGTACAGCCTTACATCCTTGTTTCTTCTATTATAATTGGTAGCCAGCGACATCAGCATTCCATTCAGGGATGTGGTACGCATGATGCTGTAATCCTCTCCAAGAGGATTGATGATCTCTACGGTCTGGCGAAGCAGCGAATCCTCCGGTATCATCAGTTTATCGAACACTTTCGGACTCTCGAAAGAATAGGTCATACCCTGGCTGAATCCGCAGAATTCCGCGATATCGCGGGCTACCTCTTCTACTCTGAGCTTAAAGGAGAGTTTTCCTGTCGTAGCCTCCCCCCTTGGAAGGGTAGTAGGAATGTTGTCATAACCATAGAATCTGGCAACCTCTTCCGCCAGGTCAGCCACACGGAACAGATCATGGCGGAAGGTTGGCGCGATCACTTCATTGCTTCCCTCATCATAAGCCAGGCCAATCTTCTCAAAGTATCCGATCATTTCTTCTTTGGAGATATCCGTGCCAAGAAGATTGTTGATCGCGTCCGCGTCAAACAGAACTCTTACCGGCTCCTTCTTCTTGCCGTAAACATCTACCATTCCCCCGACAACTTCACCGGCTCCCAGTTCTTCTACCAGCTGGCAGGCGCGGTCGATTGCCGCCTGGGCGTTATTGGGATCCAGCCCTTTCTCAAACTTGCCGGAAGCATCCGTACGAAGTCCCACCTTTTTGCTGGACTTACGGATATTGGTTCCGTCAAAGCAGGCTGCCTCGAAAAGCATTGTCTTAACATCGTCTGTGATCATGGAGTTCTCTCCGCCCATGATTCCTGCAATACCGATGGACTTCTTGCCATCGCTGATCATCAGCACGGTGTCATCCATCTCCCTTTCCTGTCCGTCTAGAGTCGTAAATTTCTCGCCTTTGGCTGCCGTGCGGACAATAATTTCGCGGTCAGCGATCGTATCCAGATCATAGGCATGCATCGGCTGTCCGTATTCTTCCATCACATAGTTGGTAATATCCACCAGATTGTTGATTGGACGGATGCCTACGGATGCAAGGCGTCTCTGCATCCATTTCGGAGATGGCCCGATTTTGATATTCTTTACGACTCTTGCACAGTATCTCGGACACAACTCGCTGTCCTTTACAGACACCTTGATATAGTCGTTCACATCCTCATTATTGCCGGTTGCCGTAACTACCGGAGGATGGAATTCCTTTCCAAACGTAGCGGCTGCTTCCCTTGCAATTCCGATGACGCTGAAGCAGTCCACTCTGTTGGATGTGACTTCATATTCAAATACTACGTCATTAAGCCCCAGTGCTTCGATCGCGCTGCTTCCGACCTCTACATCATCCTTGAAGATATAGATTCCCTCTTCCGGCGCTTCCGGGTACATATCCCGGTCAGAGCCCAGTTCTTCAATCGAGCACATCATGCCGCAGCTTTCTATGCCTCTTAACTTTCCTTTTTTGATCTTAATTCCGCCCGCCACGCGGCTTCCAGGCTCATGTCCACCTGCCACGCGTCCTCCGTCCAATACCACCGGCACTTTGTCGCCTTCATGCACGTTGTTGGCGCCAGTCACGATCTGTACGGACTCGCTTCCTATATTCACCTGGCAGATTATCAGTTTATCTGCATCCGGGTGCTTTTCTATCTTGTCAATCTGGCCCACCACGATCTTAGAAAGATCCGCGTCCAGTTCTTCATATCCTTCTACCTTTGTTCCGGATAAGGTCATTGCATCCGTATATTCCCGGGCCGTCACATCCAGGTCCGGAACATACGCTTTTATCCATGATAATGATGTATTCATCTTACTTCTCCCTCCAATTAGAATTGCTTCAAGAATCTGATATCGTTTTCGTATAGCAATCGCATATCGTCGATCTCATATTTTAGAAGGGCAATACGCTCCAATCCTACGCCGAAAGCGAAGCCGGTATACTCTTCCGGATCAATGCCGCACATTTCCAATACATGCGGATGCACCATGCCGCATCCGAGAATCTCGATCCATCCGGAGCCTTTACAGAAGCGGCAGCCTTTTCCGCCGCATTTGAAACAGGTTACGTCCACTTCGGCGCTTGGCTCAGTGAACGGGAAATGATGCGGACGGAACTTGGTCTTGGTCTCAGGGCCGAATAATTCTTTTGCGAATACTTCCAGCGTTCCCTTTAAGTCCGCAAAGGAAATATTCTTGTCAATGACCAGTCCTTCAATCTGGTGGAAGGACGGGGAGTGGGTCGCGTCCACTTCGTCAGAACGGAATACGCGTCCCGGGGCAATCATACGGATCGGAAGCTTTCCCTGCTCCATGACACGTGCCTGTACCGGCGATGTCTGGGTACGCAGCACGATATCTTTATTAATATAGAAGGTATCCTGCTCGTCCTTTGCCGGATGCCCGTCAGGAATATTCAGTTTCTCAAAGTTGTACAGATCATACTCCACTTCCGGGCCTTCCACTACTTCATACCCCATGCCAACGAAGATTCTCTCTACTTCTTCCAGCGCAATCGTATTCGGATGGCGGTGCCCCACCATATTCTTCTTCGCCGGAAGCGTCACGTCGATGACTTCCTGCTTCATCTTTTCTTCGCGGATAGCCCGCTCCATCTTTTTCTTGCTCTCTTCCAAGACCTTCTCGATAGACGCTCTTGTCTCATTCACAAGCTGGCCAACCTTAGGCCGCTCTTGCGGGGCAACATCCTTCATGCTTTTGAGGACCGCGGTAAGTTCTCCCTTCTTTCCAAGGAACTTCACGCGTACATCGTTCAGTTTTTCAGGCACATCAGCTGCTTCAATGGCCTTAAGAGCCTCATCCTTGATGCTTTGTAATTTCTCTTTCATCATTTTTCTCCCTTTCTTATATATTCTCTTCTCTAGAACAACTCTCATCCTATGGCGGTGGGAGCCTTATCTCATTTCAAGATAAAAAAAACCTCATCCCAAAAGGGACGAGGCATAACCCGTGGTACCACCCTGCTTCCTGCGTGCTATCCTCACACAGGCACTCTCCGCATGCGTAACGTGCACCTACGGCATTTCCTACTGATCTTTCAAAAATGCAGCTCGCGCGGGAAATTCGATTGCCATCCGAACCAAAGGAAACTTTCAGCCGGGGGTCTCCTCTCTCTAATGGGAAATGGGTCTCTACTTACGCGGTCATTGCTTTTTATCTATGAATACTTAATTATTGTATCATAACAATTGGGGATGTCAAGAAATAAATTACAACTTTTCCCTGCCTTCCCCGGTAAACACCTTATCATACATCATCATATTCAGTTCCCCGCCAAGTAATATGCAGTACATGCAGAAATACATCCACAGCATGATGAGCACGATAGTGGTAAGGCTTCCATACATATCGGAAAACCCTTTGAATATATCTACGTATACAGAAAATATCCAGGATACGATCATCCATCCAATGGCCGCAAATACCGCCCCTGGCAGCTGCTTGCGCAGCTTGTCCTTCCTGTTTGGCAGGAATTTATAAATCAGGAGGCAGAAGACCATCAATACAATGGGGGTGATGATGGTACGCATAGCAATCAGTCTGTCCGCCAGATTCTTAAGAATAGGTACATGCGCCGCAATGAATATATTCAGCGTATTGCCAAATACGGATAGTACCAGCAGAAATATGATTACAAGTATGAACATCACCGTATAGATGGTTGCCCGGATTCTCAAGAATATATAATTACGTGTCTCATTACATTTATACACGCAGTTCAGCCCGGAGGTCATCGCAAGAACGCCTTTTCCGGCGGACCACAATGCCACTACCACTGTAATCGGAATGATTCCGGAAGATTGGTTGTACACCTGGTTCACAATCGAAGTAATCATAGAATCCACGGATGTAGGAAACACCTGAATCACGGCGGTCATGACATCCGCCTTGGTTACCGGGGTATACTGCACCATGGTAATCAAAAGCAGAATGATCGGAATCATGCACAGCATAAAGAAGTATGCGGACTGTGCCGCATACGCCCCTACGTGATCTTCCGTAACATCAGCAGTCATATTTAGGATCTTCTGATATATCTCTTTTAATCTTTTCATTGTACTCTCCCATATACTTGCCCTATATTCTACCTGATTTTTAATGGTTTGTCTATGGAAAGTAACTTAGAGCCTGTATTTAGGCTATATCATTCTACGGTAATGCCCGGGAAGAAAAGGGTAAGTATATCTATGTAAGTCTTGCCTTTCCTGGCCATCTCATTGGCGCCATTCTGGCTCATGCCTATACCATGCCCATATCCGCCGCCTTTTATAACAAATGTATCCCCCTCTTTCCCTATGGTAAAGAATGCGCTTGGCAGAAGCGCGGAACTCGCCACAGTGTTTCCATCCTGCTTCTGAATCTCATATCCGCTGCCTCCTAATGCCCTGCGGATCTTATTCTCCGTGTCCACCGTTACGCTACCCTTATCTCCTGTGGCGCATATCTGAAGCGCAACGCCTCCCGGCCCTGTCCTGGTCACCTCTACGTTTTGCAGCATGCCTACATCGGTTGCCGTATTAAGGCCTACCAGGTTGGAGAGAGTCTGTACCTGAATTCTGGCCTCCCACCGGTACCATGGCAGTTCTCTTTCATAGTCCCCCTCTTCGTCCTTTACCTCAACGGTCTGAAGATACTGGTTCTGCTCATTCGGTTCCGTCCCCCAGGCTTCCAGGCTTGTCGTTTTTCCACAGGAAGTGGAATAATAGTATGTAGTCACAATCTGACCGTTGAATCTTGCCACCTGCCCCTGCGTCTCATTCACAGCCTGGCTTGACGCCTCCTGAGCCTGGGAATTGCCATATACCTGGTAATCCGTGCTGTCGTTTACGTGCGCTTCGTATTCCGGGTACCCATACTCTGCCATCTGCTGATAGGCATAGCTTCTGGCGCAGACTGCCTGCGCTTTCAGCGCTTCCAGTTCATAGGATGCCGGCATCTCGCTGGGCACGACCTTGCACAGGTACGTTTCAACCGGAAGTTCATTGATGATGACAATACCTTCCGCCGTAGTCCGAAGTTCCAGCGTCCCGGCATAGGAAGGCACGCCGTATCCTCTCTGAATGCTATCCAGCGTAACCTCTCCCCCATCTTTCGCCTGAATGCGAATATTGCCCTTGGCAAACCGCTCGTCATCCGGCGCAAATGCCGCCTTCTGGCCTGGCTCGATCTCCTGCTGCTCCTCCCCGAAAGACAGAACCAAGCCTGCTGCCGATGACACTTCCACGCCCGGATGCACTATTCCTGCATGTCCGGTAGTCATAATAAGCACGCGAATGTTGGGATTATCCGTCAATTGCGGTTCTTGTCCCTCTTCTGCATGCCGCCCGGATGTATCCGGCTGCTTTTTCACCTTTTCTTCTTCCCGCAAGGTCAAGGAAGAGAGCAGGCCGCTGATAATCAGCAGGCTGGCTGCTATAGCCAGTCCATAGTATAAGTTTCTTCCCTTTGTCCATTTGTTCACGCTGCATAGCAGCCTGTTCCATCTATACTTATTCCGTCTGCTCTTATTCCAATTATATCGGTTCCGTCTATTTCGGCTCCACTTGTTTTGATTCAATCTATCTGTGCCCTCTTGTCCATGTCTTCTTCTAAATGTATGCTTAGCAGCTGTGGATTATGCACCGTCTCTGCCTCCCGAATGTCCGTCATTTTTCCTTGATAAACTTCCCGGCATCAGAAGAAAATACCAGCGCCAGTTTTTCCAATGCATAGCAACAAAAAGACAGCCGCAAAACGACTGTCCTTTATCTTTTGTATTTCCCCAAAATGCCGGTTTCTGTATTTTGACTCCTAGCCACAGCTAGGTGGGTGTCCGCATCTGTTTTTCTGTCTTCCCCTGCGATATCGGAGGCCTGACATATTACAGAGATATAAGAGTCCCGTTTAAAGTTTTGTAGGTTCAAAATTACAGAAGTTGTCGTACATCCCAGGTTTCTACTGGAATTATTATAACCCATTTCCATGGATTTTACAAGTCATTCTGATAAGCAGAATGTTCCAGTTCAATTAGTTTAATTCATCAACAACCTTCTGGATAGCTGCAAGCGCATCATCAGGAAGTTTGTCATAGCCTTCTTTTGCCGTCTCCAATGCCTTGATCTCATTGACACGGTCATTCATGCGGGCTTTCAGCTGCGTAACATATTCAGGATCATTCATGTCCGGAATGAATCCTTCCCAATCCAGTATCTCGATATCTGAAAATGGTCCCCACTTATGGAAATCTGCTTTTTTCTCTACAATTGTTTCGAGAATTCCTAGCGTATCCTTTGGCTGTACCTTTTTGCCCATGAAGTCTCCTGTATTAACGATATAGCAGTCTACATTCTTCTCTTCTACAAGTTTTTTGAACTTTTCATAATCGTTTGCCAGAGGATAGGTTCTGAATGGGTTCGCATATGGCACAACGACCAGCTTGTTAGGATCTACGCCAGGAGCAAGTCTCTCTGCGGAGGATCTCTTCGTTGCAAGGGTCGCTCCCATTACGGATGCCAGAGAAGCACCTTTGAGTTTTACTACCGGTGGAATGGTCGGGTCTTTCATAATCCAGAAGATGGCGTTAACCGGAGCATCAATCTTATCAACGCGGTTTGGAGACCACAATTTGGACTTGATCGCCCGTCCGTTGCCATTTCTGATATCTTCCGTTACCAGCTGGATCTTTCCATCCTCATCCAATGTAGCAGAGCAGTTCTGAGCGGTCAGAAGATATTTATTGTCCTCGCATCCTGTCGGATAGTCTGCTGTCTTATCAAAATAGGTAGGCTCGATCGCGATAGATGCGCATGTATCCGTATTGATAATGAAAGCATCGTCGTGAAGTACCTTAATCTCATATTTTCCACCATGCTTTGCATGTGTAAGCGTTGATTTTCCGGATCCTGACAGTCCGTATACGGATGCAACATAACTGCTTCCGTCCGGAAGTAAGTATTCTTTCTGTCCGCCATGGCAGGAAGCATATCCGTTACGGTTTGCAATTGCCCAAACCATGGTAAGGGTTCCTTTCTTATGCTCTCCGAAGTATCTCATGCCAAGGATGCATGCACAGTTAGTCTCCGTGTTGAAGTAGCACAGAGTCTTCTTTGCAGGATCGCTTAAGCAGTCGAAGCTGACGCCAGGCGCTTCCTTTGGTATCCACTGAGGATCAGAGAAGATATAGATGTCAGGCTCTTTGCCATCGCCGACCGGCTTTGACTCCTTATACATCTTTACATATTCATCTGACATATACTGGAAGTTCAGCATCCAGTTATACATGATGTTCTCTTCGCCTTCTGGAATCAGGAGGTGCGCTTTTACCATGAATTCCGGATCCAGTCCCGCATATACGGTTGCATGATACATCTTCTTAAAGCGGGATGTATAGATTGCATCCATAGCAACTTTATCCAGCGCGTCACAGTCTACTCCCGGCTCGCCTGCGATACGGCGGGCGGTAGCGTAACGGCCCGTAATTGCTCCGTCATTGAATAAAAGAACCTTTGCATCAGCATCAAGGCCAAATTCTTCTCCTCTATATACAGGCATGTCTGTAACTACGGTTCCTGGTGAATTCTTTGCCAGATTATATGCCTCTTTTAATGTGTTAACCGGTACAACATTATTTCCATAAAATGCTGCTTCGATAATAGATCTTGTCTTTGAGAATCCCGGCTTGCCTTTTCCTATTTCTTCAATTGGATAATACGCTTTTGTTGCCATATCTTCTTTTCCTCCTTAAAATTCGAAATTTGATTCATTATCTCATTTTTTCGCGCAAAAGTCAAGACTTTAACAATGTTTTAACGAAAGTTTATACTTTTTAGAATTCATTTACCAAATATCCGCGCTGAATAATTGTATAAAAAAATTGAAAAAATGCAGGATCTCGCAAATAATCCTGCATTTTTTCATCAAATGCCAAAATATTTTTTATTACACTTTCGTATCGCGGCGGCAAATCCGAAGAGGGCCAGGATTACGACTGTGATCATTACTATAAAGACCTTTGGAATCCTTTCTACATATATATTATACAAATCTACCGCTCCATAAACCGTAACTATGAATCCCAAAAGGAGCAGCGGCAGCGAGGCTTCCCTGCTATATCCTTCAAGATCCTTGCATTTTCCTGCATCCACGCCTTTCGGCAGAAGTATCGTCCGGTTGATAATTTTTTTATATTTCAGCATGAAAAATCCATACAGACAATAAATCCCACAGGCAAGCCCTATGAATCCAAATATTCCTTCAAACATCTAATGCACTCCTTTTACTATATCTTCAGTATGCCTTTCACCGTATCCTTCATCATGTCCACATCACATTCCAACGTATGAAGCACCTTTGCATCCAGTATCTCCTGAATTGCCTGCGGCATATCTACACGGGAAATTTCCTGAAGTTCTTTGAGCAGGCTGAATTCATCGGCTCCCTCGTATTTATCATCTATGGCTGTCATCACGCTTTTTACGAACTTATACGGGCTGGCAGTGGAGGCGATCACGCACTTCTTATCATCCTTGCTTTCTTCCCTGTAACTGCGGCATACATAGGATGCCACAGACGTATGAGTATCCATGACATAGCCCGTCTCCTCATAGACCGCCTTGATGTTCGCGGCTGTCTCTTTTTCATCCGCGTATCCTGCTGCAAAATCCGCAAGACGTTCCTTCATATCCTCTGTGATCGTATAACTTCCATCTGCTTTCAGTTCTTCCATCAATGCCTTCGTCTTTTCCGAATCCTGGCCAGCCACCAGATATATCAATCGCTCCAGATTACTGGAGATCAGGATGTCCATGGATGGAGATGTGGTCAGCACGAATTCCCGATTCTTATCATAGGTTCCGGACTCAAAGAAATCAAAGAGCACCTTATTTTCATTGGAGGCACAGATCAGCTTCTCTATCGGAATCCCCATATTCTTTGCATAATATGCTGCCAGAATATTTCCAAAATTACCGGTAGGCACTACCACATTGATCTTCTCGCCGTCCTGTACCTCATCGTTGGCAAGAAGTTTGGCATAGGCATAGACATAATAGACGATCTGGGGAACCAGCCGTCCGATATTGATGGAATTAGCGGAGGAGAACTGATATCCCTTGCCGGCCAATTCCTTTGCCAGCTCCACGTCTTCAAACATGGCCTTGACGCCACTCTGCGCATTGTCAAAATTACCGTGAATCGCGACTACATCTACATTCTTTCCTTTTTGAGTGACCATCTGCAGTTCCTGCACTTTGCTGACGCCGTTCTTTGGATAGAATACGATAATCCTTGTCCCTTCCACATCCGCAAACCCAGCCATCGCTGCCTTTCCGGTATCTCCTGAGGTTGCCGCGAGAATTACGATCTCCTTGTCAGCCTGATTCTTCCTGGCCGATGTGGTCATAAGATGCGGCAGAATAGACAGGGCCATATCCTTAAAGGCGATGGTCGCCCCATGGAACAGTTCCAGATAGTATGTATCCTTAATCTTTACTAAGGGCGCAATCTCTTCCGTATCAAACTTGCTGTCATACGCCTTATTGATACAGTCTTTCAACTCTTCTTCTGTAAAGTCCGTCAGGAATAACTTCATGACCTCATAGGCGGTCTGCTGATAGGTCATATCTTTAAGTTCATCCAAAGAAATATCCAGTTTTGGTATTTCCTCCGGCACGAACAGTCCTCCGTCCGGCGCAAGTCCCTTAAGAATCGCTTCAGAAGCCGTCACTTTTCTATCTGAATTTCTAGTACTTTTGTAATGTAGATTCATCTCTTTTCACCCTTCTATTATACTTTAATTTGCTTTCCTGAACAGAATAAAAAGTACAGCGCTGATCGCCATCAATATCGGATAGAACAGATATGGCATGATATTAAACGGCGTCAGCCCAGTAAGACTGGCTGCCGACAACAGCTGAGCGCCATATGGGATCAGTCCCTGCCCCACGGAAGTAAAAATATCCAGCAAAGACGCAGACCTTCTTGGAGATATCTCAAACTCATCGCTGATTTCCTTTGCGATAGGTCCTGCCATTACGATGGCAACCGTATTATTAGCCGTACACATATCAACCAGAAGCGACAATCCCGCAATGCCGACCTCGCCGCCGCGCTGCCCTTTGATACTCTTCTTGATCAGATTCAATATAAACTGTATTCCCCCAAATTCCTTAACCAGCGACACAATACATGCCACCACGATCGAGATTACGGTGATATCATACATCCCCGTAACTCCCTCGCCCACAGAAGAGAACATCTCCCCGACCGCCAGGCTGCCCGTTGCGACTCCCACGATCAAGGATATCACCGTTCCTCCGATGAGGACCACGAATACATTGATTCCAATCAGCGCGCCAACCAGTACCAGTATATATGGCAGCACCCGGAATATATTGTATGTCAGTTCTTCTGTCAGTTTAAAATTCGCATTCCTGGTAATCACCAGGAATATTATGATTGTGATAATAGCAGCCGGAAGCACGATAAAGAAGTTCTCCTTGAACTTATCCTTCATCTCGCATCCCTGCGTCTTTACCGCGGCAATCGTCGTATCCGATATCATGGACAGGTTATCGCCGAACATTGCCCCGCATACAACCGCTCCGATACAGATAGCCAGGGAGAACCCTGTCTTCTCGCTGATGCCTACTGCTATTGGGGCCAATGCCGCGATCGTCCCCATGCTTGTCCCCATTGATACGGAGATGAAGCAGCCAATCACGAACAATCCCACTACCGCCACTTTTGCCGGAAGTATGGAAAGGCCCAGATTAACCGTACTTTCCACGCCCCCTGCAGCCGTGACCGCGCCGGAAAATGCTCCGGCGCTAAGGAAGATCAGGCTCATGGTAATAATGTTCTCATCTCCCACACCTCTTGATATAATGCTGATCTTTTCTTGAAAACTTAAGCCTCTGTTCTGGATAAAGGCCACCAGAAGCGCAATCAAAAAGGCTACGATTGCAGGCATTGCATAAAAATCCCCCGTGATAATTCCTGACCCAAGGAATATTACAAGAAATACTCCTATAGGCAGGAGTGCTGCTCCATTTCCTCTCTCATTTCCCATACCTATGTACTCTCCTATCCTTTTTTCTTACTGTTAGTGTAATTCACCAGACCGCCGGCCGCAATCAGATTCTGCATGAATTCCGGAAATGGCTGTCCTTTATACTGCGCGTCCTTTGTCTTGTTATAGATGATTCCGCTGTCAAAATCCACTTCCACTTCGTCGCCGGCTTCAATCCCTTCTGCCGCCTCCGGACACTCGATGATCGGCAGGCCTATATTAATGGCATTCCTGAAAAAGATGCGCGCGAATGTCTCAGCGATCACACAACTAACCCCTGCCTCTCTCAGGCAGAGAGGCGCATGTTCTCTGGATGAGCCGCAGCCAAAGTTCTTTCTCGCCACGATCATGTCTCCCGGCTGTACCTTCCCGGCAAACTCCGGATCAATATCAACCATAGCATGGGTAGCAAGTTCTTTTCCGTCAAAAGAATTCAGATACCTGGCTGGAATAATTACGTCAGTGTCTACATTGTCTCCATATTTAAATACTTTTCCTGATGCTTTCATTATCTGTCACCTACTTTCTCTGGATTCGCAATACATCCCGCGATCGCGCTGGCCGCTGCCACTTCCGGGGATGCAAGATAGATCAGGGAATCTACGTGCCCCATTCTTCCGACAAAGTTCCTGTTTGTTGTAGAGACGCACTTCTCTCCTGCTGCCAGGACGCCCATATGGCCTCCCATGCAAGGTCCGCAGCTTGGCGTATTGAACGCGCATCCTGCATCAATAAAGATGTCTACCAGCCCTTCTTTGATACACTGCTTATAGATCTTCTGTGTCGCAGGAATGACCATGACACGAACATCTGGATGTACCTTCCGCCCTTTAAGCACGGCCGCCGCTCTTCTCATATCCTCCATTCTTCCGTTGGTACAAGAGCCGATGACTACCTGATCAATCTTAATTGGCTCCATTGCCTCTATTTCATCGATCGTCTTTGCATTTCCCGGAAGATGCGGGAATGCTACCGTAGGGCGGACCTTCGCCAGATCTACTTCCACTACCGCGTCATAGTCGGCATCTGCATCTGCCTCGTAGATCTTGTATTCTTTATCGGAATGTTCCTTCATATATTCCTCGGCCTTTTCATCGACCAGAAAGATTCCATTCTTTGCACCTGCCTCAATCGCCATATTTGCCATGGTAAATCGATCATCCATGGTTAGACTTGCAATGCCGTCTCCTACAAATTCCATTGATTTGTACAGTGCGCCGTCCACGCCGATCCTTCCTATAATATGGATGATGATATCCTTGCCGCTTACATATGGCCCCGGCTTACCTGTAAGCACGAACTTGATCGCGCTTGGCACCTTGAACCACAGTTCCCCGGTAGCCATTCCTGTCGCGATATCCGTCGTCCCTACTCCGGTAGAAAATGCCCCCAATGCTCCATATGTACAAGTGTGGGAATCTGCGCCTATAATGCATTCTCCTGCCACTGTAATTCCTTTTTCCGGCAGGATCGCATGCTCGATTCCCATCTGTCCCACTTCATAATAATGCGTCAGACCCTGTTCTTTCGCGAACTCGCGGATGGATTTGGAGTTCTCGGCGGATTTGATGTCCTTGTTCGGCGTAAAATGATCTGGTACCAGAATCACCTTATCCTTGTCGAACACTTTATCTGCCATCTGCCTGAATACAGGAACCGCCATAGGCCCTGTAATATCGTTTGCCATAACCACATCCAGCTTCGCCTCGATCAAGTATCCGGCTTCAACGCTGTCAAGTCCCGCATGGGCTGCAAGAATCTTCTGTGTCATTGTCATTCCCATAACTACTATGCCTCCTTATTTCACTAAGTCTTACAGGATATTCTAACACAGATAAATATGGCGGCGCAAGAAAGAATCAGCAAGAGGATAAGAACGCTTAGGTTTTCCTTATCTCCTGTCTTGACGGATGGGGTTTTTACGATTGAGGCTTCTGTCATTTTCGGCTGTTCTTTCGGTTCTATTTCCGGCTCCTTTTTGGGAACTTCAGGCTTTTCCTCTTCTGGCTTGTCAACGACCACGATTTCCTTGTCTTTCTTCTCCTCCGTGTTATCCGAGCGCACTACCACTTCATTCTCGATTTCTTTCCCTATCAGTGCTTCATCCGTGATGGCTACCTGGTATTCTACAATATATCTTTCTTTGGATTCTATCCCTTGCAGGAATTCTCCAGCGTGTATGGTATAGGAATTACCTGAAACAGCAATGACTGCGTCAGATATGACGCTGTGATTCTCATCAAGCAGCGTAATAGAATGCTTCTGGAGCTTGACTCCTTCCGTCAGAATGGTATCGGTTATGACTACGTTTTTGGCCACCGCATCCTTCACCTGCTGGGTGACATCTATCGAATACGTGATAATATCTCCCACCTTATACTTCTTCTCCCCCTTGTCTGCTTTCTTATCTACCACGATTTCCGGACGTGGAATCCATCTTACGTTCATCTGCACCGTCCCTGCCTCCACGGTTGCCAGATGGCCTGTACCTACATCCTGGCTTCCGCTGCCTGTCTTTACCACCAGAGTACGCCACGCCTGGTCAAGGGTTCCTTTTACCTGACCGCTTGACCAAGTCTTTCCATTGTCATATGTTACATCTGCTGCAAGATAGAACCGCTCGCCTCCATGGACGGCCGCACGAATGGTTTCCCTGACATTCCTGGACTCATTTACCAGGGTCATTCCTTCGGGCAGGGAAAAGACCAGCGAATTCGTCCCATCTCCATTGCAGATGACAGATGATGTCCTCTGCCAGCCTTCTTCTTTGCTGAAATACGCCGTCAGTTCAGTATCCGACAGAGAGATGTCCGTACTGGGAATCTGCGGCCATCCCCTGATCGCATCCGTAAATTGAATGACTGCGTTACGGATATCCTCGTTCAGTCCGATAAATCCTGCGCTTTGCGGATTACATCCGTCGTAAATGTAGGACAGTATGCAATGGGACAGGCAATATGCCCGTTCCGGCTGATCCCAGCCTCCATTCAGCGATGGCTTCATATAAGCCTCGTAACCCGGTCCCCCATAGACATAATACATAGCCTTCCCCAGCAATTGCGTCGGGTCTATCTCTTCAGACGGGTAATTCCCATTCCCCGGCGATGCCATATCCGGCTCGAGGCAATATGCCAAATTGCCGTTAACGTAGTAGTAATGGGTCGAGTATCCCATATATTGGACTGCTTCCCCTTGCACAAGCTTTGCCTCGCTCGCGTATACCGTCATCTTGCTGCTCTTTCCTGCGATTATAAGTATCAGGCACGACAATAAGGCCCCAAAAAGCAGGACTTTGCTACTTCTTCCTTTCATAATTAACTCCTTTCACGTACGAAAAATAAACAAAAAGTTACAAACTTTCCGCCCCTCCTTTCCTTATTGTTCTTTGCTCGTTTTGGAATACGGGAATGACTCTTCCCTACGGGGATACCCCATTGAATAGAAATCTTAGACGAGTGCAATTATCATATACATATTTGCGTCATTTGTCAATACGAAAAAAGAAACCGGTTATTTCCGGTCTCTTTTCAGTCGATGTTTCATCGCATCCAGTAGTTCCCTGTGATTCCTGGATTCCATCTTTGGGAACGCCTTCATCAGACGGACGGAGACCTTGGTGCTGCGGCCTGCCAGTTCTGTATACTTTTTCTTCAATTCTTCTATGCGGGCCTTCTGCTCTTCGGTGGCTGCTTCAATCCTTTCCCGAAGTTCAGACGCAGCCTCCAGCTTCTCCTTAAATTCGCTGGACGCTGCAGCCAGCATCTTTTTCTTTTCCTCCTGGAACTCCAGCGTATCCATAACGCTTTCGTATATATTCTCCCCTACCTTGTCGGATACTTCCCGAAGTTCGGCAGCAATCTTTTCCATTGCATCAAGCCGCTTGTTCAGTTTCAATATGCCGGATGCAGTTACATACAGATCCACAAACAGCACGACCGCAAGTATTATCGCGATCACAATCCCCAGGGTTACGGGAATAAAAGAAAGCGCCTTGTATATCAGCGGATGGATCACTTTGACAATCGCCACGCAAGCCACACCCCAGATCAGAGAAAACAAAAGGCAGACGTAGCCTCCGATATTCAACGGCTGGTTGGAATAGTCCCACCATTTATGATGAAATATCTTATCCATGAGATATCCGGTCAGCCATTCAATAAACGTTACCAATATGGTTGACGCAGCATACAGCAGGATCAGGCTTTCCTCCAAAGGGGTAAGAAATGATACGACTACGCTGACCCCCACTCCATATATGGGACAGATCGGACCATTAAGAAATCCTCTATTTACGAACTTCCCTTGCTTGAAGGCCGCAAACGCCACCTCTGTGCACCATCCAAAAAACCCATATGTAAAAAAGTATAGAATGAAATAGTATATTTCCATAAGTAAGACTCCATCTTCATTATTTTCTAAATTACAGTATACTTCACATTGCCATCAGCGTCAAATAGTGATATTATGTAAAAGGATAATAGAGAATAATTATCAATAACATTACGAAGGAGCACATGCTATGACGCTGAAACAAGGGAAAAACAACCACACTTACCGAGTCCGGTCTATCGACATAGAAATGCAGTTGGAGCGGCGCCTGGAGGCTCTGGGGCTGACGGAAGGATCCCTGATTACCATATTGAATAATGATAAAAAAGGATCCCTTACCGCAAAATTCCGGGGCACCCGCTTCGCTTTCGGCAGACGGATCGCTGATCATATTGAAGTGATGGAGGTGCAGGCATAATGGGTAATATCATTAATGTAGGGTTCATCGGCAATCCCAACTGCGGCAAGACTACTCTCTTTAATGCATTTACAGGAGCCAACTTAAAGGTTGCCAACTGGCCCGGCGTCACAGTCGAAAAAAAGGAAGGCAAGGCCATGTATAAAAACCAGGAGTTCAAGCTCATCGATCTCCCAGGCATCTACAGCCTGACCTCCTATACAATGGAAGAGACCGTCTCCCGCGAATGCATCATGAGCGATGAGGTGGACGTCATCGTGGATGTCATCGATGCCTCCTCACTGGAGCGCAACCTCTATCTGACCCTGCAGTTAATCGAACTGGGCAAGCCAGTCGTTCTGGCCCTTAATATGATGGATATTGTGGAAGAACGTGGAATGGAGATCGACCTTCACCGTCTCCCCGAGATGCTTGGGGTTCCTGCCATTCCAGTCTCTGCCCGCAAGAAGACCGGACTGTCCATACTCATGCACGCAGTCGCACACCATAAGGAATATGCAAAGCAAGGGCCCTTCATCCATCATCATGATGGCCGTCATTCTACCCATAAGCATAACCATCATGACGAGTATGCCATGGTCTATGAAGACTACATAGAAGACAAGATTGATATTATCATGAATGAACTTGAGGAAAACTATCCTGACATCCAGAATGCCCGCTGGCATGCCATCAAGCTTCTGGAAAAGGACAAGAATGTTGCGGCCCGCCATCCATTAGATCTTGGAGATGTCATTGACCGCAGTTATGAAAAGGACATTATCAATCAAAAATATGATTTTATAGAAGAAATTATCAGCGAGGTTCTGGTAAATAAATCCCAAAAAGAAGCATCCACCGACAAGATTGATCATTATCTGACCCACCGATGGCTGGGGCTTCCCATCTTCCTTGGCATCATGGCGCTGGTATTCTTTCTTACATTTACCATTGGAGACTGGCTAAAAGGCTTTTTCGAGATTGGGCTTGACCAAATCTCTTCCATGGCCTCCAGCGGCCTTGAAGCGCTTCATGTCAATGCCATGCTGCAATCTCTTATTATAGATGGAATTATTTCGGGCGTAGGCGGGATCCTGACATTTCTTCCCAATATATTTATCCTCTTCCTCGCACTTGCAATTCTGGAAGACAGTGGATATATGGCCAGGGTTGCATTTGTCATGGATGATATCATGAGCAGGCTGGGGCTGTCCGGCCGTGCTTTTCTTCCGCTGCTTCTTGGATTTGGCTGTACTGTGCCCGCAGTAATGGCTTCCAGGGCGCTGGAGCATAAGAGAGACCGCTTTAAGACGATCCTGGTAACGCCCTTTATGTCGTGCAGCGCAAGGCTTCCCATATACGTGCTGTTTTCCTCCATGTTCTTTGGAAAGTACGCCATGCTGGTATGCTATTCCATGTATCTGCTGGGAATCCTGATCGCCATCGGCATTGCCTATATCCTTTCAAAAATTGATGGCAGCAAGGCCGAGCATGCGTTGATGATCGAACTTCCGGAATACAAATCTCCTAACGCGCGTACAATAGCAATCTACGTATGGCAGAAAATCAAAGATTACCTTACCAAAGCCGGAACCGTAATCTTCATTGCCTCTGTCATCATGTGGGGCATCTTAAACTTTGGCCCGAATGGATATGTAACGGATATCTCCCAGAGTTTCGGCTCCCTTGTCGGAAAAGCAATCGTTCCTCTTTTCGTGCCTGCCGGCCTTGGCTATTGGCAGATCATCGTGGCGCTGATCGCAGGAATTGCAGCAAAAGAGGTTGTGGTATCCAGCTGCAGCGTACTATTCGGCATTCAGAACATCACCACCGCCCACGGCATGAATGCCATGGTGGCCACTTTAGGTTCCATAGGCTTCGGCGCTGCCAACGCTTATGCCTTGATGGTTTTCTGCCTGCTCTATGTTCCTTGCACTGCTACGATCGCCACCATACACAGAGAACTAAAGAGTTGGAAATCCACATTTGGCATCATTCTCTTCCAGCTGGCGGTCGCATGGATAATGAGTACCATCGTTTACCATATCGGGCTCTTATTCTAAATCAAGACCATTCAAACTAAAAAGATAAAAATCAAGAAGAACGGTTATGCCGCCTGCACGCTGGCTATGCCTGTTCTTCTTATTTCTTCTTGCTTATCTTATTTCTGTAGATACTGTATCTCTATAGGATCAATGGGGTCTACCGGATTCTCGACTTGTCCCTTTAATTTTCTCTTGTGACGTTTTAGCAATTCTCCGCCTTTGTTATAAAACCAGAACGAATATACCAGCAATTTATTCGCTTTCCCCATCTTGTCCTTGGTCGTCTTTCCGTAGAGGACGCCTCCTGCCTCTACCGGGGCCTTACGGCGGATCAAAGAGATCAGTTCCGTCTCGCATGTGACATACTCTGGAATCTCCGTATACGCCTTTCCCACGCAATCCAGCTTATGGGCATCGCTTCCCCCAATTCCTGGCTTCTTATACTTGCGTGCCAGTTTCATGGCTCCTTCGTTTGATTCTTCGGACTCGCAGGCATTAAATGCCTCGATAAAATCAAACCGCTTGATAACTTCCGGCGATTTATAAAACTTCTTTGTATTTGTAAAACTCAGATATTTTTCCCCGCATGGATGGGCCGGTCCAAGAATCCCTCCATGGCGGTGTACGAAATCTATCAGCACTGATACAGGCATGCCTCTTAATTCCAGCAGCCTCATCTTAACGCCCTCAGGCATGATGCAAATAATATGGCCCGCGTCACAGGTATCATACTCGATCCCTTTGAGCACCACAAAATCTTCGTGAGCCTTGCCTTTCATATTGTACTTCCAATGCCGATATCCTTTATAAGTATCATGGTCTGTAATCAGCATTCCGTCAAAGCCATTCTCTTTTAATTTCGTAATATATTCATCCAAGCTTACCTTGCTGTCAATAGAGCCTTCTTTTACATGACAATGCATATCTAATTTCATAAGTAAGCCTCCTTTATGCTATTCTTAGGATTATTATATCACATTTGGCTCAAAATACAACCAAGGCGGCCGCTCTTGGGTTATATTACCTTCATAGTATTGATAGAGTATCTCACCAGCGCCGCGCATAGAATCCATACGGCCATATAGAGAAATCCCGGTGCATCCGTCTCTGCGAAACTGTATAAGATCATTGCCAATACCTGAAGAATAATCCCCGCAAGCATCAAAAAAATTCTTATTTTTTTATACATAATAAAGCACCTCTCCTTCTATAGACTTTACTATATCAGGGGAGGTGTGTCATAAACAGGACTCCTTAAATGTCCTCTTCAATTATTTCAATATCATCATCGCTTTCTTCTTGGGCAGAAACTTCATCTTCCTCATCTTCTTCCAGGATCATCCTTGCTTTTTCAACTTCCGACTCCCTGGAAACCTCTTCTTTCACCTTTTTGGAATACACTTCTTCCTTCTTACCAATTTTTCTGGAATGCATCATAAACTGAACAATAATTCCTGCTACTGCCAGAACGATGCTGATTCCATATCCTACCAGATTATTCTTCTCCATGCCTATCAATGATGCTGCCGCCATGCCCGCGCAAAGGCCTCCGGATATTCCGGTAACGACAACAACGATGGGCTCTATGTAAAGAACAGACAGCACTGCCAATACAACTGCAATCCCAATGCATATAATATACATTATCATAGATGATGGATTGATCACTGCCGCGCACACGCCAAATCCATAGCACAATACCAGCAAAAATATACCAATCTTGCGCAAGAATATGGATAACAGCCCGATGATTACCGCGCCCGCCAGTAACGCGATCAAAAATGTGGTTCCTGTAAGCCCCATAGCTACAGCCGCGGCAACTCCCGCCACTGCTCCCAGCACGAACCCCACGATCGCCGCCAGCAGCCTCATTAACTTCAACCCGAACAGGCAAATCAAAAGCCCTACCACAAATGTTACGATCAAGACGGCCATACTTGGCCGATAGGTACCTGCCAAAAATATGCTGCTGTTGTCTCCAACCTTGCCTATCAGTTCATTTCCCATACTCATTACTTCATCCATATCTTCTGTCTCCTTTGTCCCTTGTCAATTATTAGTTAGAATCCATAATTCTCCCGGGAAGGCCTGCTACTCCCTTGCATTCCTCCCGAGCGATACCATTATAGCATCTTTTTTAGTTCCTGTAACCACAAAAATTATCCCTATGATAGCGTTCCATAATACAACAGTAAAGATGGGCATCAATTATATGAAATAAATGACACCCATCTTTACTTTGATTCTTCAATCATTCTTTTACCTCTTTCTTTTGGTAAAGTTTTTTACTGATTATTAATCAGTTTGGATAGTTTAATTTTTTGGTGGTCCGTACCTTCCTTTCTTAAACTATATCTTATTGAACTTTAAATACTGTTTTGTATTCTCCCTTCAATAAGTTGTGATCTGATAGATATGTACAATATCTTCAAATCTGTAATAATAAACTCATCTCCAACAAATGTTTTATCTGTTTTCTTATCTTGCTTATTATTTATGTCATTATAATATCACTTAATTCTATATTTGTCAATATGTTCTTATATTATTTTTTAATTTTCTGTTAATTTACTTACTATAAAGAAAGCGCGGATGCAATGCAGCCGGTGGTTTCTTGTAGTAAGCATAGGTCAGGATCTTGAACGTGGTCTTAGGATCCACTGCCGGATTTCCGCCTGCTCGCCGAAATGGATTTCGGGCTCTTCGGGATCCGTTTTCTGTTTTTAGACATAAAAGGGGAGCCGTTGCTCCAGTAGATTATTCATCTACTTTTGCAACCGCCCCTACTCTTTTAACGTAAATTTACCGCAAATCCTGCTCCTCCGGAACGATAATCAAGTCTTTGGTAAAGTGGTTCAACACCTCGCAGCCATCTTCTGTAATGATCACGAGGTCTTCGATACGGACGCCGATCTCTTCATCCGGAAGATAAATGCCCGGTTCCACAGAAAAGCACTGGCCAACCTGAATAATATCCTCATTGATAGAAGATACATCGCCAAATTCGTGATCCTCCATACCGATAGAATGACCCGTTCTGTGTGTAAAATACTTGCCAAATCCTTTTTCTTCAATATAATCTCTGCACGCAGCGTCCACATCACACATTCTGTTGCCTGGCCTGGCCGCTTCCAGCCCTCTCCTCTGCGCTTCTTTCACTATTTCGTATACTTCTCTTGCCCTGTCAGATACTTCGCCAATAAAAACGGTTCTTGTCATATCCGAGCAATAATTATCAAGAACGCCGCCGATATCCAGCACTACAGAATCCCCGCGTTTGCCCTTGGTGTCATTCGTCACATGATGCGGATCCGCCCCGGATTTGCCATAACAGGTAATCGGATCAAAAGACACGTCCGAATGGCCCGACTTCTTATACATATCACGAACGATGGCGTTCAGCTCCAATTCCGTATAGCCCTTTACAACCAATGGAATCAACTGCTCCATAATCTTATCATTTTCCAGGGAGGCTTTTCTCATCAGTTCCTGCTCATGCTCATCTTTAATCATTCTTACATAATCAACGATCAGCGAACCATTGACGAATTTGCTTCCCGCCCCTAATTCCTGAAGTCTGAGAAGAAACTTTGACGGCCATACCTTATCAACGCCGACAATCTTGTCTTTCTCGACAAACTGACTTAAAATTTCAACGCCGTCCTGGATATCGCTGTACCATACAAGTTCTACTCCCAGGTCTTCGTCCTGTGGAAACAATTCATTAATAACCAGCTTATGATTTCCATTGACATTCAGGTAGAGAACTAACATTCTTTCGCCCGGTGCAAACTTTTTCCCAAGCAAATAATAAATTGCCAGCGGATCCGACATGATAAGCTGCGGTACGTCGTGCTCTTCCATCGATTTTAGAATTCTGCTTAATTTTGCTTCGTCCATCATAATAAACTTTCCCTCCTAATTGTGTTATGCATGATACATTTTATGTATTGTACATTTTTACCTTACTTTTTTAATTGTAGTATAGTATTCATTATGCACTTTGTCAACCTGATGCCGCACTAAATGGCTCTTGTATACTGCTTCAGCCATTGTCTTTCTTCTTCTGTAAGATGCGGTCCGATCTTTTCGTACACTTCCTGGTGGTAACGATTGAGCCATTCTCTTTCCGATCGGCTCATCTCTTCCGGATCGATGCCGTCCAGGTCAATCGGAGCAAAGGTGATCGTCTCAAAGTGCATGAACTGCCCGTATTTATTCTTCACCCCTTTTCTTACGATAAGTTCATTCTCAATGCGGATACCAAACTGACCGTCCTCGTAAATGCCGGGTTCATCGGTAATAACCATGCCTTCCTCTAATTGATGATGTTCATTCTTACTTGGAACTACATACCAGCGGAAACCGGTCGGCGGCTCGTGTACATTGGCAAGATAACCCACGCCATGTCCCGTACCGCACTGATAATCAAGGTCAAGATCCCAGATTGGTTCTCTTGCCAGGACGTCGAGATTATATCCATAGCATCCATATAAGAATTTGGCGCGGGATAAATTCATCATAGCGCGCACAACCGCCGTAAAATATTTCTTCATCTGCCGATCAACAGAACCCAGTACAAAGGTTCTTGTAATATCTGTCGAACCTTCATAATATCCGCCGCCTGTATCATTTAAGAAAAAGGCGCCCCCTTTTAACGGTACGTCGGACTCTTCACACGGAGAATAATGCATCATAGCCGCATGGTCTTTATAGGCGCAAAGCGGTTCAAAACTATCGCGGATGTATCCGTCTTGTGCCGCACGTAAAGCGGTAAGCTTGTCAATAGAACTTAATTCTGTAATCACCTCTTTATCATAGTGATTCTTAACCCAATACATAAATTTGGTAACTGCAACGCCGTCTTTAATATGGGCGGCCTTGATATTATCAAGTTCGGTATCGTTTTTCATCGCTTTCATAAGGATAGTCGGATTCGCCGCTTCCACTATGTTACAGGAAATATTTTTATAAAGCGCATAGTTCATCTTCATCGGATCGATCAGAAGCGTCTCGGAAGCGTCAAGCTTTTGGATATCCTGGTAAATATCATTGTAAGGATGAAGCGTTACCTTTGCTTTTTTGAATTCATTAAGAATCCGGTCGTTTAATTTTTTCTCATTTACATAGAGTTCTACACCATCCATTCTTACTATGGCATAAGAAAGAAGCAGCGGGAAGTAATCGATATCGTCGCCGCGGACATTAAGAAGCCAGCATATATCGTCAAGGGATGCGATCGCATGAACGGTAGCGCCGTATTCCGCCATGGCCTTACGTACGCGCTCCAATTTTGACGCAATGCTTGCTCCGGTATATCTTTCTTCCAGAAAGAAAGCGGGTTTATCGGACAACGCCGGCCTGTCCTGCCAGATGGCATTGATAAGATCTTCCGAATAATGAATCTGAATCCCTTTGGAACCCAGCGCCACTTCATATTCCTGGCCTTCGCCCATGGACAGAACCCGCCCGTCGAAGGCAACCGTTCCGCCGGACGGAACCACATCCGAAAGATATTCTGTAATAGTAGGCGTATCGCCGACAAACATCTTCATCAAGCGGACGCCGGTTCCTGCCAGTTCCTGCTCCGCCTGGAAGAAATAACGCCCGTCCGTCCAAAGGCAGGCATCGTCCTGACATATAACGGCCGTTCCGTAAGAGCCGCTAAATCCGGTAATATATTGTCTTGCTTTAAAATGCTCTCCCACATATTCGCTTTGGTGAAAATCCGCAGTAGGCACAACATAAGCAGAAATACTCTTCTCTGCCATAAGCGCGCGAAGACTGGTAATTCGTTCTGATACTGTCATGATTCAAAACCTCCTCTTAAAAACATAGAATTCAAAAGTTATTATGTGAAAAAGAGACCGCTGACGCAATCTCTTTTTCTCTTTCTATGAAGTTGTTGATTATTGGGCTTTTTCCATCTCGTCCAGTTTTCCGCTGCACGCCCAGAGAATAATGCCAAGAATAATAATGACAATCGCTAATCCGCCGTAGCCCATAGTAAAGTCCATACCCTTAAGCCATGCATATAAAGCCGGGTAAGTCTTCTGGGCAAGGAACACGGCGATCGGCCAGAAGCCAAGCAGAAGTCCCAGCACCTTCGCAGGCGCAAGTTTGGAGATAAAGGAGTTCCCCAGCGGGGAGAATACCATCTCTCCGACAGACATCAACAGGCATACAAGCGCCAGCCAGAATACGGAGCACTGTCCGTTCACTGCGGCAATCTTATCTGCCACAACCATTACTATGTAAGAAATACCTACCAGTATAATACCAAGCGCCGTTTTTTTGAACATGCTCATGTCGCCCTTCGGTCTCTTGGCAAGTTTGGCCCACAACATCGCAAGTACAGGACCTAAGATTATACATACCAGAGCATTTACAGAATCAAACCAGGAAGTTGGAATCTGGAAACTTCCTATATACCAGTTGGCAAGATTCATATAATCGCTGCCGTTTCCCCAGCCAAAACGGAAGTAAGCCGGCATATAAGCCATATACCATACCATCCAGAATACGCTGGAGAACAGGGTTACAAGAACAATTGCCACAATTCGTTTGATATCGCCGGACGTCAATTTCGTGTCGCCATCCTTTTTCTTGCTGACCGTTTCAAATTCCCGCTGATCTGCCTTGAATGGTTTCTTCCCGGCATCTCCCAGAGATCTTCCGTTGAGAATAAACCATACCGCGTCAATGAACATGAAAATACCGCAGATTAAAAATACAGTATTGAAACTTGTCTTGAACCCGAACAATCCTGTTGTAGCGAGTATCGCAATAAATGTGGTCCCGATAAAGGAACCGATGTTAACGAATGAATACTGAATCGAAAAGGCCGCGTCCAATTCATCCGCATCATGGAACAGCAGACCGTTGATACCGGACAGATTCCCCTTGAACAGTCCTGTGCCGACTGCTACCAGAATAATCATCGCCCATACCAGCGTCAGAGAATCTGCCCTCCATGTACAGAGGTATCCGAGGCCCATAAGAATCATTCCTAACGGTACGCAAATTCTCGGGCTGATCCAATGATCCGCAATGTAACCGCCAAAAAGAGGCGTAATGTACGTCCAGGCCACAAAAGAACCGGACATGGCAGAGGCTTCAATATCCGATAATCCCAAGCCGCCCGATGCAACCTCTGTTGCAATCCAAATGGCTAACAAATACTTCATTGTGTAAAACGCCAGACGCTCAAATGTAAAACCGAGCGCGCAGACATAAAAGCCAAATGGTCTTCCTTTCTTTACTTTTTCCACTTCTCATCCCTCCTGTGTTTCATAATAATGCTTCATAAATCCATCTGCTATAAACGCAGTATGTACACATTTATGTATTATAGCATAAAGTTCCGCTTTATACAATCAGAAATTCATCAGACGGGCTAATCGTAATGATTCATCCATTTGATGAGTTCTTTGCAGTAATCATCATGTCTGTCTACGAAACAGGTATGTCTGGCATTCTCCCACAGAATCCACTTCGAATTAGGAATGCCGTCCGCCAGCGTCTTGGCAACAAGAGGAGAACACAGATCGGATATGCCGCTGCAGATCAAGGAAGGGATCTGAATCTCGCCAAGCCTGTCGGTATATTCGAAATCCTTCAGTGTTCCTGTCGGCGCGAATTCATTAGGTCCCCATCCATATATGTACGACTCTGAACCAGTTTTTTTCGGTCTGGTGCAGCATGCAGGGGCATCCTGCCCAAGCCAGTAGTTACAGTATCTGTCCATGTATTCTGCAACTGCGGCATCGTAGGCCTCGCCGGTGAAATCTCCTGTGGTAAGCGCATGGTTAATGGCGTCCTGCATCTCCCGAGGCATCATTTTGATCCGGCGCAGGCCCTCCTTCTCCCAGAGCGAGCTGCTTGAGTGCCCGCTGGATATGATGAAACTCTTGACTCCCTTTGGTTTACGTTCAATCGCATAGGCAATCTGCATCATCCCTCCCCAGGACTGGCCGATGATGTGGCAGGTATCCAGTCCAAGGTGCGCTCTTAAAGCATCCAGTTCATCCAGCCAGACGTCCTGATTCCACAGTTCCGGATGCCCGTCAAGATAAGAATTGCCACAGCCAATCTGGTCATACATCACGATCATCCGGGCATCGTCATCTGCCAGATTATCCAACACCTCATAATAATTATGGGTAGAGCCCGGCCCCCCGTGCAGGCAGATCAACGGCGCCTTCCCATTCGGCTGCTTCTCACCGACAATCCTGTAATAGGTCTGATGCTCCAGGTATGGCATATAGCCTTCTGTAATTTTTGTCATGCTTCATAATCCTCCCTTCGGATAATTTTTTTACTAATTGCAGTATAATATATAAACAGCAAAAAAGAAATAACTTTACTTTTCCCTCATAGCCAAACGCACATCCAACCAGCAGTTTTACATAAGTCATCTCCTCCTTTTCGTCTGCAACGGCTGGAAGTAAAAAAAGAGTACCTTTCAGCAAAAGGTACTCCCGGTCATACGTTTGCCTTAAAATGCAACCGCTCCTGTCTCTGTTCCATTGATAACATAGTACACGGCGCCTTCTTCCGGCTTTATGTATAGATCCATAGACTTAATATCTCCAACCTTTTTCCCGGTACTTGTCCAGGCTTTCTTTACGCTGGCTATGATATCTTTCTCTTCTACCTGTTTCCCGTAATATTCAACAAAGGCATTTACCTTTATCTCTTTTTTCGCTGTTGTCTTCTTTGCAGCCGTCGTTTTTGTTGCTGCCTTCTTCGTCGCTGTTCTTCTGGTTGTTGCTTTCCTTACAGGTGCTTTCTTTTCCGTTGCTTTCTCAGCTGCAGGAGTTTTAGCCGTCTCAGCCTTATCTGCTACCGGTGTTTTCTTTGGCTCTGTTTTTTCAGGCTCAGCCAACTTGACTGTCGTTTTTGCTTCAGCAGCCTGCTTGACTGGCTCTTTTGCTTCAGCAGCCTGCTTGACTGGCTCTTTTGCTGCCGCAGGTTTTACTGTTTCCGCTTTGACTGCTGCCATATCAGCAGATGCAGTTGTCACCGCCGCAGTTTTGTTCACAGTTTCTGTTTTCTTGGTTGCTGATGTTACTTTTTTTGTGGCCATGATAATTCCTCCTCATTTCTACTAAGCCTCATCACCTAGTCCTGAATATTATAGCACATTCTTCCAAAATTGCAATTCTTACCAAAAATTCCATGATATTGCCAGTATACTGGCGATTCAAACCGGCAAATTAATCAAATTTTGCCAATTCCCCTTCTACCTTCCCGCTACCCCTGCAATTATCATGCCGGCTGCTACTGCCACCAAGAACAGGACTCCGACAATCTTAAGGTTTTCCCTTCTATTCCGGTTCATCTTGAACAGAACCACAAGTCCGACGCCTGCCCCCGTACACAGTCCGGCGATCACTGAAGCAAAAGAAATCGCTCCGTTCAGATACAGCTGGGTCAGAATAACGGATGCCGCGCAGTTAGGGATCAGGCCGATGATAGCCGCAATCACCGGCTGAAATATAGTATTCCCCAGCAGAAACTTAGATAACTGTTCAATACCGAAGATTTCTATGCAAAGATTCAAGATTCCAGTAAATATAAAAAGATAAATAAATATTCTTATTGTATGATGCCATGCAGGCTTCCATATTCCCGCATCCTCTTCATCGCATCCACAGTCTTTGCACAGATTCCCGCTTTCCTTGACTGTGGCAATCTGATTCCGAAAGAAGATGTCTATGATATATCCTGCCGTAACCGCAATGATTACCTTTGCAGCAAGGAGAACTCCCACTTCCCGGATCCTTTCCGGGTTGCTCATAATAATCAAGACAGCCTCATCTGATGTGGCAATAAATACAGACAGAAGGGTTCCCACCGATATGATTCCGCCTGCGTACAGGTTCGCCGCCATAACCGAGAATCCGCATTGAGGCACGCATCCGGCAACTGCCCCAACAACCGGGCCTGCTTTCCCTACTTTTGCCAGCGCCTTTGCGGTAAAGTCACTGGAGTAATGTTCCAAAGCCTCTATTAAGATAAATGCCACAAATAAAAATGGAAGCATCTTCAGACAGTCAAAAGTGGTATCCATAACAGCATCCACTAACATTTTCATATATATCCTATCCTTTCTGTTCCGGCCAATAAGCCTAATAGATTTATTTTAGATGCTTCTCCTATAATTTTCAAGGACAATTTAAAAGAACACGCCATCTATTGCCCGCTAATGATCGACAAAAATTGACAGACAACTGAATATTTTTTAAATTTGCACTTGACTTTTTTCTTCATAAGTTAAAATAATACCATAAAAGACGATGTTGATTCATCCAAATGCAGGCAGGGGCATAGTATCCATCCAAATACTATGCCCCTCGTACATCCTAAGACTACCAGCCTTTATACAGTTCTTCTAATATATCTACCGTCTTCTCCATGCCAAGCCGGCTTGCATTCAGCAGCATCTGATGCGCCTGCACGCTTCCCCAGTCAAGTCCTGTATGGGACTCATAATAATACTTGCGCTCACGGTCAATCTTCTTGATCCGATCTGCCGCCTTACGCTCCGACAGATCATATCGCTGTGCAATCCTCTTAATCCGGTCTTCCTTATCTGCACAGATAAAGACATTGATTAAATTAGGATTATCTCTTAACACGAAGTCCGCGCAGCGCCCGACAATAACGCAGGATCCTCTCTCAGCCAGTTTGCGGATGATCTCGCACTGCAGTTCATACACTTGCTCGCTAAGCGGCTGTATGTATTCTGTGGCATTGATATAAGTGGAGTACTCCATCGGCGCAATCACATAGCCTGCCAGGAAACTGTTCAGCGTCGTCTCATCCACCGCCTGCGCGGTCTCCTCCCGGATATCCAGTTTCTCGGCTACCATCCTCACCAGATTATTGTCATACAGCGGGATATCCAGCCGTGTTGCCAGCCGATTGCCAATCTCATGCCCACCGCTGCCAAACTGACGGCCGATCGTAACTATTTTATGCTCTGCCATACCGATCCCTCCCTTTCCAGAAGACTTTATAACAACGACTATTATTTATCTTTATTATACATCTCTTTCAAGGGAAAATGCCACTAAAAACGTAATTTTTTCTAATCCGTCAGTTCTTCGCAGCGTTCCGTCGAATATACGACTCCTTCCTTCATGACAAAAGCACAGTCAAGAAGCGCATATGGATCTGTCATCAAGTCTCTCTTCCAAGCTGCGATATCCGCATATTTTCCCGGCTCAAGCGTGCCGATCTTATCCTCCAGCTGAAGGATCTCGGAATTCACCTGGGTCGCGGCATGCAGCGTCCGGAAGGTTCCCATCCCGCTTTCCATCCATGCCTTGAACTCGTATCCGCTCTCATAGTTCTGATGGGTCGCAACCATATCTGTTCCATACCCCAGCTTGCACTTGCAGTTCTTGATTACTTCACGGCCTGCCTGAAGGGCATCCTTATAATATTCCAGCTTGATCCTGTATTCTTTCTGCTTGGTCTGTATCATCACAGGATCATAGTGCACGGCCTCCTCATACGGACAGAATGTAGGAACTACATAGACATCGTGATCAATTATCATCTGGGCCGTCTCTTCATCCATCAAAGAGCAGTGCTCCATGCCATCGATTCCATACTTGATCAGTTTCTGCATATGATCCACGCTGTATACATGCGCGGTTACCGTCTTGCCCCATTCATGGGCGGTATTCATGATCGCCTGAAGTTCTTCGTCATTTAGCTGCTGCTGGGATGGGTTGTCATTCGGAGTAAAGAATCCGCCTGTAGCCATAATTTTAATGAAGTCCGCGCCATACTTAACCTCTTCCCGGACGGCATTGACAAAAAAGTCTTTTCCTGCTCCCAGCGTAAGCCGGACGTTCTGCAGCATATTGGACAGTTCCGGATTCCTTGAAAATCCTTGTGACAGGTCTCCGTGGCTTCCTGCTCCGCATAAGAACCTCGGCGCCGCTACAATCCTGGAACCTGTAATATATCCATTTTCAATCGCCCTCTTTACATCCAGTACCCCCAGTCCGTTGGATGAGATTCCACCCGGATGCCTGACCGTCGTAAAACCTCTTGATAAAGTCTTCTGCGCGGTCCTTACGATTGCCAACGTCTTAGCCTCTTCCGAGGTGGTGTAGACTTCTTCCCGAATAGTATGCCAGTCAATATAGTCCATATGCATATGCGCATCAATCATTCCCGGCGTGACCGTGGCATCGGAAAGGTCAATGACCTCCGCCGACTCCGGCTGCGGGATATCCGGCCCTACGGCTTCTATCAAATCGTTTTTTACCAAGATCTTATAGTTCTCTTTAAATTCTGCATCGATTCCATTATATAATTTTCCACAAATAATATATGTTAATTTATCCATCTTCTTCTCCTTTACAAAACATTTACTATGAATCAGTTTCTTCCTGCTCTTTATTCCTTCCGCTCTTGTAATCGACTACATATATGACCACAGATATTGCAATGGCTATCAGCATATAATACGCGCTGTTCATAGTCGTAAAATAGCAGAAGAACAGGCAGATTGCCAAAGGCGCAAGGAAAAACAGGAACTGTTTCTTTCCTTTCAGGATCGTCTGTGCCACAAGGCCTCCGAACAGTGCAGGAACCACATAATCAAATGCCGGCTGGATCACAGGAGACTCCAGAACCGGGGCAAGCGGCGCCGCGATCACGACTCCCAGGGCCACGATAACGACGGTGGTGATAATGGACGCTCCACAGGCGATGATCGCCATCGTATGACATTCATCCGTATTGGGCTTGATGCCAAGGGAATTAATGGTACCAACGGTAGCAGGCATTCTCAGATTTGTTACATTCCCCGTAATATAGGACATATACAAAGCGCCCGGCCCCATTACTGACATATATCCGATGGTCTCCGCCGGCCAGTATGGCGCCATAAACAAGATAACAGCCACAAATCCGGGCCATAATGCTTCAAAGTCCGGCCATATGCCATATGCCGCGCTTACTACGATTGGAAATGCGGTCATTCCTACAAACAGCAGAAGACTTGAAATAATTCCAAACTTATGTATCCAGCTTTGATATCCGTTTTGTTTCATATGATGCACTTCCTTTCTTAAAAGATGAAGCAGGCGGCAGCCATTGCAACCAGCATGCTGATGGTCATCAGGTAATCCGACAGCCATCTGGCTTTCGGCCGCTTATTATGGATGAATACCAAAATTGCCCCTATAGCGAAACTGATGCAGAAAACTATGCCTTTTGTGGACATAGCGCTAAATCCATAAGATACGGATACGTATGCCATAACGCCTGCCAGACATCCGCTTCCGATGGAGAGCACCAGTTTCATATCCACTTTTTCCGCTTTTTCATAAATCATGGATATAGGCTTGATTGCCAGGGATGACCACAATACGCAGGCGCTGCCTCCGATCGTCATGACCCAGGCGGCCGCAACCCATCCGACAACACTGTATCCGTTGACCTGCAAAGTCTCTCCCACACACTCCAGAGCCGTCGATGCCGCGTATGTCTCATAATAGGCCGATCCTATTATAGAAAGCCGCAGCCATGGAAGCGGCGTTCCCAGAAGCGGCATCAAAGACAGCAGCACCAGCAGAACAGGCAGCGTCGGCATGATACTGATGGTAATTCCCGTTGTCAGCCCCTTCTTAATCTGCGCCGGCTGAAGCCCAAGTTCAAGCGCGTGCTTCCATGCCCTCTTCATAAATACAAGACATTGGAATATAACTGCCAGCAGCAGCCCCACCCATAAAAACATCCATACGGCATTGCATATTTCCGTGTAAATCATATCCCTACCTCCAATCACTAAGGTGAATCATTCGTTATTAGAAACCGCGGTCTGTTATAGTTATTATAATAACAATCCTTACCATAATATGTCAACAAATTTATTATTCATTTTACTTAATTATTATTAATTTTTAGAAATATTATTGTATTATTTTATAATTAACAGTCTTTTGTGTACTTGTATACAACCCTTTTGTTCTTGTTTTTTACAGACTAAAGTCTTTAATTTGTCAAAAAAAGACTCCTTTCGGAGTCTCTTTCTTCCCTATTCTAGTCTCTCGGCCTCATGAATTCAATGTACAGGTCAAAGTTCCTGCTCCCAAAATATCCTAGTGAAAAGGAACCGTTCTGCACGCACCAATCCATAATGATGCCTCTTTCCAAAAGCAGTACATGATGCGCAAGTTCTTCTACCGACATATCCTCCCGGATCTCATGCTTTTTCTGGCCTTCGGCAATAATCTTCCTGACCAGCCTGTTATAAAACCGGTCTGGATTCAGGAAGCAGTCCTGCTTCTTCTTGGTCAGTTGGGACTGATACAATGCCGCCAAAAGTTCCGCCGATACATTACCTTCAATGAAGTATGAAACATATTGGCTTAACTGTTCAAGCTGCACGATACTGTCCAGGCTTCTGTCCATAGTCTCATAGAATTTCTCATATTCCCGGTCAAAAATGGCATACAGGGAATTCAGCAGTTCTTCCTTCGCTTTAAAATAATAATAAAATCCCCCTTTGGACGTATTGGCCTTCTTTACGATATCATTGACGGTGGTATTCTCATATCCCTGTTTATAAAATAGTTCCCAGGCTGCATCTATGATCTGCTTTCTTAAATCTTCTCTCTCTTCATGCTTTGCCATATACCCTCTTCCTACCTTCTCTGTTCTGTTGTCTGACAGCGCCCTTTGGCTAGTCAAACAACGGCGTTGAGAAATACCTCTCGGCAGTATCAGCTAATATGGTCACAACCGTCTTTCCCGGTCCCAGCTTCTTTGCAAGACGAAGGGCTGCAGCCACATTGGTTCCGCTGGAGATGCCGCACATGAGGCCTTCCTTTGCCGCCAGTTCCTTTGCCGTCCTCACTGCCTCCTCATCTGTGACAATCGCGATATCATCATAGATCTCCTGGTTCAGTATGGCCGGTATGACTCCATCGCCGATTCCCATCTGCAGATGGGATCCCACCTCTTTGCCGGACAATATTGCGGCATTCTCAGGCTCAATGGCCCAGATCTCCATATCTGGATTTGCTGCCTTAAGGGCTTCGCCGATACCGGTGATGGTTCCGCCTGTGCCAATGCCGGAGCAGAAGCCATGAATCGGCTTTCCTGCCTGCTCCAGGATTTCCTTTGCCGTCTGTTCCCTGTGGGCTGCGCTGTTCGCTTCATTTTCAAACTGCTGCGGCACATATACGTTTGGATCTTCCTTTGCCATAGAAAGCGCCGTCTCCATGCACTTTGCAATGCAGTCGCCTATATTCCCCGCATCATGGATCAAGATGACCTGAGCGCCGTAATTCTTCACCAGCTTTCTTCTCTCCTCGCTGACAGAATCCGGCATAATGATCACCGTCTTATATCCCTTTACCGCGCCGATAAGAGCCAGGCCGATCCCCTGGTTTCCACTGGTCGGCTCTACGATAATCGTGTCCTTATGAATAAGCCCTTTCTTCTCGGCTGCTTCAATCATATTCATTGCTGTGCGCGTCTTGATGGACCCGCCTACATTCACCGCTTCGAACTTTACCAGAACTTCTGCCTCATCCGGCCCCGTCATCCTGTTCAGGCGGATGAGGGGAGTATTTCCCACTGCTTCTAATACATCATTGTATATCATTGTTCATGACCTTCCTTTTGTTATTCTTATAATTAGACTATAGAACAAATTGGAAAATGTTTCAAGTATTATGCAGATTCCCCGATTCGTTCCCCCATCTTTACGATCGTCTCGTATCCCCTGCCCGTATTCAAAACCAGCTGCTCTTTTGGATGCACCGCGCCTTCCTGAAACAGCAGGATCACCGTAGATCCCCCGAATTCGAACCGTCCTTTCTCCTGGCCCCGCCTTACTTCACAGGCCTGATGATAGTTGGTGATGCGCCCTACCATCAGGGCGCCTACTTCCATCATGAGCACCGTCTTGAAATGCCGGCTTTTTAAAAGAGAATACTCCCTGGTATTCTCTTTGTAGATAGGAACCATATCATTGGCCACTGGATTAACGGTATGAAAGACCCCGGGGATATGGATGTTACGGGATTTTCTGCCTTCGTCAATATAGCAGTATCTGTGATAGTCGTCCACCGTAAGCCGGAACACGAAGGCCCATCCGCCATCATACCGTTCTGCAAGCCTCCTGGAACGGAGCAGGCTCTCAATCGTATACGGCGTATCCTTAATCACAAATGTGCCTTCTCCTGACCTTCCGCTTTTGATAGGATAAACGCTTAACTTCCCGTCACAAGGGCTGGTCAGCGTCTCTTCATCTCCCTGAGGCATACGATACTGCGGCTTTAACTTTCTGGTAAAGAAATCATTATAGGACGAGAATTCCTGCCTCAGGCAGCAGGAAAGATCAATCCTGTTTTTTCTCACAAATGGCCCGATCAGACATCGGGACCAGGGTTGCTCCAGAAGCCAGCCCCCTAATCGGGATACCCCCGGACGTGTCATGGCTTTCAGAAAGATTCTTCCCGCCCGGCTGGTATACAGGTGCCGAAGCAGTCTGTCCTGCCCGGATTCTTCTATCGTCTCTTTTCCGTCTCTGTCAATATATTTCATCATTTCCTTCACGCTCCATACCTGTAATGCAAGCCTAGTGCACCCATCTTGTGAACCAGGGCCATCCTGCGTGAAAACTGATTCGGTAATTGGTAAAAATCAGCATGATCAGCACGGCAACGCCAACCACTGCTACCAGGACTGCCAAAGTCGCGTTATTGGGCTTCTTAAGTTTGAAATCTACTACAAACAGGATGCCTACGATAATCAGCGCCAAAACCAGGCAAAGCCGGAATATGTAATCTGGCACGAAGAACTGTACCATAAATACCAGCGGAAGCACGATCGCCATGGATGTAATCGGCAGCCCGCGGTAGTATTTCTCCCCAGTCTCCGTCACCAGCGCATTCTTGGCTTCCATCACATTAAAATATGCCAGCCTTACTACGGAATTAACGCAGTATAGGATGATTGCCGCAATTCCAATGGGTCCCCGCACTCCCAGCAGATAGCAGATCAGCGCCGGGAACGCGCCGAAGCAGACTACATCGCACAGCGAGTCGATCTGAATTCCAAAGGCCTTCTCATCCTCGGTCCTGTCTTTCTTAGTACGTGCGATCTTCCCGTCAAACATGTCGCACAGTCCAGAGATCGCAAGGCACAGGATTGCCGTCTTGAATCTCCCGTGAATTGCCTGCGTCATTCCGAATACGGAAGAGGCAAGGCTTATATACGTTAATACTACCGTGTAATTATAATATCCTATCATTCTTCTTCTCTCTTTTCTTCATTCTTTTCTCTTATTCCACAGCCGGATCCCGGCCAATCCTTAAATGGGCGAATAATGTCAGGCCTGCGCAGAGCAGCAGCTGGATATAATATGCGATACCTCTGCTGAGCACCATTCCCGGCAGCAGCAGCCCCGCCGTAAATACCCCCCTAAAAATGATCAGGAAAAGGTTCTCGCTGATCCCCATCCCTCCCGGAAGCGGGAGCATATCTACCGATACGGAAACCACTGCCTGCAGCATTACCACGTCATACATATGGGCGCCATGGAGCCCAAAAGCCTTATATACGAACCAGGTGACAAAAAACAGGGCAAACCTCTGTAGAAATGTAATCGCCAGAACATTTATGATAACCTTTCCATGCGTTCTAAGATACACCGCCGTTGCATTATACTGATCCATAGATGCGGACAGCCTACGCGTACGTTCCGGCTTGTACTTTAGGATTCTTAATCGCTCCAGCAGTTTCAGGCATTTCATCATGATCCATTTTGCCAGGGCCGGATGAAACGCCAGAACGGACATGGCAATACAGCAGCCAACGTTCAGGGCTACCCCCAGATAGAATACCGGGAGAATCCCCTCCAAGTACCGGTGAACGAATCCTCTCTGGAAGAACGCCACAAAAAGGCCGATCACTACCAGTACGGACTTATATGTTATTGTAACAATCATCAGAACCAATGTCGATACCGGAATGGGAATTTTATTCTTCCGCATATAGTAGATCTGCATTGGCTGGCCTCCGCTTGCCGAGGGCGTGATGGCGCTGAAGAAGAACCCCACGCAGGAGTATAGAAAACAGGTCCATCTCTTCTCATGGATCTTCAGCGTGCGAAACATATACCAGATAATTATGGACTCTCCCCATATGAAGATAATGACTCCCAGGCCTCCTGGCAGGATGTACCAGGGATTCACCTTAAGGATTGCCCGCATGACCGCTCTAAAATCCTCGCCTTTGAACACGCTGTATAGTGTCAGCGCGAATACCAGCAGTAGAAAAGCGGTATTGGCAATCTTTTTCTTTTTGCTTGTCACGCTTCCCCTTCTTTCCTGCTTATTTTTCCCTGCCTGTTAAAGATTCCCCTGTACAGCCAGTCGAATACCCGCTTCGGGCCGCGGTAAGCCTGCGTATGGAATGCCAGCCAGTAAGTCAGTTCGGCTATGGAAATTCCTCCAAACGCATCTATGATATAATGCTGCTTCGTCAACTGCGTAGAGACGCAGACCAGCAACGCAAAGATACAGGAAAAGGCCCGGTAAGCCTTAGGAATATTCTCTCGGCCCCGGATTCCGATATAGCAGAACCAACTGACCAGGCAATGGATGGACGGAAACAGTCTTGTCGGCTCATCGATACTGTATATCATTCCAAGAAGCTTCACAAAAATATCGTCTCCCGCCAATACCGGACGCACATTCGTAGTCGGCAGCAGGATGAATATGATGCCGCTGACAATTCGCGATAGCATATCTGCCGTCACGAACCGGAAGCAGTGTTCTTCTCCCTGCCTTGCAATCAATATATAATTAATGATCCAGAATATATAACAGCCCAGATAAATGACAGTAGCCCCTGGCACCAGCGGAATCGCCCTATCAACAGGAAGCGTCAGGTCATAGTGCTTCCAGTTTCCTGTCAAGGCTTCCGTTCCGAAATAAACCAGGCTATTCACCGCCACGCAGGACAACAGCGGAAAAACCGCGTATAGGGGCAGGAACTGCTGCTTTTTTCTTCTCTTGTCAACCATATCTTCTCTCTCCTTCTTACCTGCCTACAGGACATTATAACAGACTTTAAGCAAGAAGCGGCATATCTTTAATAATTCTTCATAATTTTCTTTCTAAAAAAATTCCCTGAAGGCAGCGTAACATATATTTTGCCTTCAGGGAATCTCTATATACAGTCTGTCATATTATTTGCCACAAGGGACCAGGAAGCCCCTCTGTCTCAAGTCTTCTTCTATCATATCCAGCGTCTCCTTGCTATCGGCGCTTACACGGTGGTAATGGTAATTCGAAGTAATATTCTTAAGAGGGCTTGACTTGCCGCTGCGGATATCTTCCATGAACTCCGCCACCTTCCTTCTGGAATTCACGCCAAGCACTGCCTCCATATGGCCATAGACCCGGTGGTTGATCATGACATTCTCCACGCATCCGCCCAGATCGACGATGGCGCACAGTTCTTCCTCCAGCTGCTCATCCGTATGCTGTACCTTGAAATCCCGGCTCACCGACTTTGGGGCATTCAGAATATACCCCCGGTTAGTAGATATTATATCATAGCCGGAAGCCCGGATCAGCGCGATATCCTGTACAATGACCTGACGGCTCACCTCATATCTTAAGGCCAGCTTCGTTCCCGATACCGGAGTCCTGCTTTCCTTTATCTGTTGGATAATATCCGCCCTTCTATCAGAACCAGTCATTCGTTCTGTCACCTCCTGAAATATTTTTTGTCTTATTATACTACATGAAGGTTCTTAAGGGAAATATCCAATATTGGAGCAGAATGGGTCAATGCGCCGCTGGAAATATAATCAACCCCCAGGGATGTCAGGCGGCTGATATTCTCCTTCGTCACATTGCCTGAGCATTCCGTCTCGGCGCGCCCGTCTATGATGCGGATCGCCTCTTCCATCTCTTCCTGGGACATATTATCCAGCATGATTATGTCCGCGCCGGCTTCAACCGCTTCCTTGACCATATTAAGATTCTCTACTTCCACCTCTATCTTCCTCACAAAAGGCGCATACTCCTTTGCCATCCGTACCGCCTTTCCTACGCCGCCTGCTGCTCCGATATGGTTGTCCTTGAGCAAAACCCCGTCTGACAGGTTGTAGCGGTGGTTATACCCGCCGCCTACGCGGACTGCGTATTTTTCGAAGATCCTCATATTGGGGGTCGTCTTCCTGGTATCCAGAAGTTTTGTCCCGCTGCCTTCCAGGAGCGCTGCCACGGAATGGGTATAGGTGGCGATGCCGCTCATCCTCTGCAGATAGTTAAGCGCAACCCGTTCGCCGGACAGCAGAACACGGATGTCCCCCTTCACCTTTCCCATAAGCTGGCCCCTCTTTACTTCATCTCCATCCTTACAGTAAAGTTCTACCCTGACCTTTGCATCCAGAAGTTCAAACACCCTGCCAAATACCTCCAGGCCTGCAATGATGCCATCCTGCTTGCAGATCAGATCCACTTCTCCTTCTGCCGCTTCCTTCATTACGGCATTCGTCGTAACGTCCTCGCTTGAAATGTCTTCTCTTAGCGCTTCCCTGATCAGATGGTCTACCTGCAGGGTCATCGTGATACTGTTCATATGTCTTCCAATCTCCTTTTCTTCCTTCTTACGCCGTCTCTTGCGCCACTTCTTCCTTCTCCATAGCATGTCCGATCTTTCTGGCTGCCCGCTTGGCAAATACCATGCTCTCTAATAGAGAATTGCTTGCCAGGCGGTTGGCGCCGTGCACTCCGTTGCAGCTGGTCTCCCCCACCGCATACAGATTCTCCATGCTGGTTTGGCTGTCCAAATCTACCCAGATGCCCCCCATAAAGTAGTGCTGGGCCGGAACTACCGGTATGCATTCTTTTGTCACATCGTACCCTTCTTCCAGACAGTGCTGGTATATATTAGGGAAATGCTTCAATATCTGCTCTCTGGGAATGTGCTCCATAGATAGCCATACATAATCGGTGCCATCCTTTTCCATCTGTCTGTGGATTGCCTCAGTAACCACGTCCCTTGGGAGCAGTTCGTTGACGAAGCGTTCTTTGTCTTTATTATATAAAACGGCCCCTTCTCCTCTTACAGACTCGGATATCAGGAATCGCCTCCCTGGCTTGGTAGAATACAAGGTAGTGGGGTGTATCTGTACATAATCCAGATGTTCCATCCGGATTCCATGCTTTCCTGCGATCTCAAGCGCATCCCCTGTCAAATGCGGAAAGTTCGTGGAATGCTTGTATCTTCCCCCAATCCCTCCGCTTGCCAGTATCGTATCCGCCGCATGGATGATCAGCCTTCCTTTGGAATTCTCTGCTATAATGCCGCTGCATCGCCCATTCTCTTCTATGATATCCGTCATCGTCGTATACTCATAGATTGTAACGTTATTTAGTTTTTTCACTTGCGCAAGCAGCTTGCTCGTAATCTCCTTGCCTGTAATGTCCTCATGAAACAGTATGCGTGGCCTTGAGTGGGCGCCTTCTCTGGTGTATGCGAATTCTCCGTCCTCTTTTTCGAATTCCACGCCATATCCCACCAGGTCTTTAATAATTTCCTGGGAACCACGTATCATAACATCCACAGCCTCTTTGCGGTTCTCATAATGCCCTGCCTTCAGCGTATCCTCAAAATAACTGTCATAGTCATCCAAGCCCCGCATCACGCAGATTCCGCCTTGCGCCAGAAATGAATCGCTGCTTTCAAGGTCCGACTTCGTTATCATCACGATTTTCTTATCCGCCGGCAGGCTTAAAGCGCTAAACAGCCCGCCCACGCCGCTGCCGATGATAACCACATCTGTATTTAACTCCATTTTCCAATCCTCCCTGGATGAACCATCTTCTTCATAACCTGCCATCTATTTCGCCAGCTCCAACATTCTTTCCAGCGGCTTTTTAGAGTTCCTGCGCAGTTCATCGGCTACATGAATCTCATTGTCCCCATTCTCCAGAACATGGAGGATCTTCTCCAGCGTGATTGTCTTCATATCTTCACAGACTGGCTCCGTCTTCGTAAAATAGAACCTTTTTTCCGGGTTCTGCTTTTCCAGTTCATAGCGTACCCCATTTTCCGTGCAGATGATAAATTCTTTATTTTCACTCTTTCCTGCATATGCGATAATGCCGGAGGTGCTTCCTACATAATCCGATATCTTTCGGATCTCTTCCGGGCATTCAGGGTGCGTCAAGATCAATGCCTCCGGGTGCTGCCTCTTGACTTCCTTTATCTCTGCGATCTGCATCTTCTCATGTACCGGACAGTATCCTTCATTATAGACGAAATTCTTCTCCGGCACTTGTTCCGCTACATGATGTGCCAGATTCCTATCAGGGATAAAGAAAATATTCTTATTGGGCAGCGCTTTGACGATCTTCGCCGCATTAGCAGATGTCACGCATACGTCGGAATGCCGCTTGAGTTCCGCCGTAGAATTAATGTAGCATACCACTGCCAGATCCTCGTATGTATCCCGCATTTTGCTTATGATCTGAGCATCTGCCATATGCGCCATGGCACAATCTGCCGAGGCATCCGGCATAAGGACCGTCTTTCCTGGATTCAGGATCTTGGCGCTCTCGCCCATGAACGACACGCCGGCAAATATAATAGTCTGTTCTGTCAGACCCACAGCCACCTTACTCAGATAGAAGGAGTCCCCAATATAGTCGGCAATCTCTTGCACCTCGGGCCTGACATAATAGTGGGCCAGAATGACCGCGTTCTTTTCCTCTTTTAACTTTTTAATCTTTTCCGTGATATCCATAGCATTTTTCTCCTTAACTTGAGTTCTCACTATTATACCACCGTTCTTTACATATGACAAGACAGATAAGTTTACACTCTTACGTAAGTTCTACGATTCCGCTCTACCAGCTGAATCTTTCCCTGATCCATGACCAGCACTTTTGTGCCAAGTTTCAGCGTCTCCGATATATTATTCGTTACAAAGAGTATTGTGATATGAGTCTGTGCATAGATTCTCTGCAATTCATCCTGAAGCCGGCCCCCGGGTAATCTCATCCCCTGCCCAAAAAGGTTCTTCTTCCAGGCCAACGATTCCCATCCATTTGCCCAGAGCCTCCCGGGTACATTTTCATAGGATATGTTCTGCTCCACCGTCATATGCGAAAACAGTACGCTACCTTGTATTGCATATCCTTATTCCTCCGCAGTTCTATCATATCCTTATCTCTCCATTGATAAAAATATCCCCGGCATCCGCTTTCACGAAGCCATTGGCCATCTTAAGCACCGTCGTCTTTTCCGAGCCGGAAGAACCAATAATCGTTACGAATTCACCCTTTTCCATGGAAAAGTCAAAATTCTCCAGAATCATCTGGCTGCCATACGCCTTTTTTATATTTTTAAACTCAATCGCCTTATTCATCTGCATCTCTCCTTACTTCAAAAGGCCTGCATCCTGCAAAAGTTTCTCTGCTACTACTCTTGGCTCTTTTCCTTCTGACTATACTGCATAATTCATCTGCGCCATATCCTGGTCAGAGATGATTCCAGACAGTTTCTCTTTATATTCTTTCTGCATGTCTTTAAACAGGTCCTCGCTATACCGTCCGTCTTTTTTCATCACCATATTCCATCCGGTCCCTGTATATTCCGAATACAGATCAAACTCTCCTTTTTCCATCCCCGGCTGGATATTGGATGTGCCGCATCCAACGCCTTGCGTAACCTCTGCCTTCATATCCGCGTCCTGCTCAATCATCCTATCCAGCATCTCACCCAGGATGGACTGTTCCGTCATAGGCTTCATGGTTATCTTAAGCGTGTCTTTCTCCCTGCCGGCAAATACCTGCCCGGCAATGATTCCCAGGCAGGCCAGCGGGCAATGACTGCAAGAATATGATTGACCCTTTTGACTAAAAGATATACGTCTGCTGCCAGAAAGGAAGGGATTGCCGACTTCATTCTGATTGGTCAGATAGCAGAAATCCGTACGCTCCTGGTAGAGTTAGATGAAGTGCCTGATGACTGACCATTGTAGATGAGCCCGATGATTTCAAGGCGGCTCAGCATGCGATCCTTCTGGCCTCTACCGGCAAGGCGGATGCCCTTATGAAGGGTCTTCTCCACACTTCTGCCTTCCTAAAAGCAAACTTCCACAAGAAATGCGGGCTGGTTACCCCAGGCTCTCTTGTTAACCAGGTTACGCTCACTGAGTTCCCGGCACAGAATCGGCTCGTGCTGCTGAGCGACTGTGCCATTAATGTCTCGCCTTCTATAAAGAAAAGGTGCAGATCATACAGAATGCAGTCGCCCTGGCTCTTAGGCTCGGAATGGAATGCCCTAACGTGGCCTGCCTTGCGTCGGTAGAAGTCATAATTGAAAAAATGCAAGAAACCATTGATGCCGCTATACTTAGCAAGGCCAATGAACGAGAACAGATTAAAGGCTGCCGTATAGACGTCCCTCTGGCCGGTTTCCAGTAAGGCAGATATTCTGCTCATGCCGGACCTTTTCACTGTATTTAATTGGTACTTGGCCTAAAAATACACTTCTCTTTATATGTGCTCCATTAAATAGACGCCCCATTTTGGGATGTCTATTTATTTTTCTTATCATTATATAAAAATCTATAATTTTACATTATGATTTGATTGTGATATATTTTATACGGAACTTAAAGGAACTCTTGTTTCTGTATGGGAGTCCCTTCTCTTACCCTCTATTCAGGAAAGGAAGTATCTTCATGTACGATATTATTATTATAGGCGCTGGTCCGGCCGGTATCAGTGCCGGAATCTATGCGGTAAGCCGCGGTAAAAAGACAGTGATTATTGAAAAAAATGCAGTAGGCGGAATCATCGGCAAAGTCTCCACCGTTACCCACTACTCTGCTATCGTGCCCGGCGAAACCGGAGCCACCTTTGCCAAGAGAATGGAACGGCAGGCTTTGGAGGCAGGTGTAGAAATCATCTATGAAAACGTTGAAAAAGTAACTCTGGAAGGTGATATAAAGACGATACGCACATCCCGTAATCATTATGAAGCACCAAAAATCATCCTCGCAAACGGAACCACCCCCAGAACGCTTGGCATTCCAGGGGAGGCCGAACTCTCTGGGAAAGGCATCGGCCTTAATGCTGCAAAGGATGGCCCATCCTATAAAGGCAAAAATATATATGTAGTAGGCGGCGCTGACGGAGCAGTCAAGGAAGCACTGTACCTGTCTCAGTTTGCCCAAAAACTTACAATCATTCATTTTGAGGATACATTGGGATGTGTTCCTGAATTCTTAAATAAAGTTCATCAGACAGATAACATCAAGGTCTGTCTCGCCTCCAGACTAAGCAAAGTGTACGGAAAAAACCATGTAGAAAAATTGGAGCTCCTTAACGAGAAAAATGGGACGGTTAATGTTATCGAAGATGACGGCTGTGGCATCTTCGTATATGCAGGCGCTGATCCCAATACCGAATTATATACGGAACTTAAGTTAGACAACGGATATATTCCGGTGAACGAAAAAATGGAGACCTCCATTCCGGGCGTATATGCTGCTGGCGATATTCGCGTCAAGCAGGTGCGCCAGGCTGCAACAGCCGTGGCAGATGGTGCTGTGGCTGCAATTAATGCTGCGATGTAGGTGCTTGGCTTGGTATTGTAATCAGGGCGGCGGAGAAAAATCTCCGCCGCCCTGAACTATAGGCATTTGCTTTATATAATAAAAACTGATAAATCTTTACGCATTTCTGCTTAAAATCCATTTTATTTCCCTTTAATTGTATAAATATAGCATAAACATATTGATTAATTCTTAATAACTTCGTAGTATGGTTTGTTTTAAAAAATAGGCCTTGCTTATTTTGCGGTAAAAGGCTGATTTTCGATTCAAAATATGTCTTTGATACTCCCACGAGGGGAACGACGCATCCAATCTTTAATATATAACCGCAAAATTTTTGTGCTATATTACAGTTCCCTTTAGATACATTCTCTCATCTAATCTATATTGTAATACAATACACTATTTTTGTGCAACTTTTTTGGTGCGAATATCCTGGGATTTTTATGTACGCTTCACATTCGCACTACTGAATCGATATCTAATTTTCAAGGAAATTTATTCTTTTTTATATTTCTAATTTCTCAATTAGCTTTTTTATAAAGTTTTAATGATAAGAAGGACTGCCGTCTCGAGCTCCTTTAGACATACTATTCCACCACCCTTAATTCTTGTTGGCTATAGTAAGAAAATCTTTCTAACAATATTCAAAAGACGCAGAGGCATACTGCCCCTGCGTCAAAATAACTTGTGATTTAATTATGCATTCTTTTCTGCGATTGCAGCCTGTGCTGCAGCCAGTCTTGCGATCGGCACGCGGAATGGTGAGCAAGATACATAGTTAAGACCTAACTTGTTGCAGAATTCTACAGAGGATGGATCTCCGCCATGCTCGCCGCAGATACCAACATGAAGTTTCTCATTTACTGGTCTTCCCTTAGCGATAGCCATTTCCATCAATGAGCCTACGCCTGTCTGGTCAAGTTTAGCGAATGGATCGTTCTCGAAGATCTTAGCATCATAGTAAGCGTCTAAGAACTTGCCGGCGTCATCACGAGAGAAGCCAAATGTCATCTGTGTCAAGTCATTTGTACCGAAGCAGAAGAAGTCAGCTTCTTTTGCGATATCATCTGCTGTCAGGCATGCTCTAGGAATCTCGATCATGGTACCAACTTCGTACTTAAGGTCGCTTCCTGCTGCTGCGATTTCAGCGTCTGCTGTCTCAACAACGATCTTCTTAACAAATTTGAACTCTTTGATATCTCCAACTAATGGAATCATAATCTCCGGGCAAACGTTCCAGTCAGTATGTGCCTTCTGTACATTGATTGCAGCACGGATAACTGCTTTTGTCTGCATCTTAGCAATTTCTGGATAAGTAACTGCAAGACGGCATCCACGGTGTCCCATCATTGGGTTGAATTCGTGAAGAGAATCAATGATTGTCTTGATCTGCTCAACAGTCTTGCCCTGAGCATCTGCAAGTTTCTTGATGTCTTCTTCTTCTGTTGGAACGAACTCATGAAGCGGCGGGTCTAAGAAACGGATAGTAACCGGGTTTCCTTCCAACTCTTCAAACAGTCCTTCGAAGTCTCCCTGCTGTACTGGAAGAATCTTCTCAAGTGCTGCTTCTCTTTCTTCTACTGTATCAGAACAGATCATCTCACGGAATGCATCGATTCTGTCGCCTTCAAAGAACATATGCTCTGTACGGCAAAGTCCGATACCTTCTGCTCCAAGTTCGCGAGCCTTCTTAGCATCTGCAGGAGTATCTGCATTTGTACGAACCTTCATTGTTCTATATTTGTCAGCCCATCCCATAATCCTTCCGAACTCTCCTGCGATTGTAGCATCAACAGTAGGAATCAGGCCATCATAGATGTTTCCTGTAGATCCATCAAG